>Ga0179593_1591879_pt1 | contig 16279 bp, 9 predicted proteins | sample CZODoug2_1_08_16_FD_185931 | JGI IMG/M metagenome (GOLD analysis project Ga0179593, IMG submission 185931) | Vadose zone soil fungal communities from Angelo Coast Range Reserve, California, USA - CZODoug2_1_08_16fungal (PacBio error correction) | ecosystem: Environmental > Terrestrial > Soil >...
GGTGAAGGCAGACCCTTTCGACTCACTCGGACAACCCTAAAAAAAAAGCATTAGGAAGGAATCGGAGAATATGAGAAGGAAGGGGGGGGGTGAGACCCTTTTTGAAGAAAAAAAGTAAGGTCCTACCCGGGGAGGGGGGATGAACTAGAAAAAAAGCCCAGGACTGACTTTTGTCTCAACTGTGAATGCTGGGGTGAAGGAGTAGAAACAGTGGAAAAGGGGACGTTGTGGCAAGAAAAAAACTATCGTACCCCAAAAATAGGTGCTGAGAAGTCCCGGATTCTGCCTGACCGCCGACAAAAAAAAAAGAGAATTCTACTTGCGGACCCTGACCGGGGGAAAAAAGTATTTTGAGGACATATAGCCAAAAGAACAATAAAGGAGGAGGGAACGGGACACCCGACTCCAGTAGATCTATGGAGAGGTCCGGGAGATGAATTTCAAAAAAGGAAAAGTAAAAAGTGCCAGAGAGTTAATATTCGTAGCGAAAAGGCTACCGAGGCACAGTCACGCATTGAGAGAAGGAGATGTTGATGGGGACGTGTGTTAAAAACGGGTGTAACACAAGGTAGGGGCGAATCGGTTGAATGGAGGGCTCAGGGAGAACGGTACAAAAAGGTATGACTTAAGGTCGCCTGCCCAGGGGAACCTTCAACGAAAAGAAAAGGGGAGTGTACCCTCGAAGATCTGGGGAAAAAAACTGGGAATCGTCCCCTTCTAGAAAGAAAAGAGACGAAAAAGGCGTCCCGGCTGGGAAAAGTCGTCTTGGGGTATACAAAACCTGTAGTCGACTGTCCTGGGAAGGATCAAAGGAAGAGAGCAGGGAGAATTGCCGGGAACGGACGGGCCTTGTCATGGCTATTCCGAAACCGGGGTTTGAGATAGGGCTCTTAGCAAAAGGAAGCGATGGTCAACTGGAAGAAGAATGAAATTTTTGGATATGGCAGTAGAAAGGAGAGCTATCTACATGCAAAAGCACCATTAAAAATCCTGAAAGCGACATTTCTGATAGGTCGACGCTTAGTCCAAATCGAAAAAGTTGGCCGGGGAAAAAACTGTAAAAAAAAAAAGAAATCGGGGAAGCCGGGCATCGAAGGAAATCGAGTATGTAGGGAGGGGTCCAGGGTTAAAACCCAAAGCCTGAGTTGGAGATGCCTAAAACCGGGAAGAAAACGCCGATCCACATCAGGCAAAGAGAAGGGGTTGGAGGTGGTGATGAGGAGGAGAGGGGAAGGAAGGGAAACATGGCCGCAACAGAAATACGTGTACTACGTTGCCTTCTCGGAAATCGAAGAAGGGACCATAAGTACGGAACAAAAACAGAAGCAAGGCCGAACGAAAGGCCGGGATAAGCCGGGGGGTACGGCTCAAAAATCGTGGGGGGAAAGAAAGTGGAGGCGGGGAGCGCGGGATCCGAACCCGCGATCGCAGAGAAAGCCTAAATGCGCAATCAGACGAAAAAAAGCTTTGGGAGGAAGCGATCGAAGGGGACGCTCTGGAGGTACGATTCCGCGGGAAAGGTGAAAGACTCAAAGATCAGGAAAGCTAGTTCCAACCCACGATCAGCGGAACCCCAACAAGAAAAAGGAGCCCCTGCAAAAAGAGGGGCAAAAAAGAGGTCCAGGAGAAAAAGGCCGGGGGACGAAAGAAAAGAACCTTGAAATACCTTCGACCTTTGGAGGGAGGCAGTAAGAGGGAAGGAGGAGCAAAAGTGCGGAAAATCTTTACGGAGGAAGGACTAACCCTGATGCTCTCAAGATTCCAACACACTGTAGAGTAGAAAAACGGAGGGGAAAAAAAGCAAGTGTGCACGATCTTGACGCATAGAAGATTCAGGGGAAGCCTATAGGTAAAGAACCCCCACACTAATTTCAAGACGAGAACTTCGACCGCTTGAAGGATTTTTTTCAAGGCAAATTGCGGAGAAAATGGAGGGAGGGTATCGAACGCTGTTCGTGCAGGGGATTCCGTTTTGGGTCTATCGGAGGGTTAAGAGAAGGGATACTAGGAAAGAAAAAGTTGAAGAGGAGATACCGTAAGCGACCCTGCGAAGCTCTGGCTGGCTGAACGCTTTAATAGGATACGAAGGGAGGCCGAAATGGAGGTTACATGAGAGTTTTTCCTGCTCCCGCGGTCCTCCAAACGAAAAGAGATCAAACGGGAAACGCGGGCAACTCGATCCGGGAAGAAAAATTTCGTCGTTGTTCATAACGTGCGGGTACTGCTTGGAAAGGAGAGATCCGAATGAAAAAAGAGAAGGGACTGGTTTACAAGGAAGTAGAGAAGCCGAGCTTCATCCTGGTCACCAGAAGGCCTAATGAAGAAAAAATGTGGTTGAAGTCCCAAAATCCAGGAAGAAAGAGAGAAAAAAAACTCCAGCTTTTTGCAACCGGAAAAACCGAACAGGAAGAGGCGATTTTGGCAACATGGGAATGAAGACGGGATGATAACGAAAAAAGTCAGGGGGGGAAAAAATACGGGACGGTAAAAGGCGACAGGTTGTACTCCGAACCTTGAGGGAGACTTGGGGGGGTCACGGGAAGTCAGCTGTCGGGTGAGCCGATCGAGAGATACTGGAAGCAACACCCGAAAGGGAAGAACAAGATCAAAGGGAAAGAGAATCGGAATTCACCCGAACCCTAGTAACGGGGAAGGGCGCATGTCCGGACACGCTCTAGGGGAAGAAGGGGACGAATACTTAACACTCATTCCTCGCGGTCTCCACTCTCCTTGGATCTTTACATGGTTGTAAGGGGAAGCACAAAAAAAACTGCAGGAGAAAAGAGGGAGGAAGCAGTAAGAGGATCTCAGTTAGACGAACTTTCGATACGTGGGTGGACGTTCTGCGATGGGGGGAAACAGAAAAATTGGGAAAAAAGCTACCAACTAAGACAATACGTTCGTAAGTTTTAGCAGCACCTGTGGACCTATGCGGCTGAAGCAGAAAATCCCGGGAAACGGAGTACGAAGAAACTGGGTACAAGCAACACAAATCAACACTTATCATCACTGCGTTCGGGACGAAGGTCGCAGGTGGACACGCTCTTACAGAAAAAGGAGGGGAAAAAAGCAGGAAAAAGGGAAAAGCTAGAGAAGGAGGGCCAGTCACTCCATTTATATATTCTCTTCCCTCGGCGGGTAAAGCAAACGGTTGGGACAAGGATTCAAAAAACGGAAAGCGTGATAGGGGGAGCAGGACAGCCAGGGCCACTCGAGGCCTGTTTGAAGCAGCACCGACGCGCGACGGTGGACGCTAGGTTTACGCTAAAACAGAGACAGGAAAGGAGCCCCGCGCCCAGTTTAGCCAGGGCCTTCAGCTGCTCAGTGGGCGCAAATGTGCCGGAGGGCCAGGAGGAGTAACAATTACAAAGGGTAGGCGATTCCCACAGAAAAGGGAAGAAAAAGGAGATCGAGGGAGAGAAAGCAGGGAAAAAAAGGGTCCTGAATGGAATTAGAAGACAAAGGAAAACCGGTGGACGGTCCGATTGCTTCTGGAAATAGTCGAAGGTCTGCTTCACCGGAGACTCAACAACAAAAAACGGATTATTCTTAAAGAAGAGAGGAAGGGAGGCAGACCAAGGGAGCGAAAAAAGGGAACAGAAAAACTTAAAAGAGAGAAGGAGGTAGCAGGGTAAGAAGAAGTCATTTGTGGTGAACCCTTTTTGGGATGGGATCACAAACATTAGGACGACAAAAGTTAATTTGGAGGAGCTAAGAAAGGCGCCCAAGAGGAACCTGGTGTAGCCAAGCGTTGCAACTTAATTTAACGGTGTGCTCAGGCGCATGACCTAGCGTCACCCAGGGGGGGGGAGATGTGCTGGAGAACCAGGGCAGGCAAGGGATTAGGGAAGATCCTAGAAAAGAGGAGAACCGGGGCAAAAAAGGTGGATGGACATATATAAAGGAAGACAAGCATATAAATGGGGACGGACACCCCTGAAACCCAAGGGAGAGACGATCGGAAGGGGGGGATATTGAGGCTCAAACAAAGAAAAAAAAGGGGTGGACGACAGAACTAAAGAATTCTACTCGGCGCCCCGAACGCATGACCTCTTCGGAAGGTTGAAGGGGTTGAAAGAGGGAAGTTGGGGGAAAGGGGGGGGGGAGTGCTATCGGGGGGTCTTGCGTTAAAAGGGAGAACGGGACCATCCGCTCAGGGAAGTGTGCAACCAACTGGAAATCCTGACCGTCAAACCACGTAACTGAGAGAAGGCAGCTTGCCACCCAAGGGCATCTGAAAAGGTAGAACCCTGGCTAAGCAAAGAGCTAGATCGAAGGAGAGGAAACGCTAGAGAAGGTACTTGGGGGAAAGGGGAACCTTGGCAAAAGTCTCAGATAGTAATCACAAGTTCCTCGAAAAACGCCAATGGGCAGGTTCGAAAGGGAGACCTGGAAAAGATTTGTAAAATTCGGATGCGAGATAGTGAACTCGTCAAGACCCGTAGTCGATCGTGGGGAAGGGTTATTGGATCTCTGGGGGCCCTCCATTAAAAAGTTACTCGGCGATTACCGGTAGCACCATTCTTCATCGACGCCCGGAGGGGCGGCTCCTACCAAGGGCAGGGATCGTGCCGCGCGGCCTGAAGAAGAGAATCGGGGGAAGCCTGGGATCATTCCGCGCTTCCCAGGTATTAGACAATGGGAAAAAAAGGGGGCCGTAGGCCACTGGGGAGGGGGGGCCTGTTGGAAAAAAAAAAATCCGATCTTAAAAGAAAGCGGAAATAAAAACGGTCCGATCCATGGGCCACCATAACCTTTTTGGACTTCACTCTTCGTCGCGGAGGGAGAAAGCAAAAAGCGGTACGGAGGGGGCCGGCACTATACGGTCCTATCCTTCTCGGAGGCGCATCGCCTCCTCGAAAAAGAAGAAAAGCACGAAGACGAAAAGAACCACAGAAACACGTGAACAGGTCGTCCTGTGATCGGACCTTTCGGGGGCTGCGTCGCGGGACCTGGGCGGCGGGAGAGCCAGGGGAGGCAGAAGGGATCAATCAGACACAGATGGCAAAGTGCGCCACCCTCGAATGGCGCGGGTATGGGTAGGTATAAAGGGAAATCCAATGCCACGATCCTTGCGAGAAAGGCGCTCTTTCCAAAATCAGGATAGGGAAAAAACAAACGTCGAGGCTTGAAACGAAAAGTGTAGAACGTACCACAGGTGATTGGCGACTAGAAGTGCGTCATGAACAAAGATCTTCCTTGAAGACCTTCGCGACGTTTTGCGCAGGGAAAGAACATCACAGTGCTACAGTTGGCTAACGGAAAAAAGGGGATTGCGGTCCACTTGAACCCGGCGAGGCCGCTCCATATCTGCAAACAAGGTATAGATCAAAAAAAAAAAAGAGGGGTTCAGATCGGAGAAGAGGCAGGGGAGCTTCTGGACCAAATCTTGTAAAAGAGTGGGCGGGCCCAAGCTCCATTTTGCTCTAAAGTCTTTTAAGAGCCGAACAGGAGGGTAATGGAAGGGGTATTTTGCTTAGAGGGGAGAGGCGGTGGATGGAAGCTCTGCGCTCCATGCGGTTCGTGCAAGGGCGCAGAGGGGTTGTGGAGCCGCTGAGGGGGGGAATCTAAGGAGTACTCGCTGAGAAAATAGGCTCAACCAAAGCTAATCGTTACCGAACTCGCAATCGGAGCCTTCGAAGCTTTAAGAGGAAAAAGAAGTTGAGGGAAAGGTGCTCGTAATTTGCCAGCCTTTAGAGAAGTGTTCGCCTCCCAAAGAAGGAGCACGAAGGGCAAAAAGGAGTAAAACTGGGTGAAAAGTGAGGGAAAGCCACAAGGTGGGAAAAAAAGGTCAGAATAGCGCGTGAGGAGGTCGATGAGGCTCAGCGCCTTTCCTAGAAACTTGAGGACAGTAGCTGACTGAAATGAAGGAGGCAAAGTCAGACACGGAAAAGGAAGTGGGGGTCTTCTGAAGGATCTTCTTTCAGTCCCGGGCCTCGCGTCAATCTCAAGAGCACACTCCAGGCAGGGGGATGGGGGGGAAACACACAGGGCGAGTTGCGGGATCGCGGGAGAAAGATTTCTATTGCGGCTCAATGGCTCGGCATCACGGTAAGGTGGTAGGACGAAGGAAAGGGATGGTCCCCACTACAATGAAGAACGTGGCGGAAGAACTTGTGCCTGGAAGCGGCAGGATAGATCGCCAACGATATCTGAAAGAAACAATACACGGGAAAGAAAACGATCGACGAAGGAGAGTTAGCGGCCCACCGAATAGATGCAGGAACAGTCGCTAAGTCGCGCCATTGGCAGCATGAAAGCCTCGGACCTTTGCTAACCGCAGTCCGAAGGACACCGCCGGGAGGAGGGAGTTTAAGGGGGGGGAGGCACACTAAAAAAAGATCCGAACTTATGAAATGGGATCGTCAGGAAACTTTCAGATGAAACCAGTAAGCTGGAGGCGATGGACATCGCCCAGTTCGGCGAAGGGCTTCCAGGAGAAAGGGAAAATGGGGAGAAAAAAGAGGGAAGGGGATCATCAAAAAGGGAGTGTAGAACACGAAAAGGGACTGATTTTTTTTGGGGGGTTAAAAACGACCGTGAAATGGGGAAACCCACTTCAACCAAAAATCCAAAACTGAAAGGGGGGTTCACCTGCGTGAAGAGAGGGGAAAGTGACACGAGCTATCGCTATCAACAAGGTCGTAAACGAGAAAAGCGTATCTAGATCAAGGGCGAATGGTTTTCCGTCCAAAACAATGGCTCTGCTTGGGCCGTCCGGAAGGAGTCAGCAAAAAAGGGTTACCAACCAACGGAGAATGAAGAAAATTATGTGACCAGACTCGGCCTGCCTTGAAAAGCTCACATCGCGCTGGGGACCTAGTTGAATTTCTCCCGTAAAGTTCCAAAAAAGCGCGAGCAAATAGAAAGAGGTTTAGCAGAGGGGGGAGAGATTGTGCGGGTCAAAAAAAAAAGGGAAGCAGAACGTTTGTGATGAAAAAAAAAGTCTCCCAAAAAAAGGATATCGTCATATGTCGGTAGCTTTTGAAGAGGAAAAGGAAAAGATCATTCGCTTGGAGAGGAAAAGGGAAAGGTAACCAGGGTGGTCTGGAAGGAAACTTTCAAGTCCAAGGAGAGGAGGTGAACGTATATACCACGAGACAGTCCCCCGAAGCACTCAACGTCAAAGGTACCTCCGGGCAACTTCAGAACTATGAACAGGCCATTCGTGATTGCCGGCTTTGAAAAAAAAAGCCGCCAAGAAAGTTGTGAGATGAGCAGGGCCGAAAATCGGGTAGGGCGTGAAACGATCTCAGTCCAGCGGAAACCGGCGTCGCCCCAAACACTGAAGCCGGGAGGGGGCTAAACTGGCAGAGAGAGAGAGGAAATCGTAAAAGGGTGTGAGCAAAAAACGTAAACAACGACAGGCCTTCTTGAGGGCAGGCCGAGTGCAGGAGGGTCGCCCTTTTAGCTCAGCCGAGACACTCACTTTGGACAAAAAAGACGTAAGGACAGAGAATACAGAACAGGGCTTTGACGGACAACCAGTCCGCCCTAAGTCTTCGCCTACGATCGGATATTCACGATGCAAGGGCAAAACGACGCACGTTTGAAGAGCGGAATCAGAAAACCTCTGAACGCAGTGACCATCTGTCTAAATTGTTGCGTTGGGGACAAGACGGGGGGTGCACAAACAGTTGTGGAAGTTTCAAGATTGAATAAGGAACGTCGTTGAACAGGGGGAGAACGTACCAGCCCGCATCAAAGGTGCATGCTCACGGAACTACCTAGGGAGAACCCATTCGGTGGGAGCAAGCATAGCCGGGGGACACACCAGACAACCACGTGTTATCGCAAAGTATAGCTCCCGGCGATAGCGCTCAGACACAAAAGATGAGAAGTCTAGCGACGGGTTTGAACGTGGACAGGAAAGGGCAAAGCCTGCTGGTTAATCAAAAAGGAGAATGCTGCCGGGTTGCTCTTGCGCACTTAGCGGAGTGTCCGGACAGGGAGGGCAAACGAGGCGGGGGATTTGGGAGTCAGAGATTCCGGGTCGCGAGATGTCGGCTTTCATTTAGGGGTGTAGAGGCAGAATCGCGATCGTCAGAGAGCCGCCGCGCCAGATTCCGGCGACGAAAAAAATCCAACCGTAGGGGTCGCCGGAGGGTAACAGTCGGCGCCTACCACCGGACCTTGAAGTCGTGCCCGGGGGGCGCCTGGACGCAAGGGGGGCTTCCCTCGAAAGCGGGGAAAAAGCAGGAAGACGATATGAAGGAAGAAAAAAAAAAAATCCATGTTTGGGGCGCGGTTTGAAAACCAAGGCCGGGCGGGGAATTGATTTCCTTCGGCCCGGCGAGACCAACGATCCAGGGAACACCGCAAGCGGGAGAGTCGATCGAGGTAAACGTATGGCCGCTGCGTCGGCCCGTAGCCGCAACGATAAAGGGTCTCTTATAAAGGTAAAAATCAAACGCTATTGAGAAAACGACGTCCCACTCGTAAGGAACGAAAGACGGGATAAGAAAGAGTTGAAACTTCGCACAAGACTTTCAAGGGCCGTATGGGACGAGGGAGAAACCAACGAGACCAGCGGGGCCCGCCTCGCACCGCGCAGAGGAAGGAAAACGGTAAGCGTCGGCCAACAAAAAAGAAGGTCCGGGAGGGGGGACTCTTCGCGGGGGAAGTTGAAAAATCGGAAAAACCCGGAAAAAAGTGCGAGGGTCTTCACCGGATAAAAACCCGGGGCGCAGAAAAATTCCATGATACCCAAGCCGAGTATGGAAAGTCTAAAAGGGAGAAAAATATCCTAAAGTGAAGGACCGTCGAGCGGGCGGCGACAAAAAATTTGGATCTTGAGGGTTTCGGTCCAGTGAAAGACCGGAGCGCTAAGATCTGAAAACACAAATCTAAAGAAGGAGTAAAAAAGGGGAACCGGTGGAGATACGCATCTCGGATGTCCTTGACAAAGCCGTATCTTTTTAATATTTGTGGCCCCCGCTGCACAACGTGCGCTCAGGAGCGCGATGTCAGAGGCATCGTAGGAGAAAAAAATCGGCTTGGTTAGAACTCTTCGCTCCATTCTCTGACGGGCAGGTGAGAGAATGGTTGGGGTTAGAATACTGATAGTGTAGTAGGCCGAGTCGTGCCGGGGAGGCGTCTTCAGTCCGAAACCGAAAGATACCGACCTCAGCAAAGTCCCGCAAGGGGGGAGAAAGGAAGGGGAAATCGTTCTGAGGACACGAGCGTCTGTGAGAAAGTGCTTCCCTCCTGGATCGTTGTCTCCGGCCCGCGCCGGCCCCGAAAGAAAGATCCAGGCAAGTGAAGGGGATGGGGTATAAGATTTGAAAATCTTGTTGAGGGAGGCGGGATACTTATGGGAAAATGCGAATCCGCGCCTTCCTGAACTTATGAAGGATCGTGGAGCCCTGTCACGAAAGAACCGATTGGAAAGAATACAAGTGACAGGAATGGCGGCTTTCCCATGGAGGCGTTCTCGTCACTCGCTCGTCATCTCCAGATCAACCTCCCTGTCGGGGGAGGGGTTCAAAACGGCAAGGTGGCCTACAGGTTCAATAAGCGGACCAAAAAAACCAAAGGGCAACTTCCCCGATGAGGGGACGCAGCGTCAAGGCCCAAATCACGGTTCCCTTTGTAGGAACGACGATGGTACCCAGGCGACCGTAAGAATGAGGGCGGTGGGTCGCAAGGGGGGGCACACAGAGTCGACTATCAGAGATGCCTCTCAAAAAAAAACCTAAAGCCGACACGATCGGGAAGTAAAGGAGCACACAAACCCGTATCCAAAAAAGGATCGTTTCCTCGGAAAGGCTCCGGACACGGCGTAAGTTACAACAGCATGCTCGCGAAAGGGAGGAAAAACCAGAAGCCAACGGCGCCTTTCGGCTCGTAGTTTCCGGGTTCGCAACGAAAAGGGCCAGCGGGCCGCTAGCGCGACTTCGATCGCGTGAGGAAAGATGGGGAAGCTAGACGGAACCGGGGCGGCGATAAAAGTCGGCTAAAGAGGCAAGATACCGAACTGGACTACTAACGTTCTGGAAGTTTGAGCATCACATTTGGACAGGGGGCGGCTGGAAACCGGCCGCAACAGGGATCAGTTTTTAAACGAGAAAAACAACAAAAAAACAAACATTATGATTGACACTGCGGGATGTAACTCAGAGGTCTCAGTGAATCCCTAACCTAGCGTCTTCAACTACGGGGTTATTGAAGGAACCGAGACCAGATAGAGAAGGGCGGGGTGTGTCCCGTCAAAAGGGGGGGGGGATATTGCTTGTGGAGGAGCTATATGTCACAAAACTAGCTGTTGACCCCGGACTCAGGGAAAAGGGTCGAGCTATGAGGGAGACGGCCCTCGGGGAAAAGAAGGGGGGGGTGAAGCTCACCTCGCTAGTTTGGACGCTAGGGGATTTGAAGCTTCTCAAACCGTAAAGTTGCCACCGCGGGTCTATCTCCCACGCCAGTTTAGCAAATCACGAGAAAGTTACAAGATAAAACCAAAATTAACCCCTGTCAGGGCCTACTGTGTGGGTCCCACTGCAAAAATGTTTCTCACCCAGGAGATCGTTACAATTGGCGGGACTTTTTAAGCCGAGACGAATGGGTGTTCATAGGGAAGAGTGTTCCCGTGGGAAGGGGAAATTCGTGTAGGGTAGAGCTCTAACAAAACGGAGGAGGAAAGAGAAAAAGATGCCTGTTGGGGAACCTGTCGCCTACATTCCTCAGAAGCAACGCGTCCAAAAGTAACATACGCAACTAAAGCGACCCGGCTTGCAAGAGACAGCATCGTGTGGGGGAGAAACTGGTTGCAGTGGGAATCACAAGAAGGGTCCGACACAAGGGTAATTTGGGAAGGGGGCGATCCTCGGACAGCGGCAATAACCGGGCGCCCCACAGTAATCCATTGCTGGGATGCGAGCCGGGACAGCGGTGTGCGTCTCAGGTTCACCTAGCGTCCGCACCGAGAGGGGGGGCTTCTTCACCCATTAAGGCCCGGAAAGGGGTCGCCGTTCGCACCGAGCCAAGCGTTGGCGAAGAAGGAACACGGGTTTAAGATAAAGGGAAGAACAAGCAAGACCAATTGGTAAAATTGACAAACATGACCGCCCTCCTTATAAGAACGATCTGGGGGATAAAGCACTTTTCGGGAAAGAAGATCTGCTGGGGGAGAGAGGCTCGAAGAGGAAAAAGGCCGAAGATGCGTTCCCGAACGAGGGACCATCTTCTAAGTTGTTTAGGTTGTTGGGCCATGATGTGCCAAAAATATACTGGTTGCAAAATTTCGTGATATCGCAGGGCGTTCTCAGTAACGGTACCACCGCCTCGGAAAATGATGCTCAACGGACCGAGATGTCTGCTTCCCCGGGATAGAAAATAGCAACGGATAAGAAAAAGCAAAAGAGTTGTCGGAAAGTCGAATCCCTGCGAGCCCAGCGTCTCACGAGGAGAGGCTCGGCACCGCTACGGCCTGGCGTCGGTGTGCGAAGAAGGAAGGGGCTGCGAATAGGCACGACAATTCTGCCAATGACGAACTTAGCGCCGTGAATATCGGTCTAGGCCCGATAAAGGGTATCGGTGGGCCGCAGTTTCAGATGGAGAACCATCGGGTCTAACTGAGAGAGAGGGCAGTGGCTTTATGGTGGGAAGAAAAGGACGATATCTCGAGGCGATAAGTCCTAACTCCAGGGAAACAAGTGAGCGAGCGGCGGAAAAAGGAGAACGTAAAAAGTGAAAAGATCTGAGCGAAAAACCGGGACCCAGAGGGCCGCGCGACTTTACGCCGCTTCCCTAGAAATCGGAAGCCGTTGATCAGTCCGCGCGTCCCCTAAATGGGAGTAGGCAAAATGGGGAGGGGGGAGTTGGAAAAAAAGAAAAGGGGGGGATCTTTAGAGGCCGAGAAGGCCCCTGACTAGAAACGTGCCAGACCGGCCATAACCTGGCGGGAATCGTCAGCAGAGGTTGAACCAGAGCCGCTTCTCGCGTCTTCCGAGGTCCGTGCCAGGGGCCAAAACGAAAAAAAATTTCACGGAGGAGAGAGGCCGAAAAACATCAGCCCAAGACGCTATTCTTCAAAACGAAAAGCCGGCAAAAATAGCCGAAGGGGGACCGGAAGTGGACGGGGATCTCCCCTTCTGTTAAGCGGGCTGGGGGATAAAGGAAACCAACAAGAAAAACAACAGCCCTCGTCGACAGAAAGTCCTCTTTACCCCTCCGGGGTCGAGTCGCGCCCTCGAATCTCGAGATAAGAGTGGCGAAATCCGTATCGACCAGTCAATATCCTTCTTTCCGCGGGGACCCCCAAGTAGAAGGAGAAAAGAAAACTTCATCTCCCTGCCCTAATCTCAGGAACATATCTTCCCAACCCAATCCCGATAAGGGATTCCGAAATTTAAATAAAAGAAAAGTGGGAATCCAAGGAAAGTTTATTCATTAAAAGCTAAGAAGGCTTAGCGGTTGCCGCTCATCTTTACAATATCTGCTTTGAGAAAGTAAGCTCCCTTCGATTCGCTAATCAAACACAAGTAATCTCGTATCAACAAGAGGGGGGGAGAAGACGCCGGCAGAAGCATAGTGAAGGAGGCTTACAGCCTATCTTTTAAAATAGGCTTTCCCCCCTCTCCAGATTTCATCAGAGAGGTCTTATGGGAAAGCTAAAACTTAGGTGAAGAAGTAAGAGGCAAAAAAAACGTCGCCATCATCGGAGGGGGGGTAATCATTGTACTCAGGGTCGTCTCCATGCGCTTGTCGGGCATGGGCGCTGGAGTTTTTGGGAGGAACTTTAGGGTAAGCCGCAAAAAAGGGCCGCTAGGCTCAACGGAGGAAATCTAATCTTAAGACCCTCCGCGGACGCGCCTCAGAGGCTGGCACGGAACGATTTTGGAAGAAGTTCTCAGGAGACACCAGGGATCGAATTTGGAGCCGTATCCCTCTAGCCGCACGAAAGGTGCCTCACCGTAAAAGAGGGGTGTGCCGAAGGGTAAGAAGGAGAGTACGTAGATGGGGGAAAGGAAGCGGCGGATACTGATGGGAAAAGCGAATCCGCGCAACTATAATGAACTTGAGACCGTAAATCGTTGCCCCTGGGTCACTTACGTCCGAGGCTGGGGCAGAGGTCACGGTCGAGTAAGACAACAGGTATCTTGGATGCTGAAACATGGATCGCGGGTCAAAAAATCCCTTTCCTCGTCGATCTCAAGTATCACCCGCCAGGATGCTTGTCAACCAAACAGACGAAGAGGAAAGGCGGAACGATCCTACGGAGTCCCCCGAGGAGAGGGGGTACTCTTCGTCATTAAGCGGCACGATCACGTCAGGGGGGCACGCCGACGATTGGAGCTAATATAGGCAGGGTAATAAGGGGCGGGAAGCGGGACGATCTCCGATCGGGGTATCTGCCTCTAAAACAAATACACGGGAACGATCGAACGGACTATGTCGCGGACTTCCCAAAGAAAAAAGGCGGGTAGAAAGGAAGGTACCACGCTCTAAGGTAAAGCGCCATTGTCAGCAGTCGCGGACTTGTTGTCTTAAAAAGGCCGCCGAGGAAACCGCAAAAGGCTGGAAGGGGGGAAGGTCGAAAAGAAAGACGGGCCGCTGAAACGGGAGTGAGTAGCGGGAAGATCTACGACTTTCAGATGAAAACCCCGGTTGTCCTGCTGCTATGGGGGAAAGACCAGTGTCGGCTACAGGAGGCCCAACTGCAAAAGGTTCCGTTGGGGGGAAAGGAGGCTGACCGGCGCCGGAGAACGCCGCAAGAAAAACAGGGAATTGGGTGAAAGGAAAGTGAACCAAACTTGGGAAACCACGTCCATGTCACCAGCAACACTTAGAGGGTTGAAAGCGGGTGACGCAGGAGAGACCCACAGGAGAAGACAAAGAAAAAAACGGGCGTGGATTTCGAAAAGCATAAGCTCCGGCTATCCAGATCGGCGAGAGAAGGGAGGGCGGAAGGGTACCTTCAAGCCATTGAGAAAGTGTCCGGAATGTCTAGGGTTATAAAAAGTTGACAAAGCTAGAAACGTAATTGCTAGGGCAATTCGGAATTAGTCGGAAAGGGCAGAACTGCTGACCTCCATGATCGGCCCGCAAGGGGAACAGACAAGAAAGCGGTGGGCGCTGGAGCGGAAAAAAAAGTTTTCACGGAAGGAGTGCTACCTAGACCAGGGGAAAGCAAATGGCTCATCTGCGGGGGCTCCGGTTGTTCAAGGCCTGAGATCGTTTCAAAGACAAATTACACCGTGTCGTGTACCACGGAAGATGGGGAGGCCCATGCAAAAAGGGAGGAAAACCCACATGAGTGATATCGGATGGCGTAATCCTTTTGGGGGAGCCGGCAAGACGAATGGCTGTGTCGGCTTAACTAAAGTGTCCAGGGGGAATATTGACGGGTAGTCGAGAGTCAAAAAAAAAGGAACAACACAACGGAGAAGGAAAACAGAGAGAGATGCCGGGGGCAGACCCCTTTAACTAAAAGTCCCGCAGACAAAGAGGGACGTCCAAAAAAACTGGAATTGAAAAAAATTACATTCTTGGCCCGCAAAGAGGAAAATAATGAGATCGATTTGTTGACTTGGGGTGCATTGGGACTCAATTAGGGCCAAAAAAGGAATTTTGGCTTGAAACGATCTAAAAAGCAAGGGCACAAAAAAAAGGAACATGCCGGAAAGAGCAACGCCGCTCGTGGCAACTTTAAAGGTGCGCGCTCCAAGAGCGTCCACGAGCGAGAGTGCGCGTGAACCCAGCAGAAGGAGGGGCAGCAGAAAAAAGAAAAGAAAGCAATTCTAAGTTGCTCCCTAGAGTGGCAAAACCGTATTTTTTAGAACATTAGCAGACGGAAGACAAGAGCCTGGGGGGGACGGAGAGGGGGGACCGCCCGAGGGAAGGTTTCAGTTGGGAGAACGAAGAGGCGTCCGGAACAGGCAATACTCGGATCGAACCTGAAAGAGGGGCGTCCCGACACTCAGTGGCTTCTCAGTTGTTATTTGGGGTGCCATGCGTGTGTTTAAAAACAAGTGTTTGTAATCAGAAAAGGAGATAAGTGAAATGTCAAAACAGGGAGAACTGTACCAGCAGCAAAAGGAAAACATGTATGCTCCAAAGATAAATCGTCTTTCTCCCGTCCTTCTAAGAAAGGAGGGATAAGGGAAAACCGAACTGGGCTGGCTCACGAAGAACAACAACACGGGGGGAAAGAGAACCAGCGAACAGTCGCGCCGCAAGAACGCTGGCGGTCTTGGGGGTCGAAACCCCCGGAACACCTGTCCACCGAAAGGCGCGTGGCTCGGCGGCCTGCGGGTTAGCACAATCCGAGGAAGTCTGCGAAGGGGTAGGAATGGGAACAGATATCCGGGAAGTGGGCAGCGATCGATGGATAAAGGTCCCCTTCGTCGCGTGGGGGCTTGAAGGGAGGCAGAGAGAAAAAGATGTCCTGATCCTGAAAAGGGGATCAGGCACAAGTTTGGGGACTATCTTGACTTCCCCACCGCATGCCAGGAGGGAATCTTTCCGCCGAAGGAAAAAAGTCCGGCAGAAAGGAATAAAAAAGAGTGAAAAGGGATGGGACGCGAATAGGGGAGGATCATTCCGCCACCCCTCGATTCTGAAAATGGGCTCTCCTAGGCCACTGTTTCGGTTTGGAGGGTGAAAAAAAAAAAGCCTTTCGTGAAGGCCGAGGGTATCCGCATGACACCCAAGAACTAACCTTTTGGCTGTCACTGGGCTACTCGTAAAGAGGTGGAAACTTGATGCCGATGCGTCGGGAGTTCCATTGCAACGTATACGGCCAGCCGTTGGCATGAAAAGACTACGAAGGAAAGCCCTAGGCTGCAAAAAAACCAAAAGAACGAAAGGAGGGATAGAGTTGACTTTCGGAACCCTCTTATCGGGAAGGTTATCCCCCTTTCGCTGATGGGGAGAGGGGGTCAAAAAGGAAAAAAAACTTCGAGAGGGGGCGTGGCCCGACTACCCGACGCTCGGATCAGAACGGTCCCAAGAAAAGCGGGACCAGGAGGAAGGCGAGCGCTGAGGGTCTGTATCCGCTAGACTTCGCGTTCGAGGGTGAATGGGAAACGGAAAAAAGGGTAGACGAAAGTCCAAGAAAAGTATCGAAACAAACATCAAAGCCCCTGCAGAAGAGCATTAAACTAAGCTTCCCATGAGAACAACCGACAGACGGTCAGGAAAAGGGTGGGAAAGAAAAAAGGACGGGGGATTCAGACGGGTCCGGGGGAGCATTACTAATCACTCGATCGCAAAGGTGAGGCGGTGGGACCACGCCTATTGCGAGGGTCAGAAAACCCGTAGAAAAGAGATAAAAGGTAGA
>Ga0179593_1439677_pt1 | contig 16278 bp, 31 predicted proteins | sample CZODoug2_1_08_16_FD_185931 | JGI IMG/M metagenome (GOLD analysis project Ga0179593, IMG submission 185931) | Vadose zone soil fungal communities from Angelo Coast Range Reserve, California, USA - CZODoug2_1_08_16fungal (PacBio error correction) | ecosystem: Environmental > Terrestrial > Soil >...
GTCGCACAGGTACAGGCAAAGTAAAACCGTTGTCCAGGGATTGGTGGGTATACAGGAGGGAGGAAAGGGCGATGGCAGCCTTCCCACGGCAGGCATGGCCTGCCGTTGTTAAAAAAAAAATAATCACGCTGGGGTTAAAAAAGGCCCTTAAAGCAGGGGGAACAGGGGCAAAACGAAAATGTGGTATATGTGCCCTGGAATATAGGTTAATTGGGTTAAGAGAATTTCAAAAACCCAGTGCGTTTCAAGCTTGTGGACCTGTTTCAGAAAATGTTAAAATGGGTGGGGAAAGAGTTCGGCCTTCTGTAGAGATCAGGGGGGGGGGGGGTGCCCTGAATGCAAGCCGGGTAAGAGTTTTTGTTTTGCGCATTGACGGAAATCGGCCAATGGGGGGAAGGCGGTCGGCTGGATCGAGAGAAACGTTCGTAAGCACGTAATGATAACGGCTGTGTTAATCGCTGAACAAGATGGGGGGAGTGTGGGAAAGCACAGGTAACGTGGAAAACTAAAAAAAAAAAAAGGGATGGTGGGACGGGGACCATATAGACATGAAAATTAAATTCGTCGGTGGGGGTTAAAGGGAAGACAGGGGTAGCTAGTCCGTGAGTGTGATCAAGGGGTAGACAACCGACCAGAAAGGTGCCGGAGGCCAAAAAAAATCCGACAGTAGGCGTCACGTAGAAAAAAAATTACAACGGTCAGGGAAAAAAGAAAAAAGAAGGATTGGAACACAACCGGATCAAAGGGGGTCCAGTACCTTGGCGGTGTATAGAATGGACAGGACGGGGTAAAAAGAACTCACTGCCAGGGGACGGTTATGGAAAAAAAAAATTGGAAAACTGCAGGCACGATCAACATTAAGATGACAGGGAGCGACGACTGGAAAAGCCAGGATTGAATCAGGGAGTTTGGGGGGGGGGGAGACAGTACTCGAGGCTCTGTTAGTGCAATATTTTTCCAAAAACCTCAACAAAAGGACTACTGAAAACAACAGCTTTGAGGGAAAAGGGGGGGATCAGAGAAGAAAACTTGACGGGGAGAGGAAAGAACGGACGGAAACGGTGAAGGCAAGTCCAAGGAGGATGAGCATCTAAAAACAGTAATTCACAGGTATCTCCATCCGGTAAGTGGCAGCTAAAAACTAAAATCCTCCTCTCAAAACTGTAGACGCAACCCAATAAAGTGGAGCATTCAACGCAAAAAACAAGGGAAGGCGTGATCAACTCTTCCACAGAAGAGCCCCTTCAAAAGGTCGGGTTAGAGATCTCTGGGGAGAACTCAACAGAAAAGAAGGAAAAATAAGGGATCTTCGCATAGTGGGTTGAGGGGGGGGTGGACACAACAGAAAGAACTCCTCAGGGGAACGTTGTACACATTGGTTTCTTCGGGATCACCCCAAGTCTTGGAAGGAAACACGGTAAATCTTGGGGGCGTCATATGGTATTCAAAAAGATTCAGCCAGGTGTTGTGCCAAAACGCACCGAGGCCTTCCATGGTAACTGGAAAAAAACGCCGCGTGGGGGAGCGTCGTTCGGAAGCCCCCTGCGATAAATCCGGCAGGCGTGAAAAGAAGGGCTCGTGGTGGGGTGGGCGTAGGGAAGGCGAAGTGATGTTTACGTTCATCTACAGCTAGTTAGACCACGGCCGGGGAAGGGGAAAACTGGGAGAACTGTGGAACGAGACCGCAGCTCGGTGCCTGAGCTCCTGACCCAACACGGGAAGAAATGAAAAGGTCAGCAAGAATTACCAGCGTCAGTGGATGGACGTGGGGGGAAAAAGGGGGATAGCGGAGGAATTGAGACTTTGGCAGGTGGGTCCATGACCCTACGCCAGGAATTGAAAGGAGGAGAGGTCATCCTCCAAGGGTGGTACGTACATTCGTAGGTTTCCCTTTCCAACGCGGAAAAAAAGAAAAGGGGGGCGCTATGTGCGCTGCAGCAAAAAAAACAAGGGGGGGGGAAAGCGTTGAAAACCAGCCAAAAGGACTAAAAAGGAGGGTTACATCACATGAAAAAAAAAAAAGCCAAAACCTCGGCCGACAAACAAAAAAAAAAAAAAGGTAGGAAGATACGCTACTTGCAACCTGACGGGGGAGGCATCACTTGTGCTTGGCAGGTCTTGCATGATGGAGTGGAGAGAAGAGAAGGTGGGGGGAGTTGAACACAGGAGTGGGGGGGTGAATGAGGTCGTTTGGGGGGAGAGGGTAGGATGGGGGGGGGGGGAAGAAAAAGAAAAACGTACGGGGTGGTGAAGAGGGGTGGGGAAAGGAGAGGACAAGAGGTGGTGGGGGAAAGGTGAGATATGAGAGGGAGGGAGGGAGGGGAAGGAGAGAAGGAGAGCCGGGGGTGGGGCGGGGGGGGGGGGAGGGGAGGCAGGGGGTGGGGGGCGAGGAAGGGGATTAGAGAAGAGAGGATGGGGGGTAGGGGCAAGGGGGAGGAAGGGAGGGGGTGACGAGGGTGGTGCGGAGGGGGAGGAGGAGATGAAAAGGGAAAGGAGGGGAATCGGGGGGGGGGGGGCAGGGGGGAGAGGTAGGGGGAGGTGGGGGCTGTGGAGGGGGGAAGGGGGTGAGAGAAGGGACGTGGAAAAGGTGGCGGGAGGGGGAGGGAAGGAAGGGGGTAATGAGGGTAGGAAGATGGGAAGGAAGGGTGAAAGGAAGGGTGGAAGAGGTGAAGAGAAGGAAGGGTTGCGGGAGGAAGGAGGCGTTGGAGGAGGGAAGGAGGGGGATTGGGGGGGGAGGGAGGGTGATCAGGGAAGGGAGGGAGAAAATGGGAGGGGGGACATGGGTGGGGAGAGAGGAGGCGAGGTGGGGGGGGAGATGGGGGGCGGCGGTGAGGGGGGGGAGGGTGGATGATGGAAGGGGAGCGCGTGCGGAGAAGAGAAAGGAAAGGTAGAAAATTAGGAAGGGGGGGGTGGCGGGAGAGGAGAGGGGAAGTAGGGGGGGGGGAGGGGGAGGCGTAGGACGGAGGAAGGTGGGGTGGAGATATGGAGGGGAAGGGGAAAAGGAGGATGAAGAAGGGGGGGTCGGATGGGGGAAAAGAAAGGGGAGAAAGGGTGGAGGAGAAATGACGGTTGGAAGTAGAGGTTGTGGAGGGAGGAAATGGGGAAGGGGTGAAGAAAGTTGAGAGAGGGGAGGGAGAGAGAGAGGGCGTGTGGGAGGGAAATAGGAGAAGGAGGTGGGGGGTGGAAGCAGAAGCAGGGGGGGAGAGGAACGGGAGAAGGGGGCAATCGGGCGGGGTGGCGAGGGGGGGGAAAAAAGCTGGGGTGGGGGGGGGGGGGGACGGCTGGGAAAGAGGATGTGAGAGAGAAGGGGTGGGCGGGGGGAGAGCTGAAGGGGGGAGGGTGAGGGGAGGGGAGGGGCGAGTATGGATGGTAGCTGATGGGGGGGAGGGGGGAGTAGAGAGGAGGGGAGGGTGCGAGAGGGGGGAGGGGGGAGTAGAGGGAGAGGAGGAAAAGGGAGGTATAAAGTAGAGGGGGGGGAGGAGGGGTGGGGAGAATGAGAGGGGGGGAGGGGGAGAGGTGGTGGAGGGGGAAATTGAAAAAAATGGGCAGGCAAGAGGAGAGGGATGGAAGAGGAGGGGGGGTCGGGTTGGGGGGTGGGTGGGGGGGGCAGGAGGGGAGGGAGGTGGGGGGAGAGGGTGGGGGAGTAGCAGGGGGGGTAGGAGGGAGGAAGGGGGGGGGAGATGAGATGGGGGACGGGGGAGGGAGGGAGGGAATAGGGAAGGATAGGTGGGAGGAGTAAGGAGAGGCGGAGGGAAAGAAAAAAGGAGCGGTGGGGGGAAGGGGAGGGATGGGGGGGGGGAGGGAAGGACGGGCGAAGAGAGTGGGAGGAGGGGAGGGGGGGGGGGAGAGGAGAGGAGAGGGATGAGAGGGTGAGAGGGGGTGGAAAGGCGATAGGGGGGGAAGGGGGCGGTGGGAGGGGTTGTGAGGGGAAGGGAGGAGGTGGGGCGTTAGGAATGGTAGCGCTGGGGTATAGAATAGAGAAGGGGAGCGGGTTGGAGAGGGGGAATAAAGGGGGAGATGAAGGAGGGGGGAGGAGAGAAAGAGGGGGAGGGGGGTGTATGAGATTAAGGCAGGAGGGGAGACGAGGGGAGAGAAGGTATGGGGAGGGGCGACGGGGGGGGAGTAGGGGCGGGAGGGGGGGGGGAGGGGGTAAGGAGTGGGGGAGGGGAGGTGGGGAAGGGGCGCAGGGGGGAGAAGAGAGGGACGAATGGGAGGATGGAAGGAGGATGAGGTGGGGGGGGGAGGTAGGGGGGGGGAAGAACGAGATGCAGAGGGGGGGGGGGGGGAAGGGAAAATTAGGGAGAAGGAGGTGGAAGAGGGAGGGGGGGGGGGGTGAAAGGAGGCGGATGGGGGGGGGACGGAAGGTGGTAGGGGGGGGGTGGAGGGAGAGCAAGACGGGGGGGGAGAACAGGGGGTAAGGGAGGGGGAGGGGGGTGGGAAAGGCAGGACAGGGGGGTAGCGGAGGGAGGAGGGGGTTAAGTGAAAAGGGGGGATGGGGGGGGTGGGGTGGGAGGGAGGGGGTAAAAGGATGGGGGGAAGTGGGGTGGGGGGAGAGCGGGGGAGGGGGGGGGAGGAGAGAACGGGGGGAAGCCAGGGGGGGGAGTGTGGAGGAGGTGGGAGGGGAATGGGGGGGGAGGGGAAGGGGGGGGGGGGGGGGAGGGGGGCGGGACGGGGCGGGGGGGGGGGGGGGGATGGGGGGGGGGGTAGCTGGGGGGGTAGGGGAGGGGGGTCTGGGAATGGAGGAGGTAGATGTGAGGAGAAAGGGGGGGTGGGGAAGGAATAGGTGTGGGGAGGTAAAAAGAAGGTAGGGGGGAGAAGACGAGGGGGGAAGGTTAGGAGGGATAGGGGTAACGGGAGAGGGGGACTAGGAGGAGTAAAATATGGGAAGTGGGTGAGGGGAAGGAAAGGGGAGGGCGGAGTGGGGGGAGGAAAGAGGAAGGAAGAGCGAAGATGGGGAAGAGGGGTGAGGGATAGAAGAGAGGGGGGAGGGCGGGGTCGATGAGGGAAGCCAAGGCGGGGGGGGGGAAGGAGGGGATGTTTAATGGGGGGCAGGCAGGGGGAGGGGAGGGAGGGGAGGGGGGTGGGAGGCAAGCAAAGGGAATGAGTGGGCAGGAGGGAAGGGGGGGGGAGGGGGGACGAAAGAGAGTGGAGGGGTGGAAAAGAGAGAGTGGATGAAGAGGGGGGGGAGGTAGGATGAAGGGGGGAGGAGAGATAATAGGAGTAAGGGGTTGAGTGGAAGGAGGGGGGAAGGGGGGGGGAGGGATGGATAGGCGTGAAGATGGGAAATGAGTGAGGAAGAAAGGAGGGAAAAGGGAGGAGAGAAATTGGAAGAGGGGGTGGGGAGCGGGGGGGAGGGGTGTGAAAAGGTAGGGGGGAAGGGGGGGGGGCGGGGTGCGGCAGGGGGAGAGGGGGGGTAATGGGTGAGGTGGGTGGGAGGGGAAAGGGGCGGAGTGGGGATGCAGGAGGAAGGTAGGGGGGAAAGATTAAGGGGAGGTAAAAAGAAAGCTAGAATGGAAAGACCACAAGGAATAAGGGAAAGACAACAGCAGGAGAAGGACAGGGACGGGGTAGAGGGTAGGGGTGGGGGGGATAAGGGAAGGGGAGGGGGGGGGGGGATGAGAGATTGGGGGGGGGGGGGGGGGGGGGAGGGGGGAGGAAGGGGGGAAGTGGAGAGAGATGGGGGGGTGAAGAGAGACGGAGGAAGGGGAAGTGGTAAGGAGAAAAAGCAGTTGGGAAAGGGGGGTTGAAACGAGGTAGTGGAGGAAAAGAAAATAGTGGAAAGGGGATGGTGGGAAGGGGGGGGTGTAGGGTTGAAGGAGGATGGGGGGGGAAGATGGGAAAGTGAGAGAAAGGGGAGGGGGGGGGAGGGATAGTAGCGGAGGGGAGAAGTGTGGAAGGGGAGTTGCGAGCAGAAAAGATGGAGGGGTGGGACGAGTAGGGGGAAGAGTGTAGGGTTGAGAGGGATGAGTAGGGGGAGATATGGGGAGGGTGGAGGGGAGCAGGGGAGGAGCGTGGAAGTAGTAGGGGGAAACGGGGGTTAGGGGGGATAGAAGAGGTGGGAGAGAGGGGGGGGGGAGAGGGGGGGTGAGTGTGTGTGGAGTAGGGAGGTGTGGGGAGGTGAGATCGGTTGGAGGGGGGGGTGGGGGGGTGGGAGAGTGGAGGGGGAGTGGAGTGGGGGGAGGGAAATAGGTGCGGGAAGGGAGCTGGGGGACAAAGGTGAATGGGGGGGGGGGGGGAGGGGAGAGATTAAGGGGTTGACATGGGGGGAAGGAGGGAGAGGGGGTGGAGGGGGGGGGGAGAGGAGAGGTGGGGGGGAACAGGGGAGAGTGGGATGGGGGGCCCCAAAAACTCCCCCTCACCCAAAAGCCAACAAGGGACCCATCCAGACGGACAGGGAACGGGACCAGAAAGAAAAAAAGTCCACGCGACAAGGAAAAAAACGCAAGACGAAGGAGAAGAGGACTGGTAATAAAAGAGGGGTCTTTGGGGGTGAGCGAAAACAGGGCTGTTCAAGGAAACAGGGCCAAATGAGCTCTGTGGTTGGAAAAAAAAAAAAAAAAAGGCTAAGTGTAAACCCCAAGAAAATGTGGTGACAAAAAGAAAACAGCACGCAGTACCTCACGGGGGGGGGAGGAATGGCTTGTTGGAACAAAAAAGGAGGTGGAAGGGGGTCAAGACAACTGGAGAACCACCCTGGATCCGGGGCGAGGAGGGGGAGCGCTCAAAAGGAAATTCGTAAAAACGATGAGGGGGGGGGGGGAAGATCCAGGTGGAAAAAAAAATGAGCCTGAAGAAAAAAAAACAAAGGACACGGGGGAAACCTTCTTCGGAAGAATAATTATAAAGGCCGATAGCAAAAGAAAAATAGTTCAGGAAGGGGAACGAAAGGGGTCTACCTACAAAAACGTGGGGTTAAAGTGCCGACCGTCCTTGATAAGAATTTCTCCTATAGCATCCAACTAAAAAAATGGAAACACACCAACATCGGGGGGGGGGGGGGGGGGGAAAGCCAAAAAAACGAACAAAAATAAGAAAGGAGAAGCCGAAGGTAAGACGGAGCAGGGGAAGAAAAAGCTTGAAAAAAAGATCACATAAACTCTACCGAAAAAAATGAGAAAGGACAGAGGCGCTCCGCATTGGGGGGGGGAAAGGTCTTCTAACAAGATGTAAAAAGAAAAAAGCATTTGACGTTGGACGGAAGAAAAACAAAAAAACAAACTGCGAAAAAGGGCGGGTGTGGGGTTACGCTTGCCACACAACTAGGATCCCCTTACGTGAGGTCAGGAGTGGAATGGAATTTTTCACATTTTGTGGCGGACAGGTAAACCACCCTCCAAAAGAAAGAAGATACCGGACTCAAGGGGTGGGGAACGAAAAATACGTACCGTTTACAGGGGAGAGGCCAAGGGGGCAGCATTAATCACCACCATACCCGTTTCGGTACTGACAGAAGAGGGTGAGGGACCTTGATGGAAAGAGAGGGTTGGGGTTTGGGGTTAACCATCGACAAAAAGCAGAACTTTGGTTGGTGAAACACCCAATATGCTGAAAAAAAAAAAAAAAACAACGAGTGGAGAATGTGGGGGGGGGGGGTACTCACAAAGGGGAATGGGGGGGGGCGGGGTCAAAAAAACGAGGAGGGAGAATCAAACATTCCTAAAAGAGCCTCCGACGGGAAAAGGAGACACCCTTAATTAAACAAAAGGGAAAATCAAGACCTTTAACCGGGAAAAAAGTTGAAATGACCAGGGACTCAAAAAAAAAGAAAAAAAAGGGGGTCCGGGATTTAGAAAACAGCACAAAATGGAAAAAGTGGTTTTCCACTTGAAAAAAAATTCACAGCAGATCAAACAACATGAACTTAAGGGGGAGAAGGAAGGAGAAAAACGGGGGAAGCAGGAAAAGCGGGGGGGGGGTTGGGGTGTGTCGGATGGGGAGGAATGCCGGGTCGAGGTGACGGAAGGGGGAATCTTAGGATTGGGGGGGATCTGGGAAGGGGAAAACAACGTCCATAAGAGGAAGTTCGAGCTAGTGGCAAACAGGGGAAGGAATTTCTGTACTCAGGGTTCCAAAAAGTAAAGAGGGGACTCTCGGTGGCCTCGAAAAACTCGGGAAAGTGCAGGCTTGCTAGATTATATTGAAAATAAAGGGGTTGGTAGGAGGGAGGGGAAACCCACACAAAAGTCAAAATTGGGGGGGGACCAGACGGGGTCACTTGGTAAAAAAGAATGTTAGAGAGCGCAGGTATGAAGAAAAAAAAAGGGAAAAAAATAAAGACGAAAAAGGGGTGGTAGTGTCGCCTTCACTTTGAAGGCTGGTAACTATTGGAGTGGGAGAGGTCAAGGGAATGCAAACGACGAAGACACGGAGAAAGCTAAGAGGAGACAATCCATCGGGGCCGTCTGTGGTTGCACAAGTGTGGACCATCGGGAAGACGTTAAAGAGCACCCTTCACCAAGCAAAGGAAAAGTCGAGCGCGGGCTCATAATATCAAGTTGAATGTAAAGAACGGAGTTTTTAACAGGGGACTCACTCCAGGGGGTCCGGTTTTTAACCAAGGAAAGAATACTACCAAAACAACGGGGTGAGGCGGTGACCTCTGATTGAAACGATCAATGGGCCATAAGCGAGGGCACAGCTGCAAAGAACAGTGCTCAAGGCCCAAACTGCAAAGGGGAAAAGTTGCGGGGGAAAAACCCTGTGTCAAGCAAAAAAAGGAAAAAAGAGAGTTCCGCCGCGAAAGTCAGAAATTTTTCAGGAAAGGGTTATAGGGGGGGGAACGGAAGGTCATCGTAACGCCGTACTTATGAGAGGGTCTTCTTATTCAAGATAGGGGGTCTGGGGGGGGGTGGACGGTTGGGACAAGAAAAAAAAAGCACAAAAAAAAAAGATGATTGACAAGAAAGACGAAAGGGGAAGCGGGGGGAGAGGTCCAGACAGGGTCACCTAAAAAAAATTGGGTTTAAAAAAAAGGGGTAAACTACGATCATGAGAGCTGAGAAAAACCTAAATGGGTCGCGAGAACAAGCACATTGGTGCGAAGGACGGGGGAGGGAAGAAGTGGTGGGGGGAAGTCTCAAAAAATTTGCTGCAGCGGGGGCAGTGGACCTAGCTGTTCGCGGTTCACAAAGGAAAACAGACAAGCGGGTACGTCAAAAAGGGGAGGATAGAGTAAAAAAAAGTCAAACAGGAAAGGAAGTTGGGACCCAGACTATTTCACAAGGAATTAGAAACGAATACGCAAGATCTCACACGGGGTGGGCTGAAACACAAGTACACGATCAAAGTTTAAGGAGCTGAACTGAGCCAGTCACAAAAAACCATGTGGGTACAGGAAGAACTTCCGGCTCAAACAACGAGCCGAATCATTAACCAAAAAGAAAAAGGAACAACTGAAGGGGCTTAAATTGAGCGCGCAAACCGGACGATTTCACGCGAAAGAAACGTAGCCAAAAAACTACTCAATTCGGCAACGCCGTCGGGGACAAGGGAGATAGAAGAGGGGAAAAGGAGAAGCAAATAAAACGCGGCTGGGAGTTTGACCAAAGTGACGACTAGGCAAGGGGACAAAAAAGGTTAAAACCCGAGAAGGAAAATTTTAAAAAAGGGAAAAAACCCGGATGGTGAAGGGGAAAACACCTAGTTCATCTTGTGGAAAGTGAGGCGAGGAGAAAGGACACCACCTCAAGTTCGGGAAAGATTCCAGGGAAGAAGTAAGGAGAATAGGCACGACCCCAATCAAACAAATTGGGTATCGAAGGAAAGAGAAACGCATTAACGCAGGGTTTCGGGGCGGGGGAGTTGGAAGACAAGCAAGAAAGCTCCCGCCGAAACAAAGCTAAGCTAAGGGGGGGGGGTGGGCGGGGTAAGAGGGGGGGAAACAAAAAATTACTTTTGCGGAAAGGACGCAGGTTGTGAGGTTGGGACAGAAGGGAAGAAGAAACGAGGGAGTGTAATGATGATAGCAAAAGAACCTGAGAACCCTGGAAAGAAGAAGTTGGAAGTGAGATGAGGCGGGAAGGTCAAAATCACGAGTACGGGATCCGCTTTAAAAGAAAGTTTTGCCAAGTCTGACCCGACGAATCAAAAAAATGGGGAAAACAACTACAACTACCAAACGGTTTGGGGGACGAGGGGAGGTGTTCTTGAAAGTAAAGTGGGGGGAACAAGAAAAGAGAACATTCAGCAAGTGAAACCGCCAAAACCTCACACACGCCAGGGGCAAAGGAGTTTGAACAATCAAGGGAGATTTAAAGGGTGATAATATTCCTGGAGGACAAGATCTTTAGAAAATTAGCGGGACGTGGGGTCGGGGGTGAATCACCAAAAAAAAAAAAACTTCCTGAACACGTAAGACAAGTGGGCTGGGAAATCGTCCAATTCCGGGTTTGGGGGAAAATATCCGCCTTCAGGAAAGTGACTTAAGGGGTGTGGTGGCAAAAACAAAAGACGAAAGGAACAGAGCCCCCCTGGGGGTTTTGTGGTTTTTGACTCCGAAAACGATTGTTAAGGGGGACGATGGATACAAAGACGGAAGAAATCTTGGGACGAAAAACTTAAAGGACAAGGGGCGACATACCAACAGTCAGAACAGAAAAGGGGAGACTTTGGGACAAGTATCTATGTGGGCAGACAAAGCATCTACTACAATCGAGGAAAGAGATACTTGGGAAAGGAAAAAGACAAATCGACAAAAGGACAACAATCTTTCATCAGGTAACAACCAAAGAAGTATCATGAAAAACCATTACGGTCATCACTAATAAAAATAGAAACTCAACTGGGGAAAAAAAAGGTCGCGAAAAGGGCCAAGACCAAACGCAGTACACACAACCGTCTGGAACAAAAGGAAGCAAACCGCCACAACTATAAAGACCAAGCCAGACAAAAATAACTTACCACGTCCACAAAAATTACGGAAAAAAAAAAGAAAGAGGAAAAAAAGAGGAAAGCACAGGGGGGAAGCAGGGGGTTTTGCGAACATTAGAGAACCTAAACGTAAGAAAAGTGGGAAGGTGCGAATACTAGGAAAAGCAGGTTACCCAAAGAGGTAAGACAGGCATACGAAGACCCAAAGGCAAGAACTACACGAGGCCACGATCAGAAACGGGGTAAGAAGAGGGGGAATAACCCCCAATCCACGACAAGGGAGGAAATGTTGAGGACAAAAATCGAACAGTAACGTAAAAGGAAACGGGTGGCGTTAATCCAAAAACATGGAGGGGAGACCGTTGTTGAAAGCAAGACTCAAGTATGAACAAAGTGGGGGCCCGAGAGGGCGTAAGGGTTCTCAGAAGATGGGGGGGAAAACCAACGGTGAGGACTTATAGGACGAATTGTGTGTGTCCGCAAAACGAAATTAAACGCAGTACCGGAGACGCACGGACGAATGGGGAGGAAGAGCAGGAAAACCAGAACCTAATGGGGATTTTTTGGCCATAAACAAGAGTATCGGGGACTTCAGCCCCCACTTCTGGGGCGGGGTCGCCTGGGTGGCCAGCCTGAAGAGCCCCGAAAAGGAAAAACGAAGAAAAAAAGACTGAAGGGGAGGGAAGAACAGAGGACGTGGGGAAACCGTTTCAGGCAGGCAGCATTTTCCCCAGGTTAAGGGCTGGGAGGGAACCGGAGCGGGCCAAGCAGGACAACAGGGTGACATAGAACAACAAAAAAACCAGAAAACAACCCGGGCAGCTCAGCGGGGGATGACCTCACAGCACGACTTGAAGAAGGGGGGGTGGGCCGGACTATTCAAACCATGACCCTTTTACAAATTTAGAAACCCTGAAACAAGAAGAGGTGAACACTAAAAAAAGAAAAATGGGTGAAGGAAAACAGCAAGACGTTGGGAATAAAAAAAAAAAAAAATGGAGGTACCCCATGGGGAAAAACGTCACCAAGGGGAAAAGGTGATTTTCCCATGTGGAAGGGGGGGGGGGACGCAGCACCGAGCCAGAAGGCCTTTATTAGACCGCAAAAGGGGCTCTTGAGAACTTGAGTGCAAGGAGGTCTCAGGGAAAGTGGGGCAGCAAAAAGGATAGACACCCAAGCGGAACTAGGGGTACAAAAAGGAACAGTTTTGCCTAAGGAATGAGAGTACTGAAGGTCTAAAAATATTATCCGACCAGACAAAACAACAAAAAAGAGGGGAATAGGAGATAGAAAAGAGTAGAAAAATCCTCGGCTTGCGGCAAAATGAAAAAAAGGAAAGGGAAAAATAATCTATAAAAACGTACAAAATCGAACAAGAAGGATTTGGGGTAACGTAGGAGGGCCGGGGGTTAAAAAGGGAAAAAATAGATGCCGAGGGAAATACAAAAAGGCCAAAATCTCTTCTTTGGAGCAAAAAGAGAAAGAAAATTCACCACACCATGCGGGAAAAAAGGTGAAGGGGCTTACATGGAGGAAGGGGCAGGTGAAATGCAAAAGGGAAGCGCCCCACTTTTTCTGTAAGGGCGGGTGGGCACCGAGAAAATGTTGGTTCACAAAGGTCGGGTAAAAGTGCCGAAGTTAATCGAGAAAAAAAAGAACAAAAAAGAAGTGGCGGGCAATCCTAGGAGCGTGCTTTTTCGAGGAGGGGCGCAATCTTAAAAAACGGGACTGTCGGGGACCTTAGCGAGGAAAAGAAGCTCACGTGCCTTAAACCACCGCAGGAAAATCACTCCAGTGAACGTTTGGGGTCAAACTCGTGCAACCAATCTGTTCTACTAACAAAAAGAAAGCCAGTAAAGTGGAAGGGAGAGGTGCTCCAAGGAAAAACAAGGAAGAAGAACCAGCCAAAAAGAACAAATGGTGGGGGGAAAAAGGGGGGTCAGGTGGGTTGCAGACAAGAAACCAGGGCGACAGTGAAAAATGACAAAGAGGAAGGGGGGGGGGCCCGTGAGGGACTGTCCACGAAAAGGAGCGGGCAAGATTCGTTTAAGGGGTCTACCCGAAAGAAATGAAAAATCTACAAGTTCGTAACTTCAAAAAAGGGGGAAACTAAAAAAGGGGCGGACGTCTGGGAGAAACAGAATCAAACTGAAAACTCGTCCAAAGAAAGCATGACTGAAAACCTGGTTGTCTGGAGAGTTCCGAAAAAGGAAGCTATACAGGGACATGAATGTTGGTGTTTAAAAACGTATACAAGGGAAGACGTCACGGAAAACGAACTGTCCACAGCATGGGCGAACCGTGAGGGTGTCCCTACGGGGGGAAAAAAAACAGGGAGGTAACCTCTGCACTAAGGAGGGCACCGAGTTAGGTACGGCCTGAGAATCGGGGGGAATTGCACGGGGATTCTGCCAGTGGAAACGTAAAAATGGGGGGGGGTGGGGGGACGATTAAGAAGGGGGTCGAACATTGTGGTAAGCGGAATCACGGACCAATAAGCTGGGCAGTTCTTGACGTTTCACAAAGTCGGGGTAGTGGGGGGGGGTTTGTCTTTCACGAAACACTGGTCGTTTGCCATGAGTTGACCTCGTAAAAAAGGAGGGAAGCACGAAAGGGTCAGCTAAACGGAGGTAAGTAAAAAAACCTTCTTGGGGTAACCTCCTCTTAAAACGAAGTGGTAGAGTTAAAAAAAAAACAGGCCCAAGGGCTAGTGGAAAAGATGATCGATGTCGGGGAGCAGAGAGAAAACTTGGAATGTTAAAGGGATAAGATTTGTGGGGCAAGTTCATGGACTAGGTGGAAAAAATTATAACCAAAAAGGGGAAGGCACTGCCATTTAGAGAGAAAACGGAAACCCAATCGGTTGAACGAGGTCCAAAATACCAAGGGGCTCCGTCAGGAGTACGTTCGAAAAATGAAAAACGGAACGGTGACACCTAAAGGAGGAGGTACAACCATCATAAGGCAAAGAAGTTTCCCAGGGAAAGCCTTGGACTGGGGTAAAGGAAAAAAAGAGTGGGACAGAAAGACCACTTCCGGAGGGAAGGGCCGCAATCGTCGCAACCTTATCAAAAACCAGGAGATTTCCGGGAAAACGAAGGGAAAAAAAAGCATGGAGGAACAGGGAGTGGTGGGGGGACTCAAAGGAAAAGCGATTTGGGGAGATTTGGCAAAGAAGTTGTTTCGCCTACCAAATAAACAATAAGCGTAAAAAACGCGGCGGGGGGGGGTTGACATGGGGGATGAGGAAAAAGAAGGAAAAACAAAGGGGGTAGAAAAAACGGGCGCGTGGGAATTGGGCGAAAAGAAAGAGAATCTCATCGAAGATTTGCAAGGGGGGGGGGGGATAGGACCAAAGCCCTTAAAGTGTTCGGAATCCGACAAATTTAAAGAAAAAACTCTGTCACGCGACTCCGAGAGACATCCATATTGAGAGTCCGACCACACACGGGTAGAAAAAAATAGGACTAATGAAACCAGGTACTGCAAAGAGTGTAATGTTAGCGGGAAGGGTAAAAAAAAAAGGCAAGCCAAACCAAACGCGAAAGACGGGAAAGCGATCTGGAATATACAAAGGGGGGGAGGGGGGGGGGTGGGGGGGAAGGAAATAGCACTTGGAAGAGTAAAAAGGAAAGGACGTGAAAAAATACCAATTGAGTGCGAAGCAAAACCATGCCGGTACTGGCGGAAAAAAAAGGCTGTTTGTTTAGGAAAAAAGGACGAAAACGGTTGGGACGCCAATTCTCCCACATGCCTGTCACAAGGGCCGCAAAATTACGTTAAAGGCCGCTGCGAGAGCTTCTGGGAAAGATTGAGTAGGGTGGGGGCTACAGGAACGGCGGGAATGTTTGGCCCCGGGGCTCAGAGAAGGGAGCCACGAAAGAAGTTGGGGTTGGAGCTTTATCTATGCGAGTGAGAAAAAGTAAGATCAAACTGGAAAAATGAGCAAAAGGAAAAAAAGGGTGTTCACGCCTCACAGTACAATCTGACAGGGAATCGGGGAGGGAAAAACAAAAACGTGAGAAGCGGAGGGGGGGTTGTAACTGGGGAGGGGCATTAAAGAGAAGTGGGGAGTGTTCAATCAGGCTATAAGGATTGGGAAAGTACATCTGTAGGGCCGTGAAACGAAGGTAACGGCATCAGGCCGGAAAAGGAAAAAACCTTTGAATCAGCCGTTCAATCACAACGGAACCAAAACCAGGAACGGGTGACTAGGGACTTAAGAAAAAAGAGACCGCAAAGGATAACGGGTGGCTCAAAATAAACACCAGGAGGAAAAAAATGAAAAAAGACGGGAGGAAAGGAAACCCGGAGGGACTGGAAAATCAGCGGGACGGTCAACTTGCAACACAGAAGAACACATCCAAAGAAGAACGCAAAAAAAGGAGCCCGGAGCCACAGAAAATACGAGGGGGCAATGAACGAACAGGACAGCGCTCTAGAGGGAGAAAGGGGGGGACAATACAACAAGGGAGGTGTGAGTAAAAGGATCGTCGGCAAATGAAGCCCAAGGGGGGAAAGCATAAGCCATAGGGGGGGGGGGTAAAGAAACGTGGGGGAAAACCACACGAAGAAAGCGGGGGGCAAAGACAGGGCACAAAAATTAAGGTGGTGTGTGTAGGCGTGTTAAAACAAAATGGAGGGGGGAAAACTTGGGGCAAGAAAGCAAAACCCCTGGTAACACTTTTTCTATCTTGAGAGAGAGTATAAGGAGGGGGGGTAGGGCAGGGAGGTGGAAGATCAAAGACTTACCAGAAACCTACCACAGCACCAGAAACCCGGTCTTATAAAAAAAAAATGAAATGACGGAACACAAATTTTGAAAAAATTAAATTCAGAAAGAAAAATAAAACCAGGGGGGTCCCGATTTCGTAGGTTCATAGACAAATGGCGGAAAAAGCCGTCTGAAAAATTACCGAGGGGTGGAAAAAAAAGAAAAAGGAATGAGAGCAAGCAAAACGAAAAGGACGCAAGACCGCAATGCAGGAACGCGAAGAATACTCGTGTGACCGGGAACCCTAAATCCGGCAAAGCTGGGATGCGCGAATACTTAAAAGAACAGAGGTTACTAGAGCCCCAAGAATTTTCCTCAGCAGGGGACCGCAGGGGGGGAGACGAACACAAACAGGGGCGTTGGTGCGAGGCTCAGCTGGAAAAAAAAAGCGCCTGAAATGGTGGCGCAGCAGGGGTGAATGGGGGAAAAGTTGTGTGCGCCAAGGGAGCACACTCCAAGAGACAGAAACGAAAGGGTGTGGCCTGGGAGCTGTTTGTTAGAAGAACGGGGTACCGGTGGGGGAAAAAAAAACGTTGTAAAATGAGCGTCCCGATACAAGCTTCTGGGGGCAGGAAAAAAACTGATTGATCCCAAGAAATTTTTGACAACGAAAAGATCACTTTGTAACCACCCAA
>Ga0179593_1452044_pt1 | contig 16277 bp, 15 predicted proteins | sample CZODoug2_1_08_16_FD_185931 | JGI IMG/M metagenome (GOLD analysis project Ga0179593, IMG submission 185931) | Vadose zone soil fungal communities from Angelo Coast Range Reserve, California, USA - CZODoug2_1_08_16fungal (PacBio error correction) | ecosystem: Environmental > Terrestrial > Soil >...
ATGATACTTCAGGGCGCGATCTGGGGTTCTTTCTGCCTTGGTGCATTTCTTTTCGGGTGCTAGAGTGCTAGGCCGCAGGGCGGGGCGTCGGTGGGGGGGGACGCGGAGGGGCGCTGTTCCGCCTTAAATAAGCCGAGATGACGTAGATAACTGAGTTCTGTCGCCGCGGCATTGAGGCGGAGGGTGCGCGTCGAGGGACGGGGGAAGGAGGTGCTGGTGTTGACGCGACTTTAAAGTTCGCGGATTGCAAGGCACCTCGGGATCAAATTTGGCGCGAGAATCAAGAGAGGAGAGAGACTAATGGGACTGACAGGCACCTTTCTCCGGGATGACTAAACGACGACAAACGCAGGCAGCGGGCGGCGGAAGGAGAAAGAAAGGCCATGGACGGAGCAGGAAACAGAGAAGAATCTACAGCAATTGCAACCTAAGTACGTTTTCCAGATAACCAGCTGGCTATAAGAGGATAATACGATCCGGAAAGGGTGAATACACTGAAGGCACATAAAACAGCTCGCGAAAGACTCTGGTGCCGACGATTCAATCAGAGAGGAACGGTTGCGGGCGAGAACGGCTGGAGAATCGTCTACGAGATTTCCTCGGAAGTACAAAGATCGCGCGGCTACTGGGTCAGCCAATGTTTGGGCTCTGTCAAAAGGGAAGACTCGTAGACCAATCCACCAGGTACGGTTAGTCTTAACCGAGCGGACCTAGAACCAGAACTATCTGCCATAAAAAGAGACAATGGGAAAAAGAGGGGGAAGTCCCGGAGGAGGATAGTAGAAACGAGGCTGTGCTCGTCCTACTCCTCGTACTTATGGGAAGATAGGGGGAATTTCTATGAAGCACTCCTTACGAGAGGGCGAGAGAGACAAGCGGGGAGGCCACCGAACGGAAAGCCTCCCTCCGTTCCGGTACAAAAGGTAGATTCTGCGCTGATGAAAGGAGATGGTTACTGAGCCTGAATAGTCCTCAATGAGGAAACGGAAGAAGCGAGACCACATCAGAAAGAGCGCTAGAATCTCCAAGAGAATCATAGAGACTCTGATGAGAGGACCTAAAATGGAGAAAAATGCGAAATGTGCATTAATGACTAGGTAGAAGGGCAGGTACGGTGCTCCTACTCCATAAAATGTAGAAAGCAAGAGCACCTGGGGTGGAGGGAGAATGTGGGTAGCGCGGTAGGATCGGTCTGAAAATGGTGCCGCGTGGGCCGAGGGACACGGTAGACAGTTATGTCCTTAGGAAGAAATAGACGGGGGTACGATCGGCGCCTATAGACGAGTACCGGATGGAGAGCCGTAGTGCGGGAGGGAGCGAGAGCAGAATCACTATGTCCGTCTCAGGAATGAAGGAAGGCCACAGTAGGGACGAAGGAAGAGAGAGAGAATCGATATTACTTCGCTTTCTCGGTCACAGAACGTCAGAACAAGGCTGGGGACCGGAGGGGATGAGTTCTGGAAAGTGAGTGGGTTACGAAGGAGGAAAAGACATTTGGAACATAACCTATCTTGGCAATTGTCTGAGTGTCGAAATCTGTAACGACCGCACTCTATCGAGGCGCCATCAATAGCGCACGAACGGAGGAGGCAAGAGGATCAAAACCTCAGTATTCCGCATATTCCACTCAAACTGGAGGTTGCTCCCATGGGTAACCTGGGACGTGCTGTTCCCAGTGACGAAATGCTTCCGGTCAAGGAAAGAAAATAAAATCTTAAAAATAATAGGGGAAAAATAATTATGTCAAGAAACTAGCCGCCCGCGCGCGCCGATTAAAACGTTAGGCAACAAACAGACGTTAGTGACACCCATTGACTAAGAGCTCGCGGTCTTGGTATTGAAGGAAAAAAAGCATATTGCAACTGAGAAGACGAGAGACGGACAATAAAAGAGGACTCAACGGGGAAAAAAAAACACGGGTAGCGGAGGCTCCGTCCACCGAGCGGGGAGAAAGGGAAAAACTTCTCGTCTTCATGAAATCCTGGTTAGGTAAAGCAAAGTTGGACACCCGAGACAATCAACACAACACGGAGAAAAGAAAGCGCGGCTGGGACCTGGAGGGAGACCGTAGACGCCGATGCTGCCGAATTGTCCAAACCAGGATGTCTCCAGACTCAAGTTGAAAACTCTCTCCATGAAGGGCTGAAATCATTTGGGTGCGTCAGGCGCCTCAAAGAGAAGGAGAGGACCAAAAAAATGAATGAAAATGAGACTACCCAGACCGCGGCAGCATCCGGGAGAACTAGGCTATTGACGCAAGCTAAAATTGGATGTAGGGAAGACTTCGTAAATGAATTTTTTTTCAAAAGATACAGGGACCGAAAGACGTGACAAAATCCTAAGCGACGGCAAAGACTCTTCCCCCCCAGACACGGGCTCATCTATCAAGGATAAAAAAAAATCACACATGGTAGTGTTAAAAACAGTCGGCGAAGAAGAGGTCCAGAAAGGGGGAAGAGCAGCTAGCAACTCACGTAGAGGCGAAAAACACGCACCTGGTACCTAGCAGCAAATAACAATCAGATTGTGCTCCACAAGATCAGGATAAGTATGGCGCGACCGTTCGAACACGGAAATAGACGACACCTCAGACCCTCGTCACGGCTCATCAATTATGTGAAAGAAGGCGCGCGAACGCGAGCAATCAGCTCCCGCAGGATAAGAGTCGCCTATCGTGCGAGAAAAAACGGGGTAAAGGAAATAGCGAAAATCAGGACTAAAAGGAACTCTCCGACGGGAGCGCCGGAACTGCCATCGTCTTAGATGCAAGCGAAGTGCTTACAAGACTCTAAGGTGTCGGAGCATCCGAAGGGGAGAAAAAAGAAGGAAAGGCAGCAGGAAAGCAAGAAAAAAAACGAAGCGGAAGAGCCGGCCGCCCTCGAGGGACAAAGGGCTTCCACATTGGTATTTTACAGAGTTGAGAAAGGAACCAGTCCTGGAAACAAAGCGTGGAATTGACAGAAAATGCGAGATCTCGAGCTCCGACCACAAGAACTCGATCAAGAGCATTTTTATGTGTGAAGGGAAGGCGGGGGGGAAGGGGGACATGCAGCGCAAAAAGCGAAGCCCGCGCGCCGAGAGGCGCAGACGGCCACACTTAAAAGAGAAACGCGCTTCTTCAGGGCGGAAACCAGACAAGCTGGCGTGACCTAGGACGTCAAAGACAGAAAGCCAGCTTTGACGGAAAAGTGACGCGGCAGAGTCAAGCTATCGTATGGAGGGTTGATCGAAGAAGAAGAGTTAACCGAAGGAAAAAAGAGTGCTATGTTCGACAGTAGAGATGAAAAGAGGGCAGGAGAGTAACTTATAGCTGGTGCATCAGGGCTGCAAGCCCGTGGATGGGAGAAGGAGCGAAGGCGAAAAGAAAGACCAAAAGGGCAAGAAGGAGAGAAGCAGGGGAAGAGTCAGAAATACTCGTCGAGGATGAAAAAGAGAAACGATAGACAGCAGATTGACGGCAAGGGATAGGCATCTAGTACGCGGGGAAGGCAAAAGTGGAAAATGAGCGGATGAGTAGGTGGTTAACGGGCAAATGTACAGAGCATAGTGGCAGGGGGGCTAGACGGACGACAAATTGGGGTGCAAAGGAAAGAGAAGGGCGGGAAGAAGTGTCGGTCAACGGAGCGGTAGCGATAATCTGAGCCGCTATGTAGCAGTAGAGGAAGAAGCCAACTAAAGACGGTTAACATGTTTGGAGAAGCTTTCAGTAACTGAAAATTCTGAACAATTAGAGAATTCCATCGCAAAAACTAGGGGGAGGGGGAAGGGTCTAGAATTAAGAAGAAAAATTTGCAGACGTCACCACAGCAGGGCTCAGACCTCTATGGGGCGGAAGGCAAAGGAGGCGGAGGTAACCACCAGAGGGTGGACGTCATCGAAAGAGAGAGTAGTTTAGGTGAAAAGCGAAGGTTGCACGACAACTAGGGGAATGGTAACAACGCCAGGCGAAACGGAAGAAATCAAGCAAAAAGAAAGTAATGATCATCAGTACCGAGGGGTAAAAAAGACTAGCGGAAGTACCCAGTTACTCAGCGCCACGGGAAACGGGATCCAGAACGTAACTCAAAGCTCACAGGGGGGACACGGACCGGAGAAAGAAAAGGGGTAGGGAAGAAGGGAGGAGAGGGAAGCAAGCAAAGACACGTAAGAACGAAATCGGGAGAGAGGGGTCGCTCAAACTGTGAAAGACAGAATGGTGAGAAGCAAGAAACATCCTTTTCCGAATGAAAGGATTTTTAGAAAATAATATCCTATGGATCTCAGAGAAGGCGGGAAGGGGCATCTGGACCGAAAGGAGTGACGGAGCCTTTCCTACCTTAAACTGGGAAGCTCGGAAAATTGAGAGCTGGAGGCTAGAAAGAGAGCAGGGGAAGTATCACGCGTAGAAAGGGACGACGCTACTCATAAAGGCTAAATCGAGCGAAGGAAGAATAACGCAGAGAGGGGAGGTGTATATAAAAGGGGGAGGAATCCCGACCAAATAAAAAATCTTCTGATCAGGCGGCCTCAAGTCAAAAAGGATAACCCACCCCCAAAAAAAGAGAATTACCCGGGTACACGAAAGAAAAGATTGGCCCACATAGTGAGATACAGGGGAAAACAACGAATCTAAAACGAGAACTGATCGGTGAACCTATACAAGATCATCTGCGTAGAACACCGGCCCTGACCTTCGGGAAAGAAAAGGCGGCGGGGTCTAGATATGGCTTCCTTATGTCATAAACAGGCTGCGTCCTCAAATTGTTGAAAGAGGATGGGGTGTGGGGGGTGGGGGGGGGGCGTGGGAAGGGGTCGCGAAATTAAACGGGAAGGGTCATAAACAGGGAAACATGGTCGGAGTAGTAACCAGCACTGAATTGAGACCCGGGAGAAAATAGAGGGGCCGTAAAATGTGCAGCGGCGAATTTAAGCGTCGACACACGTTTTACCAACACCGCAAGGGACTAAGTCAGGGCTCTTAAGCAGTCTAACATCGTGAAAAATGGCTACCAGCCCCATCAACCTCTTTTGGATTCTAAAAGGGGGGAAGGAAATCGGTTGGGCGTATTCGAAGAAGCCTGCTTGGAGACTCTCTCACAACGATCAACAGTACACGGAGCCCAACGGATTGTGGCGATCCTCTAGGGAACCATGCTGAAAACAGCTACTTACTTTAAAAAACAAGTGAACTCGTAAAAAAAACCATAAATTCGTCATAAAGAGAAGGGGGTGACCCTACATCACGTGGTTTCAAAAAATCTTGTCTAGCCGTGGGAGGGCCGTGGGAGACGGGAGCTGAAGAGGTACCCGGGGGAGTGGAGGGCATTCATAACCGGGGGGGTGTGTGGTTTGTGGGGCGTTTTCCCGTGGCTACTAGCGGTCAGGGGTGGTCGGGATCGTAGGGAGATTCCGTCTAAAGGGAGGCCAGGTGGAACTAGGTGTGGAAGTTCGTCTAAAAGCCAGTTGGGGACGAAAATAGCGACTAACCAAGGATGCGCCAACGGGGAAAAAAAGAAAGAGGAATGAGAGGAGAAAGTCCAATTTCTCAAACTGGGTCCTTCGAATAAGGAAGGACGAGAGGAGAAATTTTTTTGAGAAAACTGATAGAAAGGAGGGCGAGTCGCGAAAAGGGAACAAACTCCGAAGAAAGAGAGCTGTTAGGGGGTCATTGAAGCGTGCCGGAAAAAGGGGGGGGAGCGCAAAGAGGACACCAAAGGACAACGATGATTGGTCACTCTAAAAGGAAAGCGACCGACTAGGACTCGGGCGTGTCTTAGTCCCTACGAGAAAGCAATGTAGGAGGAGAAGAACGCGGATCGGGAAACGCACGGCCTAAAACTCAATCTAGGAAAGGAAGAATTGGGGGGGGGCGGGGGGACACAATCGAGGCCGCGAAAGTGTCTAAGACTTGGCGGACAGCGGAAACCAGCAGTTGGCGTCGGGAGAAGTCTACAGATATGGCTCCGAAGAATAGGAAGAGAAGTGGAAAAGAATAGCAATCGAGCACGAACTACCGATCGTCTACCTGCAACTAGTTTCGGGAACGCCGATCTCTATGTTAGGGAGCATGGACAGTAAACAGCGGGGGAGATGATAGGAACCGCTCGCGGGCGACGAGCGATCTCTGGGGAGAAGAGACGGACCGCTTCGGGTTAAGGGGCGGAGAGGGGAGGGATCCGAGAGGGGGGGCGGGAGAGGTGGTTTGCGGACACTGGAAGGTTAAAGAAAAAAAATTGAGGTTCTGCCTGCAAGACTTACGGAAGGAGAGATGAAGAAAGCAGGAGGAAGGGGTTCTAAAAATGCTACGTCACGCTGCCGGTAGGGGGAACTTGGGGGGCAGGACTCAGGGACGCGTCTCTCTCTTCGAAGGTAAGAACGAAGGAAGAGACGCACACACGAAAGAGGGGAAAGAGACGAGACTCGACGTGACTGTGAGATTGTCGCTCTGACTCAGGTCTTCCTTCAATTAAATTGAATCTTAAGTTACCGTAGGGAGCATTAAGCAGAGGGATGAGACCTGTCTCGACTCAGAAGACATCTGAGGAAAGAAATGACACGGGGAGGTCGAAGGGAGTTAGTAGGGACGTACTGCAGCAGGGGAAAATTGAAAAGATGACGGCAGAAAGTGAAGCGAGGGGCGACTCGCGCGCAATACAATGGCCTCCCGGCGTTCCATTGTACGTTATCATTTTCGATTAAAGAGAACTGAAAGGAGAGAAGGGGGGGGCAAAATAGCGCCGAAAAGAGAGCTACGGCCGGCGAGCCAGAGGTCGTACTGAGAAGAGGCAAACGCTACTCACGGGAACACGTGCCGGAGTGAGTCCGTGAGGAGGGGAGGGAGGACCGCCGGGGGGAGTAATCTGGCCGTGGGTTGCCGTCGAGAGCATCATGGGTCCTGAGGGGGGGGTGAAATGCGGTGGCGTAGAATAGGAAGGAAAGGAGGGGGTACGCGGAGAAGAGCGGAGTGCGGGAGCCCATGGCCCTGGAAAGAAGGCTCAAAGATCTCGGATTAAAGCATCTTTGGAGTGGGAAACCCTTGGGAAGGGGGGAAAAAAGGAGGTGAGGGGGGAAGGGTCGGGGCTGTATCATGGGGAAAAACTAAAGCTCTTCCCGGAGTTTTTGTGGGCAAAAAACCCCCCCCCAAAAATGTGGGTTGGATTCAAAAAACATCTGGAGTGAGGGCGCGAAGAAAGAGGAAAGGGGAGCGAGCAGAAAGGCCCTTAACCTCCAGGCCTCGTACAGAATCAAACTCCGCGGGGTTGTTATGGAAGCCCTCATTATGGCAAGCGGGAGCAAGGAAGAAAGGAGAATGAAAAAAGAAAAAATGAAAAGAGACGTTAACAGGACCAAAGCGTAATTCGTCCACGTTCGTGATCTCATCCCAAGGGTAAGGAAAACGACGAAAGGAAGTGGGCTGACTCTTTAAAAGAATATATATCGGACAAAAACAAAAAAAGGAGGAGGGAAAGAAGAAGGAGACGGGAGGTCAGATGTCGCAGGGAAACGATTCTGTCCGTTTCATCAAAGAGGGGGGAGGAGCTACAAAGAGAACCTTGTACGTTTTAAAGAGGGAGAGGTACGAGAGGAATAAAAGGGGGGGGGGGGGGGAGCTCCTCGCCGGAGCCTGCTTCTCAATCTCCGTGACTTGGGATAGAAGCCTCAGAGGAGGATGAAAAATACACGTGCTATTCCTTGGAGAGGGCCGGGGGCTGGCTCAGGGGCTGAGTCCTGGGAGGAGGGACGGGAAAAATATTAAATTTTCATAGAAACCAAAAGGGGGGTCTATACCAGATTAAATCGAATCAAAAAGAACGATTCAACCGACCAAGAGGGCTCAGAGAAAGCAGCAATAGTGATAACGATATCTTTGACCGCTCTCAGGAGCAGGAGTTTATAAAGGGATCAAGACGAGGAGAAGGAAACTTTCAGAAAACAGCCAGATTGGGGTAGAACACGATCAGGAGAGAGAAAGCACTGTAAACACTGGCCAGCCTCCGGAAAGTCTTTCTGAAGAAACCTAAGGAGTCAAAATCACAAGGCTAGTTGCAGAGGAGGAGGGAATCTAAACGATATCTTCTTCCTTAGAGGACTTAAGATAAAGTTGTTGCGTAGGGGAACATGAGGGGGAAAAAAGAGGCTAGACTCCGAGCCCCCTCGTAAGGAGCTGTGCTCTTCGGGAAGGAGCTAGCTAAGGTTTTGGGGAGGCGACGGTCTAATTAAGGGTGACTGGAAGGCCGAGGAACTGCTGCACTTATCCGACTTCGTACAGGACTCCAAGAGAGCCTTCTTTAGAATTAAGTCCTCGGATGACGGAGAAAGGCGTAAAGAAAGAGGACCGATTCACAATTGTACTGCCGTCTGCCTTGAGGGGGGCCGGAAAGCGGCTACGAATCCAAAACTCTTTAGAGCGTTAGCGTCATTCAGATGTGGGAGACGGTTGACGTAGAGGAGTTTTAGAGAGAAGAGGACAACCGCTACTGATCTAATCGGAATGAAAAACGGACAGAGACTCTTTCGTTCCTTCGCTTTATCTGCACGCGGATTCATGGCTCCACTCTTTAAGGGATTCTGCCATCAAAAACATGAAAGGGATGGAACCCGTGGGAACTGAATTACAAGAAGAAGAATAGATGGGAGGAATCGCCGAATAGAACGGAATTTTCACAAACACAGAGAAGGAAGGGGGGAGACAGTTTCCAAGCGCATATCGAGGCCGCGAGTCCCAGAGATAGGGGTTACGAATACTTGCGGGACGACCTGAGAGAAAGGACTAGTCTTTTGTCAGACCTAGGACAGACCGCCTTCGGATAGGATCATATGGTTTCTATTAGAGAAGCCGATCCGCATTGAGCCGGCACTGGGAAATTCGTATTAGAGGTCGAGAAGATAATTTTAATAGAAAAAAATAGGTTCAGACCGTGCAACATGTCATGATCTGGTCTCAAAGCCGGTTTTATTGGGAGCGGGGCGCGGGAAAGGGGGGTTCTGGAAAGATATAGGGGAGGAGTAGTCCATTGTGGTCGAAATCTGCAAGAAGCAGTGGTGGCTTACGAGTAGATAAACTTTTAAACAATTTTGGTGTGGAGCCATTTCGGCCAATCAGAGCGGGATATCGCGCTGAGCAAAAGGACCTCTCGGGTGACGGAGAATGGACTCCAAGGGGGGGGGTGTCCAGAGTCCACCGTCAAACAGTGGCCTCTCTTAAGGAAGAGGGCGGAGAAAAACCAGCAAGGGATCTTGTCGTCCTCAGAATCGCGGAGATAAAGGATCGAGAAAGGCGGCAGGTGCGCCAAAAAGGACAATCCGCCAGCGAAGTATGTAACTCCAAGTCATCATTCCGGAAAAAAAGAGACAGGGTAAAGAAAAAAACATATCGAGAAAATTCACGAAAAGTATACATCTCCTGAGCGCGGGGGGGTAACCATTACGGTGATGAGAAGAAATCAGAAGACCAGCAGCAAGAATCTCACCAGAACTTCACCTCCAGCTTCTGGAACAATAGTCTGAAACGTAAACGCTGATCCCTGGAAACCACCGCGGGTTGAAAGGGGCGGTCTGGTAATTGAGGGGCCTCTTTGAAAACATTGAAAGGGTTGCGGCAGGGTTCGCGGGGGAAGGCAAACATCACTTGTCTCTAGCTTCGTGGAAGCTCAGCATCGAAAGAAAGGTCGGCGGCAAAAGAGGGATAATCTAACACTTGGGTGAGATCGAGTCTTAACTGACATCTTCAGAAAAAGCTCTGGGACAAACCACTACCCGCTTCGAGCACTCGGTCAAGCGGAATCTAGTGGGGGGTTCTTCTGCGATATAGGCTCTATCGTCATCAGATGATATGATACTACACGCTTGCGTAGGGACAAAACGACAGCCGCAAGGGGGCCGGGAGAGAATCCCAATAAAGATGGAGGGACGAGAGCGCTACAAAAGCAATCCATCGATCAGAAAGACGCAGAGGGCGCCGATGCAGAACAAAACCAGTCCGAACGGAAAAATGCATGCCGGTAGCAGATTGAGCCCCAAATTGATCAACTGTGGAAGAGAGAGGATCACCACCATCGATCAATCTCACAACCCATCAACAAACAACGGGGTAGGACCCAGATCCTCTCTATGGTGTTGGGAGCCGCAGCGATCGCCACGAGGGGAACAAGCATTGCGTAGGCTAACCGGCCTGAAGGAGGTGGGAGGCCACGGTGCGTGGTTCGATCAAGCAAAGCCTATGATGTGGGCCTTGACTGAACTGGATGTCCGGGAGGAGGCTCTTTCTATCAGCGCTCGTGACGCGGCTGGAAGCTGGGGGTGGTTCGAGGAGCAGGCCCTGGTCCGGCCGTCTCTTCGCACGTGAAGATGAGTCCTCAAAGCTCTAAAAACGCGGCTGTACTAACCTTTCACCAGACAGATGTACGTCGCTCAGAGACGGGCAGGGCGTTTTCCTGCATGAGCGGAAAGCTTAAAGTTCACGGACATACCGAACGCGATGTTCTATTCTACGAGAGCCATCGGAATGGGCGTTCTCGGGATCTGATTCTGCAAAAACCCAGCTCTGCACTTCTTAAGATAGTTTTCGAAAAGAAATTAACCGCTAAGGAGATCCACGTTACAGGGTTACCGGCTTTAGGGCGATCGATCAGCTCCTTCGTAAGATACGCAGGTGGTTACCGGGCTGGAAAAAACCTCTGCTGGCTCGGTTTCGCGACGATCGGGGTTCTCAGGGGAAGGGAGGAGTTTAGGGGTGTGAGGCTCCTTATCTTCTGTGCTTTTCTGATAGGGCGCAATGCATCAAGCCGGGACCGGAAGCTAGAATGATCTTCATTCAGACGTTTGTCTTGTAGCTGGGGGGTTTCTCTATTAGGGGTCGTCGAAAAAGGGCAGGACCGGTGGTGAGGATATTTCGTCGGGGATAGTCGCATGGCATGGGGGGAAGTTCATGGGGCAGAAAAAAGAGGAGCTGGCGCCGAGGATCAGAGGAACGACGCTAGGAAGCAGGACGCAAGAAATAAATGATTGCTCTAACTACGAAGAAATGATGCCGGCGGGGTCGGAGTGTGCTGGTGGTGAAGCGTATGAGGGGGACTTTCGGCAGCCCGTCAAATAAACGCGGCATGAGGGTGCGGAGGCGATATGAGGGCGCTTATTCGGGAGATGGAGAGGCAATACCAACCTGGTGTCACTTCGTAAGGCGATAACGCGAGACGCCGCAGTGGAGCAGTAAAGAGAATCCATCCAAGGGGATTCACAAAAAAGGGAACGAGATCTGACCCGGCAGGAGAGTTCAAAGGGGTTCCGGCGGCAGCGAGATCCGCGAAAAGCTGCAAAGGTCATTCAAGCGCGAAAAAACGCGAACGTCAGCTTCGGGGCGCTAATCGATGGCCGATAAGACGTGGGGGCAATAGAAAAGCACTCGTTCGCTTACATCCTCAGAATAAAGATACGAATCAAGGAAACGGCGACCAGGGCCATTTCGGGGGGGAAACGCCTGTTCGTTAATCGCGAGGCGGAAGGCAAAGGGGGTCCTGCAGAGCTGGTGACGCTCTATTCGCTAAAAGAGCGATCGGGTAGAACGATCAAGAGCATGGGCGCGGGGGGAGCAGGTGGGGAGTCGGGCACGAGCAAGACATCGATAACTCGTGCTCGGTTTTAACAGCTATTCACATGAAAGAAATGGCAAGTTGCGGATGAGAACCTGACGAGTTGCGCGACGCCGCACGTTCCTGAGGTTAACAGGGGGGAGCCGTCACCGACGGTCGAGGCTTGTGGCGGGACCTGCCGCGCGAGAGCTTTGGTAACTACGCTCTATCAAGGCCTACGCATAGAGCCCAGCCTTAGAGCTAAGCTTCGACTTGACTGGTGGTAGGAAAAATTCGCGCTGGACGTCAAGGTGGGCCGGCCAGTCCACTCGGCTGGGAAAGTGGACGTCATCTGATCCCGGGGGTCTTCCGGACGCCCAGTATGACTGGAGGGCGACATCGCCGTGATGCCGGGCGAAGGTCTCGCCGGCGAGGGCGCGGGATGGCGGCTACTTTCAAACCTGGCGCGCCTGGTCTCCTGCAGGGAAGGGAAAATAACACCTTTTGCAGCTCGGCGGTCAGCTCCGCAATACGGATTTCAGACTTGCGTCGATGTTCATGGAAAGGGATCTACTTTGGAGCCTATTTCCCGCCTTAAGGAGCTCCTCAACATCGGCGTAAACTCGAGAGAGACTATTCGCTATCATCCAGATTATCGGAGGCGGGGCGGGAACCTCTCGGGCACATGTACCGGACATGGGGCAGTTCGAGTGGGCTGGCGCCCGCAAGGGGCTGGATCTGATTGGAACGGGTGTCTACCGGCGGGCTGGGCATGCAGACTAGGATGATCTTGGACCACTGGAATGTAGGTCTCACGAGCTCGCCGACCCACGGTGGGACGAGCGAGTCAGGCTGGCGCGGTTTCCACGTGGTCAAAGCAAAATCCTCTGCGAAATCAGGCAATAAGATCGGGCTTGGATGCGCCCCGTCGGGGAAGCGGTGCTGGTCAGGAGGAAGGTGGTCATTTTATAGAAAGAGCAAGGAAGGTCCCGTGTCTCAAAAAAAAAATTTCTGAAAAACTTTCATCGTCCAGATATCGCAAAAAGCTCCTATAAAAAACCGCACGCAGGAGGACCTCGCCAGGCCGTCGAGTGACCCGACAAGAAAGGGGGGCGGGCTGGGAAAAAAACCTAGAACCATTATTGCGGCGCAGTAAGAGCAAGGCTAGAGGCAAACATCACCAATTCTAAAAACGTTACCCTCACACGGGAGCGAGTTTTGCCCTGTCCACGGGAGCGGGCGTTAAACCAAGGTGGGTGCGTTGACACAAAGCAATCGGGGGGGCTACGCGACAATCGGGAGAGACGCTCGTACTCTCAACCAGGTGAGAGCCGGAGAGCTAGAGCGTTCTTGTACCGGATTTGGAGGCCGTAAAGACGAACCCCCGATGCGCACGTGGGAGGACAAGCTTTTGGGAGGAACCAAAGGACCCCGCGAAAGAAGGGAGAGCCTCCAACGTTGGGAGAGGCTGCAGAAAGGTGATTGTCGCAGCCTAGCCTGCTCCGACGCTGCGCCAGCAAGAATGAGAGGGTTGAGGTTTACACAAAGAGACGACGAGAACCACGTCACGACGGTAACTGGTATGCCAGGAAAAAAATGAACGATCGAAGGCCATTCCGGCGCGACGATATCTTTTAAATCGTGAAATGGGTTGGGAGAGAGTTGAGCCGGGGAGGAAGGTTTCAATATAGACCTGATAGCGAACGAAAACACAATCACCTCGAACCACGACCCATCGTGGCGCATCAAGCCCAGATCTTCTTGGAGGCGAGGAGGGTTAGCAGCAGACTCCGCCTTGCCAATTGGATCCCGGCTCTAGGCTAACCCTCTTCACGATCGCGAGCACGACTCCGATTGTGCTCCAAACGAGCAGAGAGGGGATGGAATGATCGCGGGCCAGAAGGACAAACGGCAATCAGCTCGCACCAGGCGGGTCATCCCGCGAACTTTAACAGCAGCAAAAGTCGAAAACTGACGTTGCCCGCGGAGTGGCGCGCGACAAATATAGGGCATAGGAGGATGAGGCCTAAGGGTAAGGCTAGGTCGGGGAATAGATTTGGGTCTCGCAAAGAAAAAAACAGCGCGGGAAATAGTCTACCCTCTTACGACCGAGAGACAACGCGCCAACGGAGCTGTCCAAATTAATTTGACGAAGAATTCTCGCCCGCTCAAAGGTGTCGGAGACGGACTCATCTCCGAAGCCGGCCTCGGGGGCCATAGGAATCTAGCCCGATCCACACACAAGAACGCCGCGCGATATCCAGCAAAGCCAGCATATGTATCGCCTTCATACTCATGCAGGCCGGGCTTACGAAGCCAAGCCGCCTTAAAGAAGAGTGGACTTTCCGGCAGGAAAGGGGGAGAGCAGCGCAAGTCTCTCCAAAACCAGGGAGAGTAGAGTACTGAAGGGGGGGGCCCTTTGCCCGGAGAGCGTTGAAGGCTCTCTCAACGCAACAGAGACGCCGCGAGAGCCAGGACCGGCCACACCGGGCGAAACGTTAAAGGCAAAGGATGAAGGGGGGGGGATCCTGCACCGTCGGTAAAGCTCTTAAGTCAGGCATGCCTGCGGAAGCATAAAAAAAAAGAAAAACAACATTCCCTTGATCATCACAGGGGCGGGGAGGTGAAAATTAAAGCGAGAAAGCGATCGATTGGGGGGATAGAAGGAAGAACACCGGAATTTTCACCGCGTGCTCTTGTCAGTTCTACCGAGCGAAAGGCCGGCCGAGAGTCCCTCTAGCGGTACATAGACAGGAACAGGGGGGGCTTGGAGCCGATCCGCGCCGAGATCAGGACCACATTGCACCTAGGACTTGAAAATCCAACGGCGATCAGGATCGATGCCTTCTAGTAAGATGAAAAGGGAAGAGGGGATCCTAGTCAGGGAGTGAAGTGGGAGGGGTGGAACATGCGGGAGGAGGCTTGGGAGGTAGGGGGGGGGGGAGGGATGGAATGGGGGGGGGGTGGATGGGGGGGGAGGGGGGAGGAGAGGGTGGATATTGTGGGGGTCGGAGGAGGGAGGACAGGCGGGCGGGGGCTAGGGGAAGGAGGAAGGGAGGTACCAGGGGGAAGGGAGGTGGGGGAGGGGGGGGTGTCAGGGGGCGGGGTGGGGAGGGGGAGTGTGAAGGCGGGTGGGTGGAGGTGAGAGGGTGTCGGCGGTAGGTGGGGGGGGGTGGGGATGAGGAAGATAGGGGGGAGGAGGACGGGTGGGCAAGAATAGGGGGGGGAGAGGTGGGGGGGGGGGGCAGGAGGGTGGGGAAGGTTGGAGATTGATGGCTGCGGGGGGGTAATGGAGCGGGTAGGTGGACGAGGAAGGAAGGAGGGAGATTGGGGAGAGGAGGGGGGGGGGGAACGGGATTGGTAAGGGGGGGAGAAATGACGAATTGGGAGGTAGGGAGAGAGATGGGCGTGGTCAACTCAGAAGAAATAGGCATTGAGGGAGTCCTCATTGAATATAGAGCGGAAAGAGATTTAGAAAGGAGCAAGAGTTTCAGCGACGAAGGCCCTCTCAAATGGGTGATCAGGGGAAACGAGCGCGGCAGGACGGGTTGAGGGGAAGATGCGAGGGGAACGGGCTGAAGAGAATGGATGGCCTACGTTTAAGTGACGGGCACGCTTCAAAGGGGGGGGTCGTGGCGCGAGAGCAACGTCTAAGGTTGAAAAAGGGGGGGGGGGAGGGCACTCCAGTTGGCCAGAGCAGCGGGGGAATAAAGTAAGGGAATGGAGCGCAAAACCATTCATGCTACTCTAGGACGTCTCGAATTCCGACGGGTGTGGGAAAGAAGACGCGTCAACCACCAGCAAACACGACAGGATCGGAGAAGCAATGGAGGGCCGCGTCGCGAGACCCTCATGGAAAAGAGGGGGCGTAAGAGAATCTAGCTGGATCCTCATCTCGTGAAGAGTCAGGAGAGAGACCCTTGACCCAAATTCCCAGTACAAAAATGCAACAATAAGAAAAGGATCAGAAAACTCCAAAGATCCGAAAATATCATCAGAAAAAACGAAAAGCTATAACACTCACGAACGATAGAACAGCGAGAATGCTGTCACCCAGAGGGGTTCAATGACAGACCGAAAAAAAATCTCCAGATCTCACGGAAGATCACTACACGGGCTTACGGTACGATACTCAATTAGGTCTGGGGAAAAAAGAGCAGCGGTCTAGGTCAAAGGGAGACCACCGTTATATGAAGAAGGAGGAAAGATATTGGTAGCGCTCAAAGACCTTGTACACCTGGAACTTTCTGCGCTGTGGGGAAGATCTTATCGGGGGACCATCACTTGGCCTGTCGGGAGCGTGGGTATTCTTCGAAGCAGTAGAGAACGCCCAATCCGAGGGGGAAAAGGGAGCCTAGACAAATACGTAAGGAGCGGAGGTGAAGGAGCGCTAGTGGCCGCGGGGTGAGGCCCAAGGAAAATTCGGAGTTCAGACTAACATAGTCAGCAGAAACAGTTTGGTAAGCAGAGAGCTGGAGAGAGTGCAAAAGCATCGAATAAGAGACTCGCGACCGGCGCAGATGACAGGCCATACTAACAAGAAGAAAGGATCCAGGAAGGAATACCAGCGAAGGATTATCTCAATCGCGAGAGAACGGAAAAGGATGATGTATACAGGCCATCCTATAACGGCCGATGAGAAAAAGACACCTTTGCATAACGAAGGTCCTTCCGTTTTAAAGGCGCATATTGAGCCCATCAAGTTTCGAAAATCTAGGGGAAAAACATCGA
>Ga0179593_1756214_pt1 | contig 16277 bp, 19 predicted proteins | sample CZODoug2_1_08_16_FD_185931 | JGI IMG/M metagenome (GOLD analysis project Ga0179593, IMG submission 185931) | Vadose zone soil fungal communities from Angelo Coast Range Reserve, California, USA - CZODoug2_1_08_16fungal (PacBio error correction) | ecosystem: Environmental > Terrestrial > Soil >...
CGTGGCCACTGGAAAAAAAAAAGACAAGGGGGGCAGAAGTAACCTGCACATCTTAGAAGGGAGGAGAATTCAACGCCGGGGAAAGAGAAGTATGGGGGAAGATGGCAGGCGACATCTTACTCAGGAAGGTAGGAGAAAACCGGTATAGAGGGAAGAGGACACAAGCTGGCTAATGGTTTAAGGGGGTGGAGGGCGACACATTCAAATACGGAGAGAAAAAGGGGCTGTCCAAAGGAGGAGTCTCTGGCAACCGCGAAAAGAACCGAAACACGGTCGTTGCAAGAGGAGAGAATGTTCTTTTCCGTGAAGTAAAGGAAGTCGAAGAGGGGTGGGTACATAACGACATCTTGAGAAGGAAGCCTGCAACCAGGCTTCCAGTTAAGGAAAAGAAACCTATTCCCTTAGGCAAGACACGCACATGTTTAAAGAAGATGGTGAGGAACTGGCAGGGCTGGCTATCACAAGCAAATCATCGGGGAATAGAAAGAATCCCGCTTGGGGCAGGGGAACAAGACCACCTCCACGCTTTGCCTGAAGAGACGAAGCTTCTTCCTTAGCTGCGGAAATGGGGGCCGAAAGAAATGCGTACGTTACCTGACGACGATTTTTGGGCCGGGTGGGGGGAAGAAATCACGCCTCAAAATTTTCAAAGAAGCGGGGTTGCCCACTGGGGGAGGAAAGCAGAAAACTCAGCCGCCCGATGCGCCGTGAAACCGTGTGGGAGATTTAAAAAAGGCCGAGCGTAGGCCCAGATTGTCGTAATGGAAAAGAGGGAAAAAAGACCGAGACTGGGAGGACCAGGAAAACCCGGTGGTGTGGGCCCCGTCGTGGGGGGGGAGGTGATCAAGGGGGGCCCTTTTTTTCGAAAGAAACAAGTACGAAGTTATCCCACAGGAAATCGTAACTCCTCTTGGAGGGCGTTCCAAACAGAAAGAAGTAAAACGTTCGAGGTGGTGGACGGAGCGGGGGGGCTAAACACCGGGGTGGGTGGGGAAAACCGCTCTTGCTTAAGGGGAGCGCGGACTTGCATTAATAGAAGGGACAGACAAAAACAAGGGGCAGAAGAACCGACCACGCGGGGGAAAGACACGCTTTATGGTCGAGAGAGGCATGTGGATAGGTCGTCTATCAGGTGGGAGGAAGGAGGGGGGGGTAACTACGAGGCTTGAAAGAGAAACTCGACAAAAAAGCGTTATGGAGAGGAATCTTATCACCAACAAAACAAAGAAGAAAGGGGAGGGAAGAGCCATGACAACCGCTTCGCTTTGGAGGCAAGCAAAAAGGCGCTCGAAAAAAAGTATACACAAAGATCCCGAACCGCAAACATGGCGGGGAAAAAGGTCCGAAGACCCGTGTGAAAGTTTGTCTCTGTTGTAGAGAGAATGCCCCTGGAAAAATTAGAACACGCTCGGGAAACTTCATTGGAAAAAAAAAGTAAGGGGGTGGGGGGTGCCTGGGTCCTGGCAAAGCAAATAGAGTGGAACGGGCGGGGATGCAGGAACCCGGAAAAATGTAACAAGGCCACAGCGGTTGGGGGGGGCCCCATAAGGGGGGGTCATCAAAAGGATGGAACTAACGTGAGGGGGGGGGGGATACCGGGGGTTATAAAAGAAAAGACGGAAATTCGTTCTGGTTGAGGCGCAGAAACACGAAAGGGGGAAAATAAAGAGAGAAAAACTCTAACACTCTGGGGAGGGGAAAGGCTCGGCGTGGGGGAAAAGATCCTTTTCCCACAGGGAGAATTCACGGGGACGAAAAAAGGAAAAATACGGACCGCCAGGGGAAAAAGCCAAGGCTACGGGGGGGTGTATCCTGCCCCCTTCTAGGAGGAGGCTGTGGGCGGGCGGGGGGACCGGATTAATGGTCCATAGGTGTGGAAGAGGAGCAAGCGGTACGGGGGGAGAAAAAAAGCGTGAATCCCCACCCGTGGGGATTCTATCGCACGGGCAGGCAAAAGAAAAGGGGCACTCCTCATGCAGGTCTTGAGAGAAAAAAAAGGCCCGCTCACCGGGGACAACCTGGAAAAGGAGAAAAGCTGGCCGGAAATTTTCAACCTCGAAGGAGAAAGGGGAAGATTCTGTATTCATCAGACCGGGGGAAAGCCAAGTTTATGCTTACCCGGCCCCGAGGGATTTGGGGGGAGGGGTCATCGATCACAGAGGAAAGTTTCACTGCTGGTGGGAAGAGTGTATCAGGATAGGGGACGGTCCGGAAAGGAGATGCGTGTTTTATGAGGGGAGGAAAAATGGGGTGCAAAGAGGAAACCGGGGGGAAAGGCTCTCCAACAAAAAGGAAAAAGGACAACTGTGCCTACCGGAAAAAAATTGGAAGGGGGGGCCCACGTACGAGGTTCTTATCCGAGGAAGAGTTTCCCTCTGCTGCCGGAAGACGAGTCCGCGATCGAAAGGGATGAGGGTACCCTACCTGTTTCTCGAAATGCAGGAATTTCTGAGAGGGTAAGGGGACGCGAGAGGGAAGGAAAAAATATTTTGTTACTGAGGGGAAAAGTAAGGGAAAGGAAGCACGCCGCCATGTTGGATTGAAGGGGGGGAGAGGACAGACGCCTATCCTGACCTAGAGGAAGCTCACTCTTGGAGGGGGGGGTTCGCTCCTGCACCAGGAAAAGGGAAGAAAAGGAAAGGAAAAGCAGACAGCATTTCAAACAGCCTGACATAAGGGGAAAAGGCTATTGGGTCCAGATAAAAAAAAGGACGGCATACCGTGAAGAAAGCGCGCCGGTTAATTCTGAGAAATGGGGATTTACCGATAAAAAAAGGAATGTTGGGAGAAAGTACGGGACCTCTTCTAGGGGAAGTGCGTGACCGGCCGGGAAAAGGCGCAATCGGCCGTCCGTTAAACCAAAAGAAGGCGAGGAAAACGAAAAGAACTCCTGGATAGCAGAAAATGAAAAGTACGTCAAGCGAAAAAAGAGGGGGTGGACAGAAATCCGTCGGTGTGTTGATCGGCGAAGGAAAGAGGAGGTGTCAAAGGAGAAATGGGGAGGGATCTGGAAGAAAAGGTTGAGCGTTCTGGCGCGAGAGGGGGAAAAGGACAGAGCACTGGTGGCGGCTCCGAGAGAAGGAAGTTGAAATAAACATAAGGATCGAATACTGGGGGAGCGGAAGACTCGGGAAGAGAGAAGGTCATGGTGTCGCCAAAATTATGCCAGGGGGGAAAGGAAAAGGAAAGCCCATGATCATGATACGTGAAAAGAGGGAAAATTTTCGGTAATTGGTGTCCTGGGGAAGGGAAGGGCAGGGGGGGACTTTGGCGTTATTTTGGGGGGACGGCGGGACGGTCCCGAAAAATTGCTCCATCACTAAAGAAGGAAGAGAGGAAAGAATGTTAAGGTCGGTAACCGAAGAAAAAAAGAGAAGGTGCAGGCAAAGCGGAAGAGCAACTGGAGGGGAGAAAAAAAATGCGGTGTGAGTCAGTGTCAGTCAGCCAAGAGAAAAAAAGAGAGGGAGACGGGTGGTCAGTAGGGCTTACAAGGTAAAAAAAAAAGGTAAAAAGTCGGAAGGAAGGGGACTGTTGTACCGCTATTGGATGGGGAGTGGGGACAAACAGGAAGGAAAAAAGACAAAAAAAACCAAAAAAAAAGGTCAAAAAAAGAATGTCTAAGAAGATAAGGCGTATCGGAGGTTCCTTGCGGACCAGGGGTTCGTATCGGGTCTTAGGTTGATAAACTTCCGTGAAAAGGGATCCGGGCGGCCATAAAGCGGGTGCCGAACATATACGGGGGGAGGAGAGGAGGCGGCATGAGACTGAAGGGTTGTTACCGAGGCGAAGGATTTCATCTACGGGGTAATGCCGACGAAAAGAGAAAGGAACCAACAACCAAGAGGAAAAAAAAAGAGACTGTCTAAGTTGGGACGTGGAGATACTATACAGCGACCAAGGTGATCGGGAAAATCCGCCTCGGCAAGCCAGAGGAGGGAAGGACAAGGTCTAACAGTTGCCGAGAAGATGGTCAAGGTTCGCCGACGAAAGAAAAGCGGCATGCGGGGTGGATAGTTTCGGAAGAAGGCCGTGTTTCGGGACTGGGGAGGGGGAGACCGGTGACCGATGGCAGCTTGGGGGTTTTAAGAAAAGGGATATGTGCAGGAAACCTCAGGAAAAGGCCTTCCCTATATGACGAAGTAAAAGATCTGACTTTGTGAAGGGGGAAAAAAAGGCGTGCCAAGACCTTTGGAGGGTTTGGAGGGGGAATGTCTATTACAACACGGAGGGGAGATGCGAAGAACTCTCCTTCACAGCGGAGGGAGAGCAGTTGAAAAAATTTGCAAAAAGGGAAGCTACCCTGGCCGAAATGTCCCAACGGGTGAAAGGACTCATCTGGGGAATACTACAATTATGTCCCGTTAGCCTTTGGTCTGTAGCGGTGTTGCCTAGCCCTGGGCCCTTAGAAACACGACATTTCCGGGTACAGAGAAGGTCTTCCGCTTATCTAAGAATGTTCAGACATCAATTACAATGGGGAGAGGATATCACAACAATGGACGACTATAGATAAAGGGAAAATGCGCTACTTTCAACGAAGGGAAAACTGAAGCCTTGCCAACTCCGAGTACGGGGGTAGGGAGGGGGACTTCTTAATCTTCACAAAAAAAATAAAAACACCTGGAAGAGCTTAAACCGATGGGAAGAATTACACCTTTTCTTCAAGGGAAGAATGCCGACCGGTACGCGGCGCAGGAGAGTGTGAAACAATTACACCTCCATCGCAAGAAGGGAAAAGAAGGGATTGCCTCGAGTTCAAAAGGGAGAGAAGGGGTGAATTCAGGCAAGAAACAGGAAGTCGCAAAATGCGCCGACACGAGGAAAAGGGTAAAGAGGAAGCCAAGGCCGAACTGATTGTCCGACCAGAAAAAGACCGATGACTGCGTGTGCTGGAGGAAAACGACATAAAAGGAAGCCGCGGCCATCACGGAACTAGGAAAAGAGGGGTGACGCTGAGTCATTGACCAAGGGCTCTTTAGGTTCTTGAGAAAAAGGGAAAAGTAGAGGCCTCTGCAGGGGGGAAAAGGGGGTTGTTGGTCACTGAGTAGAACGGAGAAAGGAAAAAGAAGACCTGATCCTTACGGGGTAAAAAGGAAAGCCCCCTGCCGAAGAAAACTGGGTAGGGACACGCCGCTGTCGGGCGAAGGAGGGAGGGAAACATCGGCGAGCGGGGGGGGAGAGGGGTTATAGTCGCAAAGAGGAACGGAGTAGCCGTACAGAGGGAAAAAAAAGAGAGTCACGTGTCTGGCTTGAACTGCTCCAGCAGAGGGAGGGGGAAAAAAAGGGGCCAGTTGACAGTATAGGTGTCGTAGAAAAGCAATCCAGGTCGAGCCGGAGGCTATGAGGGAAAGTGGGGGCCATAAAAGAAAAAAAAAGATGAGAACACCTGCCAGCATACCCAGGGGAAGGGGAGGGGGGGGGAACGTTGAGAAAAAGAAAAGAAAAAGGGAGGGGAGCTTTATTCCTCGCTCAATGGGACTTTGACCTCAGGGAGAGGGGGGTCGATGTGCGCCCCCTTGCATCAAATTTGGAAAAAAAGAGGTGGAATGAAAGCTGTCCTGGCTTGCAGCAATGGAAGAAAGCCACATATCGACTTCTGTGAAGAGATTGGTAGAGAAAAAAATCGGGGACGCCAGGCTCTGACTGGCAAAAAAAAAGCAATAATGAAAACAGTGCCCGATCACAGGAAAAAAAATTCAGAGCCATATAAAAAGGGGGAGAAAATCCGGTTTGTCAGATGGAAGAAGAAGAAGGCGTCGCTACAGAGGCGATCGGGAGCAGGGGATTGTTCACCAAGACTCGGGCCGAAAGGAGGGAACAGGCCGGACATCACGGAGAAGGGGAAAAGGCGGACACCTTTTTGCTAAGGCAAAAAGGGTTATACAGCGGAAACTAGTCTGCACGGCTGAGTAAGGGGCCACACTAAAGCAGGAAGAAGAGGAGAGGGGAAAATGCTCTTGTCGAACGGCCACAGGGAAGGGTAACTGAGGAGCGCCTGTGTGCAAGAGAGGGAAAAGGGGGGAGGGAGCGAAGGCACCAGAAATGGCGGCAAAAAAAAAAGCTTTCATGATCGTGTCTTCTGGGGAACCCGAGCCCAAAGAAAGAAAGGGGGGGGGAGAGCAGAAAAGAAAAGATTGGAAGCTCATCATTCACAATCGAAAAAAAAAAGAAGAAAAGGTATAAAAGGCAGAAGAGGTGGAATAGGAAGGATCGACGGCTACCTTCAGGTAAAGAAGTAAAAGGAATCTAACTTCACCTCTGACGGGGGGAAATCCATGCTTGGGGGACTAGAATGGTGGCCCAGAGGAGGGGGACGGGATCGGAAACCTATCGCGGCAACAGTAGAGTGAAAAAAAAAAGAGGATCACTCTCTCCTTACGCAAGAGGAAAAAGGAAAATAGGCCTAGTCTAAAATCGAACGTGGTAGAGAGGAGAGAAGGTCGATGAACACAGATTTTAAGTGAAAAGAAAGGAAAAAAGGAACGTTCCGCTTGTGCCATAAAAAAAGGAAGGAGCAGGTCTTCCGCCGGGGTTGTGTGGATAAGAGAGACTTTCTTTAGAAAAGGAAAGGATTTGGCCCGGGTGTTTAAAGGGAGAGAAAGAAGAAAAAGGAAGAAAAAAAGAGAAGTTGTCCATGCAAGGGCTAGAAGCGGGGTGTTCCCCTTGGCGTAAAGTGAAAACTTCTCAAAAAAACCTACCAAAAAAAGGGACAGGAGGCTTTCTTGGAGGGAAAGTAAAAAAAGATTCAGTAGAGGATTCGGTCACTTTCCAAAAAGGGGAGAAAGGCTGAGAACCGGGGGGGCAAATCTTATAGGGTCACAGGCCCACTGCCTCGAGAAGGAGAAGGAATCATCTGCGTCGTTGAAGAGAAAGTCTTTTGAGAGGGGACGGAATTAAGGATTGTGTGAACCCGAAGTCCGCAAGGGGGGAGGGAAGAGCTAACCAGGGAGGAGACGGAAAAAACACAATCTATTCGCAAGATAAACGGCTGGACCAAAAGGGAAAGGGGGGGGAAAAAGGCATCCCGAAAGAGCCGGTGAAGGGAGTACAAGAAAAGGTCGCCGCCATGGAAAGGCAATAAAGATGCAAGAGTATGTGGGGGGGGGGCAAAGGAAAGTGTAGCCGTCAAGGAAAGGAGGAGCGCAAGCAATGAGGGGGGCGAGCCAAAGGAGAGAGGTGCAACGGATCTCTCTGAGCAAAAAGAGGGAAAAAAAAAGACGAAAAGAGAGATGAATATCGCGGGCTAAATGCCAACGCATAAAGAGGAGGGAGGGGGAAATCGAGAGGTAAATGTGTGCGACCGCGAAGGGAGGCTCGCGAAAACCCATGGTCAACGGAAAAAAGGTGATCCTCAAAGAAAAAACATGAATACTGAAGACGCGAAAGAACATCCCGGTGTCGAGGACTTTGTGGGAAGGTGGGGGAAAGTACTTCCGTGGCGGAAGGAGGGGAGAGAGGGTGGGAAGAAAAAAAAGGGGAAACAGCATTGTCGATACAAAACGGAGCGGAGAGGGGAAGTCCTCCGCGTATCGATAAGGGGGGAATGGACGGGAACCGGGAAGAAAAGGCCGAAAAAGGGGGAAACCAAAAAAATAAAGGTAGGGGAGAACCACTACGAGCACAGAAAGAAACTCGTTTCTCCCGTTAACAGAAGAAGAAATTCTTCTGTCTGAACCGAACGGAAAATATGTGGTAAAAACGGGGAATTTCGGCCTGGGGAGACGGCAGTGGTAGTATTAAATAAAAAACAGGTGAGAAGTGAAAACCACAAAGAGGTAGTACCGCACAAGAGGGGAGAGGGTTAGTTTTGCTTTTCTCATCCACGGAAGTCGGGGCGGACAAAAAACCTCTCAGGAACTCAAGTCGTTGAATCGTACAAGCACAGAAAAAAAGAGAGGAAAGGGAGATTCTTGAAAGATGCCCTGAGGCCCCTGCTGCCCTACTGGAGAAGAAAGGGAACAAGCTTTCCGTTGCTGGGTTGAGAAAAAAAGGTATCAACTGAAAAAAATCTGCTCGGAGCGACCTGCTGCGAAAACAAAGGAAAGGAAACGAGCAGGGGGAGACGTGTTCATCAGCAATCCACCAAGGAAATGGAAAATCGGGGGACGGAAAAAAAAATAGGTAAAAGAATCGTGTTGTGTGTGCACAAGCCGGAGTGGGCGAAGGGGGATGAAGGGCAGGGGCCAGTCGGCGGGTTAGAGGAGGACAATAATACCGATAAGAACTACGGCGAGAGATTGGGGGGGGGGTCTTAGGAGGAAGATTTGTTCTTTTCGGCATGGATGGGGGGGATTGTAATAGCAAGATTTTAGAAGGCCCGGATTGAATGACCTAATTAAGGTTTGAGGAGAGGGGGATCGAGAGAAGTTGGAATATATAACCTATGGAATGCGCCTTCCCCTACCGGGTTTTGTCGAGAAAAAACATGCGGCCGGCGAGAAGATGCGGGAAAGAAAAAGAGGGGGGTTACGGTGAATCGGCAAACAGGAAGGATAGGAAAGAATGGATGTGGAAAGAGGTGTTACGATGATGAGTTACAAAAAAGGGAAGAGCACGGATACCTTCATCCCGAAGAAAAATCGGAACAAACGTGGTCACTTTAAGTGGTAGGAGGTATCCGCGAAGCTGTCACCCCTTCAGGGGGGGGGCCGGGATGAGGGCGCTTCCAACCTAAACTTGTCTCCGCAACAAAAAAAGCCTTGCTAACCATAAAAGAAAAAGAGTAGGTTTCCAGATGCCAGGGGGCGGCCAAAGGGACCCAAAAAAGGAGAAATTCACGACAGGACGACCAACTAGCGTGAGATGGTTAATTCGAACCGAAGGGCTCTCTGTAAAAGGGAGGGGGTAGAACCCAGTCCGTAAGGGATAACGGGTTTGGGTCCAGGGGAAAGTCATCACAAAAAAAGGGCTGTCCAAAAGGGGTAAGGAGTTTTGGTTAGGAAGACCGCGGAGGGGGGGCAAAAAGAAAATGGAAAGCAAAAAGCATCGGCAACATATAGGAAAAAGAGACAAAGGCCCTGAAGTACGGGAATAAAAAAAAAAAAACCTTGTTATGTCTCAAAAACCAATCAAAGGCGGGAACGTGACAGAGAGGACGGGGGGAAAAAGCAAAGGTCTCCGGGTCTTCCTGTTTTCGAAGAAGGGGAAAGGCTGGGCGCCGAAGGGAAAACGTCGATCCTTATGTGGAGGACGAAAGAAGGGGGCGCTATAATATATTGAAATGAAGAGAGATCTGTGATGAAGCTGTGCGGAGGCTGAAGCCAGACTCTTTAATGCAAAGAGGGGGGGGAGGGCAAATGATGCCCTGCCACAATGGGAGAGAAAAAAAATAATATGGAAGAAAAAAATGAGGGAAAGTACGAACGTCGAAAAAATGGGACGTTTGGGTCTGGTTTAATGGTGGTCAAAGAAGGGGTCGATCTTGTACAAATGGGGGAGTTAGGAATGGGGGGGGCCATGTAGAGGATTCCCGAAGGTTTCTTAATTCACAGGGAGGGAACAGCATTCAGGGTGTTTTCAAGAAGGGGAAGAAGCACGAAATGTGCAAGCAGCGTCGGCCATGCGAGAAGGAAAGCAACCGGGAGGAGATCGGGGGGTCAGAAAATGCTTGTGGGTCGGGGCGTAAAAGCGGACCTCGGACTTCGTGGGGGGGAAGGGGGGGGCCGACGCTGAGAGGGGGAGGAGAGGGAGGGGGGGAGAAAAGGAAAAGACAATTCCTCAGGAAGTATTTCTCTGAGTTTTGCTTCTTCTTCGATTGGCCAAGAAGGGAGCCGCTACACTCTGCCGTCTAACATTCCTGTTGTTCCGATTTGCTGCGAGGGGGGCAAGAGAAAAGAAGTAAGCTTGTATCACCGGTCCACAGGTGCTAGAGGAAGAAGGCCGACGTCTACGACTCATGGGGGGGAAAAAAGGGTCGACAAGTCCGGGGGGAGTGACTGGAGGAAAATGGGGACTGAGGTGACGGGAAAGAAAGCCAATTTTATCTGCACTTGAAAAGCCTAAAAAGCTGATCAAGGTCTAATGGACGGAAGTAACGAGGCCTTTTCGCCGGACAAAAGCGCATCTGTTGACTTTGGAGGGTCGCGGTCGGGAAAGAGGGGAGGGGATTGGACGTCACCTTGAAAAGGCTTTCAAGGTCAGCAGTGGTCCGATACATCTTCGATTGCGAGTGGCAGGAAAAGAAAAGAAATTCATCCATATCTCTCTCGAAAGGGCTAGTACCTTCCGTCTGAAAGAAAAAGGTGGGTTAGAATGTCTGTTTATTGGCGAAGGCGATCTACTCTCCTCTTCTGCGAGCCGTTAGAGAAGGAAGGCCGAAACGGTTAATAGACGTAAATAGGGAAAAAGGAAATGGTTCCGTCGCAGGTGAAAGGAAGGGGGTTCATCTCCTAGGGGAGAGGGAAGACTTTTCCCTCGGAGTAAAAAATAGCGGAAGTACCAGGGTGCGCTAGGGGAAAAGAGAAAGAAGCACTTGTATAGAAATTCAACAACACCAACGTCTTCTGATGAAAGAAGAGAAGGAGAGAAAGTGGCCTTCATGCTCTGGCAGGGGGACTCTCGCAAGACCGCCCATCCAGATTCTTCAATTTCGGAGAAGGACCCGGCTGGATAGGGAAAAACCATCCCCTTCTTACTGTCAGGAGGGGGAGGATCTGGGGAGTGACGCTAGTGTAACAGTGAGGGGCAGGGATCTACTAATGTCAAGAAGACCTATCCTCCTTAAGTCGAGGGAGGATTGTTAAAGAGGGCCCGCACATCACCTCAAGGGGGGACGCGGATTTTCCGCGGTTAAAGAGAGGGAGATCTGTATTAAGGGAAGTGACTGAGATGTCCGCTCCCGACCCCTACACTATAAAAGGAAGAAAGGAATCCCGAACTGATTCCGGACGAAGAAAGGAAAGATTCTCGGTGTAGGGGGAAAGAAATAAGCAGGGAAGGAAGAGGAATCGACCTTGAATCATCTCTGACGTCAGGGGAGAAAAATGTGACCGATTCACCTTGCGACGTGTAGGGGGGAAGTACATCATTCCCCCACTAATTCTCGGGAAGGGAGACACACGTGGTTGTTTGTAAGGGGGGGAGAATACCGGCGAGATGAGAAGGAAGGGAGGGAACGGTCACAATATACTGCCCGGGGAAGGCGAAAGGAGCCTTCACAAAAAGGAGAAGGGCACGAGCAGAGAGGACAGAATAAAACTATTCAAGAAAAAGTTCACCTGAGGTCTTCAAGATCGAACATCATTCTAAAAAGCGGGTATCGAAAGGGGGAGGGCTTGACCTTCTCCACGATGGAGAGGAAGGAAAAAAGGACGTTGAAACTGGGTATGGGGAAAAAAAAAAGGGGATCAGCTACAATAAAAGCTGGGAAACAAACAAAAAGCCCAATGGGAAGAGAAACACATTCCAGCATACCGGCATTTGACGGGAAAAGGAAAAAAGAGAAAACGGTCTAGCGGGATTCTCGCTAAAAGGGGGGGGAAAAAAGCCATCTTCTTTTTCGATTCACCAAAAAAAAGAGAAACAAAAACGAGGGGGGAAATGTAGAAGCGTCCCTTGTGCGCAAGAGGAAAAAAGGGGGGTAAATAAAGAACAGATCGATTTTCTGTTTAAGGAGGATATCTCCAGGCGGAGCAGAAAAGTGAATCAAAGAAGAGGCGAAGCCCCAAGGTCCATAGAGGGGTCTAAAACAGGGAAAAAAAGGGGAACTCCTCTGAAAAAAAAAAAGGGCCACAGAGAGGGGGGGGGGCGCAAATCCTTTGTGTAGGAAAAAGAAGCCTCAGAATGCCGGGGAGGGGGAGGAAGGCTTGTTAAAAAAGACAAGGGGGGAAACTTAAGAAGCAGGTAGAACTCCTCGAAAGGAAAAGGGAAAGGGCTCATAGTTGTAATCTAAAGGAGCGGGGAAAAAGGGGGTTAGGGCTAATTCCAGCGAAGCTGGTAGAAAAAAACGTCTATCGTTCGTCAAGGAGGGAAGAGGGAAGAAGGGCGCGATGTCTGTAAATAGGCGGTCGTGAGAAGGGGAAGGAAAGATTGGGGGTCGGCTGAGGGGGCAGCGCATAGAACTTTCCGGGGGAAGGGAGAGGAAAGAATGATAAATCGCGCGTGGGCGCCCTTCCGAGAAAAAGCTTTCATTAATCAAAAAGGACCAACTCCCAGAAAAAACACAATGCGGCGGGCGGATACTGGAGAGAAAGGAAACGCAAAAAATATTGTCGCGGGGAGCTCTTCTCAGGTCGAGGGTAGGGGCAAGGAGAAGAATATTCCTGAGGAGGGAAGAATAGGCAGAACCTCGTGCCTCGGAAAGCCCTCGACGCTCAAAGAAAGAGAAAAAAAAGCCTTTGCTGCATCTTTCGAAGGGGGGGAATAGGGCAGAGGCAGCAGGCCTATCTTGCACCAAAAAGATCACGTAAAAGAAAGCACCTCTTAAGAAGGAAATACCGTGTGTATGAGGAAGGGGAGACAACGCAACTATAAGAGGGTAGGGAAGGATGGTCTCTCAGGTTAAAAGTGCGGTGAGAAAGGGGGCTTTTACCCATGAAGGAAAAGGGGGACTCCGTGCCGGCGGGGGAAGGAAGTCAGAAGGGACGCAGGGTTTGTGTCCCGATAAAAAAGAGCACTTCTGTTCTACCTTGCCGCGAAGGGGAGGTCTAGAACTCCACCGAAACCCGCGCAAGGAAAGGTGCCAATGTTTTCGGGAAGAAAAGGGACTCGCGCCATGCGTGCAGAGGAAAAAGGGAACCGCATAAAAAGGAGAGTTCTTCAGTCCGGGGAGCGGATGAAGTAGTCACTGTCCCTGACCAGGGGAAAAAGGCAGCTGGAGCCACCTATTGGGGGAGGGGAAGGGAAAGTTTCCGTCAAAAATGATAGCCTGGCTGGAGAAGGAGGAAAATCTGCGTCCGTTTAGGAAAGGAGGGGGAAAAACGCGCGGGAGGAGGTTGTTCCAACAGCCGGCGAAAAAATTTCTAGGCAACGCACAATTCCACGAAAAACCGGATGAAGAAGGGTCGCCGCCGCCCTGTAATATGTCGGCTGTCAAAAAAAAGGGGACGACAGAAAGACCGGCAAAATAAGGTGGTTAGAAGAAAAAATGACTCGCAAGGAGAGCAAGGGGCGCAGGAAGCCGGTTCCTGATCTCTAATCCGAAAAAAAAAACGTCTTAGGACAGGAAACACGAAGAAAGAAGAAAGGTCTAGACAATGGATAGAGTGGCCCAGACCTCGGAGAAAAGGAAAGTAGCCCCACCTAAAGATCATAAACGAAGAAAACAGTGTTCTGCTACGCTTTCTTTCGGAAAGGGTAGGTCGGGAAAAGTGTTAAGGAAATAAGGGGAAAAGGAGTTAGAAGATGTTCCATAGAGAAAGGGAAGAGCCTGCGGGGTAAAACAAGTCGGGGAACGCAGCATTGAGGGAAACGGCGCGATTGAATTCCTTCGCCAGCGGAATAGAGGGGGAAGAGTCTGTTACTGCCACGGCCCAGAAAAGGACTGGGTGTCCCAATAGGGGGAAAGAAAAAGATCAATGAAACCTCGGTGGTTGCGGGACCGTGAAAAAGAAACTGCATAACTCCTTCCATCGACGGTAGGGGAGGGGGGAATATTCGCGGGGGGAAAAGAATTCATTTCATTACGCTTAAGGGAAAAGGGGGGGGAAAACAAAAAAAAGGCCAAGGGAGCTGGGGAGGGGTGGTGCTTTCCTCTCAGTCCCGGGCGCGCCCACCCCGCACGCTCAAAATACACTCCTTAAAGGGTATTTCTAAACAAGAAACCAAACCATTCTGGAAAAGAAGAAAAAAGACATGACGCAGGGAATCCAATCTTTCCTTTGCGGGGGGAACTGGGTCATCAACACCTAAGGACACTAAAGCGCATCAAAAAGGGTCGGTGGAAACGAGCCGGCAGGGAAGGAAAAAACCAGACATTGCACTTTACACCAAGAGGGAAAAACGGTACATCAGAAAGGGGAGGTCCCGTCATTGGAAATAAGGGAAAGAAGGGGGAGATCCGAGAGCGGGTGAACGTGGAAAAAAGAGGGTTTGTGGTAGAGGGACCTCCGCAGGCTCTGAAGGAAGAGTAAAAAAGAACAAAGAAGAAAAGACCCTGGCTTCCCTGAAAATGTAAAAGGTACAGAACGGGCGAGCTGGTAATACTTTTTGCCAGTAAAGGGGCTTTTCCGCTATGGAAACCTAGGGGCTTTTCTCTGCCTATGAAAGGTCGCCCTGGGCGATTCAGAAAGGGAAGAGGATATTGCGGAGGGGGAAGACCGGGCGTAACTACACCAAAGGGGTACACTCGATCGTCGACCCTGAAGAAGAAGAGCGCTCAGAGTAGAAGAACACAAGGTTATGAGGAAAAAAAATCCTCCTTCCTAACAGGGAGGGGATTCGGGCATTGTTCTATGGGGGGGGGGGGTGGGTTAAAAGGGCGCCGAGAGGGGTCTTATAAAGGGGGCGGCTCCTATTGATGGAGGGAGGTGGGCAGGAGAAAGAACCGCCGGGGGGAAAATGTTTTGGGCTCTGAAAACAGGCGCCATCAGGCAAAGAGTTGAAACAAAAGAGAAGGGGACGTGCGGGGGAGGAAAAAAACTAAACGCTCTATTTTAAGGGACGCCCCGCCTGGGGGGGGTAGGGGGAGAGTTCCTTTACCTATTGGACAGAGAGCGGAAGACCGTCGTCCGTTTTTAATTAGAAAAGACGAGTTTCGAGATGGGGAGTAAACAAATTACACTTCTTCTATAAAGAGCGGGGAAAGTGCTGTTCCGTCGCGCCTTTCTAGGGGGGGGGAAAAAAAAAGGCAGCCGGTGACCAAGGAGCAAAACGCGCTCGCCTATAGGAAAAAGGGAATGGCAGATCGACAAAGGGGAGTTGCGCATCCTCTGTTGGAGGCGGCGAAAGGGGAGCGTTCAAAAAGGGGCTGTGAGATTAGGGAGGAGGATGAGCCAGCGCGTGGCCACGGGAAAAAGGAGGATCCGCTGGTCCACTATAAGTGGAGAACAGAGAAGGTGATTTTAACAATTAGGAAGAGGAGGAAGCCAGGACGCTGTAAAAGAGAAGGGTGGCAATGGTGTCGCAAATAGGGAAAAAAGGGTCACGAAGGGGAGGGAGACCATAAAAGGGGAGAAAATACTCCCGCTCCGAAATTTTAGGGGTGGTCAGATTGTGATTGAAGGAGGCATGTGGCTTTGTGGTTTTTCCCAGGCGGGCCCGTAAGTTTGCTGAGAACAAAGGGAAGAAAGAAGTGAACCAAATGTGGCGGGTCCCGAGAAAGAAGTGCAAACTAGAAAGAAGGTGTTCGCCGACACAATCGTAGGAGCAGGTCCAAGCAGGAACTCTGTTTCGCTGTTCAAAATGGGGAGGAAGAAGGGGTTAGTTGAAAGAGGGTGCCCAGACAAGAAAGTCCGCGTGAAAAAGGCATGCTCGCCGAGGGGTCAAATGTTGCTAGTAACCAGAGACGCCGACAGATCGCCCGAGCGAGAGAAGGAAAGAAGGGGGATTTGCCGGAAAGTGATAGAAAAGGCATGAAAGGGTGTACCGTGTAAGTACATGTGTGACCGGAGAAGGCTCTTCAATTCTCGGGGAAGAAGAAGGAAAAACAACCCACTTGGTCGACAAGAGAGTTATACTGAGGGGAGAAAGAGCCGGGTACAAGCTAAAACCAGGGAGGAAGAAGGCACTGATGCAAAAAGAGAGAAAAAAGAACCAAAAATTCCGAGAGGACAAAAGGTCTAATGGGAAAAACTTCCCAAAGGGAAATGTTCGGAAGAACCGGGGAAAGCGGGAAAAAAAAGGGGAAAGGTGGGGTCAGCGGGGGAAAAAGCCAGTTATTCTGACTAGAAAAAACGAAGTGAAGCTGGCATCGGGGTGTCAGGAGAAATGGGTTTTGGAAGCTGCCGCCTGTGGAAGAGGAGCCAAAAAGGGACCTAGGAATGACTTTGGAATCATCCATAATCGAAAGAGGAAGGCCAATGGCTGATTCTCGGCCTGGCGAGGGCCCTAACCTTTGATGGAGGTTTTGTAGCGTAACAAGGAAGAGACCGGCTTCGGGCCTTGGAAAGGGAATCTTGTCGGCATGGATAAGCAAAAGAATCCCATGACGAAAAGGAGGAGATCGTGGAAACAGGGGGGCCGGGTCATCCTGGGAAAGAGGGGAGCGGGGGTAATCAAGTAAACCCTCCTGGAAGATCCCGGGGGACAAAAATTAGAATAAGCTGCTGAGTTTCTAAGAGGAAGGAAGGTGGGGGCGCAGATCTTTAAAATGATGTGCCGAGAGCCTCAGAAAGGGGGGT
>Ga0179593_1487921_pt1 | contig 16276 bp, 14 predicted proteins | sample CZODoug2_1_08_16_FD_185931 | JGI IMG/M metagenome (GOLD analysis project Ga0179593, IMG submission 185931) | Vadose zone soil fungal communities from Angelo Coast Range Reserve, California, USA - CZODoug2_1_08_16fungal (PacBio error correction) | ecosystem: Environmental > Terrestrial > Soil >...
CCTGATGAAGATCGCGAAGGTCCGCAGGGGTTTACTCTCCTAAGGCATAGGCTCCGTAGTACCATAACGGGATTTATCGGGATATAGGCCGTACGCTCCTTACATGGGGGGTCGATCATGGGGGGTAGGGACGACGTGTCCACCGAGTGCATATCACAGTTGCGCTCTGTCTGGCTTGAGGTGGTGGGAGAGGAGAACCCGCAAGGGGTTACGGGGTTTGCTCACGCTAGACGGAGGCACAATATTTAATGAACCGCGGGAGCCGGTGGTTCAAGACGGGGAATGACACCCCTCCGCGCGCTCGAAAGCGGGTGATTTACAAGAGAGAAAGTTAAAAGAAAAAAATCGGGAGACCGCGTGGATCAGAGCCGAAAGAGCGACATGTTTGAGGACTAATAGCGAAACTATTACAGGGGTCTCTTAGGGAATGTCATAAAAAAATTTTAGCGGTTGGGTTACCGAAACCAATTGGCCACACTTAGCTGGAGGACCACCATGCTCCTCGAGCTCTAAAAAAACGAGAAAAGTCCCGGGAATTTAATACCTGGATTCTTTTTCGTGGGAAATCTCACTGAGGGTTAAGACAGAGCCCATCGCTCCCTCGCATCGCGGCGGGATCGAAGCATCCTAGCGCAAAAAAAAACAGGGGGGAGGAGGGACGACGAGGGTCTAGGCAGGAGCTCGTGTCTGGGAAGGGGATAGGGATTGCTGCGCAGAACCGATGGGGAGATGCCGGCAAACATAGGGGCCGCCAAATAGGGATGCGAGGCGGGGGCCAAAGCGTCGGAAGAAAGAAAAAAAAAATGCAAGCACCGGTAGCAAAGGGGGCATGTGCCGGGGGATCGGCTATCTTAAAGGATGAATGCAGAGACGGAGCGAGATGTGGGATGGACATTTGGGGCTGACTTTCCAGCTGAGACCACGGGCGGCCTTTTGGCTGGGAGGCACAAGATGATGCTCATCTGGGGGATATACAACTGTATGGTTTTAAAGGAACATACTTAACTTCGTTCACTAGGAGGATCTTAATATGAAAATGCGACGCATTCTGGCCGTCGGTGACATCAAAAGATTGAGCAGGGAAATTAAGGGGACGCCTCATCGGAGAAAGCAATACTGTCTATTCGGGAGACTACCGACGAAAGAAGAACAGAGGGGGATCTAGAGCGGAAACACATCCCATGGCGGGGAGACGTCTGTGGTGCAAGAGATATGAAAGGCTACGGGGAGACAGTAAACCGGGGCATGCCCACGGGACTCCTCATTGTTGATGGATCAGTCTCTATAACACGGGAGGCAACGGCCTAGATAAACGCGGACTAGGGCGGGTAGAACGCCGTCATTACGATACACTACGGCTGGGAAGTGGATGACAGGCCAGGACCCTTAGGAACGGATTCTTGAAAATACTGTGCGGCGCCCCTGTAGCAACATCAGGATAGCAGGCAAACGCGAAACGAGGTATGCGAACGGGGGCTGTCACGATGGAAAATACCGAGATTCCTTAGGGAATGGGGGCATTGCGTGTTCCCAAGGAAGGACCTAGTTTCCCGAGGAACTTTAAGGGCTTAGATTGCACCGACGAGTTCTCTCATCTCAAAAAGTGAGTTTTACTGCATAAAGTCCAAGAGGGAAATACAGGGAAACAGGCACGGATCTCCGGCCGGTCAAGGCGATGGTGAACGACAAACCTTGTCACTCGCAAAAAGAGGAGGATACTTCTTGCAACGGCACCGTGAAAAGTAGGTGCAGGCATCAGCTTCCTCCGCGGGGGAAAAAAACAACCGGAGGGTAAAGAAATCAGTCGGCAGACCGCCTCGCCATAAACAAGAGAGCGCACCAGATTTTCAGGTAGGGGGTCAACCATAAAACCGGTCACATAAGGGTGGCGGGTGGACATGCCGAGAAACAATAAGATGGCCGGCCGGCAACGGCGCCAGGGAGTAAGGCTTTGGAAGCTTCAAAGCGAAAAATCGGGGGCAAGCTGGTGACAAGAAAAAGGCGCACGACCGCCCACCCTGGGACAAACAAATTCAAAGAAGGGCCGACTTCCGGCAAATCCCGTGGAGGCGCCTCTGTCTAGACAAAAGAATTGGGGGGCAATTCAACAAAATGTGCTGGTCTACAGGCGCGAGGTAGAATGGGGGGGTTATCAATCAAAAAACGCATAAGCGGCCGCCCTCGCGGAGGAAATTCAGAAAAAAGAGGCACTTGGCGCTAAAGTCCCGCCTGATCAGTAACCCTTTAGATCCTGAGTTGGAAAAAGGTGCAAATAATTACCAGCCCTCAGAACTTAGCGCTACCCCAAACTTGGTGCGGAGAACCTTTTGGGGAATGATGAGAACGGTCAGCGGGAAAATAACAGTCAAGGGGGACGTCCACTGGTCGCTGGAATTTTCGCACCGCAGGAGAAGAAAAGGGGCGCAGGCGCGAAATAAGGATACCAGGAGCAGGGTATACAGACGGTAGAGAAATAGGGCCTAAGCGGGACCCCAATTTACCAGGGGAAAGGGGGTAGGAGGCTTGCAAAACAGACTACCCACACAGTCCCCCGATGGCACGGATTCTCACGTGTACCGGGGGGTTTTTTGGTTACCGAAGGTGGGGCGCACAGCTCGGGAGGAAACATACGAAAAAACGGTTCACCATTTTCAAAGGGAGCAACGGTAAAGAAGCGTAACATTGGTTTTTCCAGAGATCATAAGGGCGGGGCTAGAACGGGGAAAAAGGAATCGTCAGTGTCGAACAAAGTGGACAAAGGGGCGCCGAGTGGGCGGTACGACTGCTCTAATACAGCGCCCCTTCCATCTCGCGAATCGCCAACCAGGGGTACATGTGAAACGACCCGCCTCGTTAGGCCTACTTCAAATTCCAACGGAGGGGACCAATCCGTCGCTCAAGATGATAGGGAGGAATGCTTCCCAGCATCGCAAAAACAACACAATAAAAAAGGAGAGAGGGAAGAAGAGATGGGGCTGCCTCATAGGAAAAGGATAATAAAAGCCGATAAAGTTAAGAACTGGGACAGTCAGGGTAGAAAAGAAGGAGGGGGAAAATCGCAACAGGGCACGAAGAGGAGCTGGGGGCGCAAAAATAGCCGGGTGAAGCGCGGGTGGGGGAGCAGTCGACAGGCCAGCATCGGCGAGGGGAGAAAAAGGGTCGAACAAGGGCGGATGGGGAAGCAAAGAAAAGCATTCGAGCACCGCAGAGCGCTGGAACAAAGGGGAGATCTTCTGGTTAAAGGACCGACAGGGTTTGGCAAAGGGACCAGGGTTTCAATTTATATGTTAGACGACGTGCAGCCTTCGGAAAATACCACCTCAAAGGTAAAGGGAGGGCGCTACAGGGCATGGGTGGGAGGTAAGGACAGGGTGGAGTGAGTCGCAGAATCCGTTTCGGGTTCAAACGGGAGGGTGTCAAGCGTGAAAATGCTCGGATGAGAGCATGAATGTGCCCGGCTCGTGGGTATCAGGAGTAAACGCGCTGCCTGCAACGATCTGGACGAGGCAAAGAAGTCACGAAACTGCTCGGTGAGTCAAAAGGTTTACCTGGTTGCAAGCATGGACCGCCAGGTCCATCGTAAAGTGGAAAGCAAAAGAAAGGGGACGAGGCACGCCGTCAGGGGCCAAGTTTTTTCACTAAACAATCAGTTAAGGGAGGATGAAGGGGGCCTGATAGGGCGGGACGGTCCAGCTCCGGAGGAACGGGTGGGCTACAGGAGGACTCGGGAGACTCCTATCTGAAGTTAGACCGCGATCCCCCTTTTTCTCCTACGACGCGAAGGGGGTCCATGGAAATACCACAGTTGGTGCTCGATGGCAAACCGGAGCTAACGCGACGGGCCAAAAGCCGGAATAATGCGGAAGGGCAGGTGAGGTCACTCGGGAGAATGGGACCATCGAAGGGGGGGGTTCGTAGCTGGCTAAGAACAGCAGCAGAGGTCAGAATCCGGGAACAGTTACGAGGACCCGTCCCGGCACAGAATCTTTTAGGCAAGTCGGCCAGGTAAGTCCGAAAGGAAAAAACGGCGCGTTCTTGGAAAGACATCTTACCGCAAAAAGGTAAGGGTCGGAAAGATGCGCCGCGGGGATCTTCTCAGCAGGGCAACCAGGGTTTTGAGAACTGGGGGTACGCCGCGGAGAGCAGCGGCAAAAGAATACACCCAACGAACAAGGTGGGCCGGAATCACGACGTTGATCTCAAATACCCGGGCGAACGAAAGGAGTCAAAAAATAGCTGAAAGGACCAGGACCCATCCTACGAAAGGGTTCATTGTTCTTCCCTTTCTGGCGGGAGTAAGCGTTTGAAGGGCAATACTAAAAAGTCACATTATCGGGGGCGACGCAAAGAGGGGAACTATAAAAAAGAGTGGCAGCAAGTAACACCTCGGTGCGCTGTGGGTGTATCAATCTTATCCCGATTAAAAAAAAAATAGGTCAAATTCAAAAAGAGAAGAAAGGAAGGTGACTTTTCATCAGGTGAGCCCAAAGGGACCGCAGCAAGCGTTACCGTTTACGGGGGAAAAGATTCGCGGAGATCGGGCAGGGACCCGGCGAGCGCACGCGAGGGGGGCAGTGCAGGCAGTCATAAGCGCATGCACTTAAGGGTAAGCAATCAACTCGTGTTGTCACGTTCTTCTTCAAAGCCTGGTCCCTGGTTGATCGCTCTCCAGGGGTGCCCTCCAGTTCGTCAGGAGGAAGTACAAAAGGTTATCACGGGCGCTTCAGGGTGGTCATGAGAAAAATAGGCCCTTTATTTCTCCGGATCTTCGGAAGGACGGTCATAGAGCTGTCTAACCGGTTCACCATGGGGAGTTCAAAATATTTTGGGGGAACACAAAAAGCCCTCTGGATCTTCTGATCGCTCCATAGTACGTTCTTTCTAAAGATACGGGTCTCCGTGCAATCGCAACCTCCTTGACTGGCACAGTAGGGAACGACCTCTTCGTATTCCTGACAGGAACGCAGAACGCCTATGGAAGGTAAGCATTTTCTTGAAGAAATGCCAGGAAGAGGAAATATGAAATTATATTCAAGTTGACGTCCTACCGTACATCAGGTCCCCAGGGGGAGGCCTAAATTCAGGAGGAAAAACAACAACTTCAAACAACCTCTCATCTTATGGGGGGACATAACTTATAATTATCTGACGAGCCCGGTACAATTCTCCTTCTCTTTGTCCATGCAGTCCGCTAAGTTCTTGCCTGGCTGTACAGGTAATTGTTGGACTTCATCAATAGATGTAGGCCCAAAGCTTTGGGGTCTCTATAAGTGGTTTCTAACCCTTTACTATCAGCGGGGGGGGAGAGGTCGAACTCCATACGAAGGACTAGAGAAGAAACCAACGAGAACTTTCGACTCAACTCAAAAATCCCCTTTGGGGGGGAGATCTGTTAGGAATACAATTAAGCTAAACCGGACCAGAGACTTCGCAGTTATAGGGGAGGACTAGGCAGGGAGAGAAATTGATCATTATGAAAAGGAAAATCCAACCATGCATCATGGGTATGTCTAAAATTATGTTAGAGCGTTCTATCGAGTGAGGGTGATGATGAGCCGCTCCGGCGGGCAAAATTGTTTACGCAGGGGGGAAACAGAGAACCAATGTCTAAGGAATTAGAGACGAAGCTTTACGATGCGGGGAGAGGAGATCGGCTCAAGCAGGCTCAAAGGAATGGTCACTGCTTATTCTAACCTGAGGCGCTGCGAAAAAATAGGGGAGGGTCAAACCCGCACCATAGAAAGCTGCCTAGGAGACTGAAGAAAATCACTACTCTTGGAAACAGAGAAGGGCAACAACAGCAAAGGAGCTGTGATCAAACTTCAAGAAAGAATATCTTGTCGGTTGAAATAGCTCCCCCCGGAATCCAAAGGGGGATCGAAAAATGTTCGAAGAGCTAGGACGCCAAAAAACTGTCGGGGAGGGGGGGGTGGGGGGGAGGGAAGGGTGAGAGAGGAAAGGGAGGAGGAAATACCATGTGATCGGGGGGGGGTCGGGGGCGTGGAATAAAAAAGGGCGAGGGCTTGCCGGTAGCCCTCATACGTTCTATGAGGGGACGGGTCGGGGACATCTTCGGGGCGGGGGGTGGCTGTAGCTGGCGGAGGGGGGGGAGGGTCGTGTCGAAGTGGTGCAACTGGCCTTAAGGCGATAAGGATAAGGTCCGCACAACAATACTCTACTAAAACAACAAAAAAAACAATATTGGAAAAGTAAGGATTGGTGCTGTTACGCGCGCGCCGGCGCTACTTTGTAATGTACGATGGAAGGGGGGGCAGTCGGCGATCTGCAGAGGGGTCACGCTATGGATTGGACTTTAGTGCAGTATCTAACCAGCTGAAATTTATTTCGATAAAACAGGGGGGGGATGTGCGGTGAAGACTTTGTGGGCGGGTCCGATCTATATCACAGTTTAGTCGCGCTCAGGATCTTGCTTGATTTGGGGCGAGTCGACCGGGCGAATTTCTGTCTGAACTTGGTTGGCTTCCTAACGGTACAAGTCGCAGTCTGAAACACAATCAGAGGCTCTTTGGGTGCGAATTTCCTGGATGCCGCTCTGCGGCTCAAGCCGCTCGAGGTATTTTGCCACCGAAGCTTCATGTGATTCGCCCCGAGCAGAAAGGTATCCATTCTCTCCTGGGCGGATCTTCTCTCTAGTCCCTCTTCAAGGTCGATGAATTCTCGTCGCGAAGGTACTGGGTTGGACCTCACCTTGGTATCAAGGGACGGCATCCGGGGACTGGCTAAACGGACGCTCTCTCCTCGCTAGCCTGACCGTTCGATTTGGTCCTCCTAGGGCTGGTGCTTTCCGTTCAGATTGGTCAATAGTTGAGGGTCCAGAGGCAAAGTCCTGCGCTCTCTCCAACGAGAACAGGTTCTTGATCTCCTTCAGTGTCTCCCCGGTCTCTCACTCTCGTGGGGTTTGGGGTTCGCAGAGACACTCTAGCGCTCGTGGGGAGATGCCTTCCATTTCTTAGAGCACCGTGAGCGCAGCAGACAATATGAAATCGAAATCTTTGCTGATGGAGGACCTCAGCGGGGGTCCACTACTCGGAAAATAAGATATCATTCCGAGCAATATCTAAGGGATTTACTGTGCTCTTGAATCCGGCTCATCTAGATCTTAGCGTTTTCGGGCAGAATGGTTGGGAGCGTACGTTACTCAAACTGCTCTTAAACCGCTGGAGGAAAAATTTTCTTCCGGAGAACCTTGAATCATCACGCTCGGGACGAGCTTTCAGGTTCGTTCCGAAATAAAATCCGAGAGAGAATGCTCCTAATTGGCTGAGCTTAGAGGGATATCTACCGCTATTGTGAAGAGAGCAAAATAGCCGAGTTTCTCTCGGAAGGTAGCATTGTGCCATCGGAGAACACAAAGTCTATGTTATCGATAGACGCCGCCATATGTTTAATTGCGGGGAGAAGATAGGCATCCCACCATGGGGGGGGGCGGGGAACCTAGAAGTGATGAAGACTCTGCTAAACGGGGCGATCGAAACGAGCGAGCTGAGAAGGGGTTTTGAGGAAGGGTACTCTCCAGAAATCGTGCAACAACTCCGATCTCACTAAAAGACGGGGTAAGCATTGACAAAAAATTCCATAGGAGGGGAGGGCGCAGCAGGTCCTTAGGGAGAAAGTCGATGGAATCCTACCTGCAAAAAAAAGCAGTGAGGGCGCCCGATCGAGAATCGGCAGAGAGAACGAGGTCCGGCTTAAAGTCGTGGGGTAAAATAAAAAGAAGAAGAACTAACTTGAATGTCCGTCGGTGAACATCAGAAGAACGAGGTTTTTGTCCTTTCAAAGTGGAGGGGCGGATAGTCAAAACTCTCGTCTGAGCAACCGGGGAGTATTCGACTTCAGACCGTCGACCCCAAGAAGGAAGGCCTGAGGTGATACGCCTACGCTTATGGAACGCCATTGCAGAGAAAGGAGGATTAGCATCAAGGTCGTAGAATGCAAGGAAAAAACATTGGGGGTGATGCTGCCGCTGTTCAGGAAAAAGAGACTTTTGGGAACCGAAATCGAATGCCACTCAAGGGGCCTCAGATCCATATCGAAAAAGCTGCAGGGAATGGTCCAGAAACTGGGCATCGCGGCGGCTTCCACTGGTTAAGGCCGACGTGAGAACCTAATCGTCCTGCCGTCCTTGCAGCTCTATGCCCTTACCGATTGGCTTCACCAGTCCCCGTGGTGACCGAGGGGCTAAATCTAACGAAAGCCAAAACCGTCCTGTGAAACATGATACGCCCGTCCTTCAACTAACCCAAGACCACGAGAGTTCATGCGGCCGCCGCTTCGAGACCTAAAGGGGGGTAGAAAGGAGGCACTGGTACTAGGCGCAGCGAAGCAAGTTGTGACGTAGGGAAGCCTAGGCAGATATGCGGAACACGAGGAAAGCTGTAAGTCATTCTAGCCTAGCCATCGGTAGCTCACGGCATGAGCTCCCCGGGGACCTTAAAGATTTCGTGCAAAGAAAGAATTTTGCCGAACCCCAGAAGGGAGGACCCAGTTTCGGCGGAACTTTTTGGAATAGGAAGACTCAAGGCCAAAAAGCAAAAGGGAAAAGTCCTTTCCAAGGGGGTAGGATGGAGAGCCTTGGGGCCCCGCCCGGAGAAAACGCATGCAAAAACGGGCGCGAAGACTAGAAAAAGAGCCGGGCATAAGGAGAGAGCTATACGAGGACGTAGTTTCCGTGGAAAAATGCAAGGAAGGAAAAAAAAGCTTGGAAGCGACTACCTTACACAGGCTCACATGACCGTGGGCCCACTGCGACGCTTTACCTTTGAGGTTAGGGTGAAGAAGGTGACTAAAGAGTCTAGAACAGCCCAGTAACTGTTCCATGTGAAAAAGGGGGCCTTAAATAAGCGGATCGTTTTTGGTTCCCAGTCTCACGGTCTCCAGGCTTATATCGGGGGGGGGGGGGCGGGGGGGGGGTCCTTTGTTAGAAAATGTGACGCAGGCGCCGAGCGGGGGCGGAGACTGCGAAAAATACGCCTGTTGCGAGGAGAAAGTTACTCACGCGTCGGGTCTTTGAATCAAGAAGGAGGGGGAAGTCCCTCAAATGGGACAAAGTCAGAGTGCCAGGCTCTTCTTGAAACGCGCTGGAGAGGAGAAATGCGGCCAAGAGAGACGCAAACAAACGGATAGGGGAAAGAGATAGCATGGGCCGCCTCGGAAAAAAATAGCGAAGACGAGCAAGGGTAATCAGGTTGACGTTGTCTAAACAGACAAAGAAGGGGATTCACATGGCACCCGACGCGGAGCGGGCGCACTCAGAATGCCTGGCATGGGGGTAATATGGGGGAAGTCGAAGCAACGCTCGGCGCATGCTGAACACCGGGGGGGAGGGAACCACTCTATAAGGTTCCAAGGAGCCCAATACATTGAGAAAAATCCAAAATGGATAGCAGGTGTTCAGGTTGAAAGGGGGGAAGACAGTTTGCAAATGGGAAAAGGGGCAGGCCTGGAGATTTCCCCGACGATTTGAGCTCACCCCCACCACCACAAACGGGAAAGCGGCAGAGAAGGGAATCGTGGAATTTTGCCGTTTTTCCGGGGTCGCAAGCCTCACGGGGCAGTGGGGGGAAACTTCACTACGTACTGCGTAGGATAGATTATAGTCATGTATGACAAAGATATAGGGTCTGCTTAGTTGAGCATTCCGAAAGGTGATTAGAGGGGGGGCGAAATCCCTATCGCGCATACTTGGACGTAAACGAAGGTGAACTTGGTGGGTGAACGTATCTTCATCAATGAAAAGGTTGAGAGCCGACACTGTCTTCTTCAGGACAAGCCCGGGGAAGGTGTTGTCTTAATGAATTGTCACTTGCCCACTCTTTATTGGGCGACGGGGGACATGGGATGGGGGATGTAGGAGGAACCCTATGCTCAGTGCATCGAGTGCAGATCTACGAGGAAGAATACAAGTTGGCACAACTGGTAAGATTGACAAAACTTCGACCAGCACAAAAAGTGGGCTTATGCGCAGACCCTTAGACCTCACTCTGCGGGTGCGGAAGAGATACGCGTGGATTTGCTTTGAAGCGGAACGCGTAAGGGTTTACCAGCTCCGGGTGGTGGTCTCGTTCATGTCGAGAAACGCCGGCACCATCTTTATCTTTTCGTCAAGAAGTGGCACGGGGGTACTGCATTAAAGAACTTCAACCTTCCGTCAGGAATCAAAGGGCTTTCTATTGATGGGAAGGGAACAATTCCTCCCTCCAGAATGAGAGTCTTTACCCAGCCAAGACAAAGTGAGATATTTAGAGGTAATCGGAAGCGTCTTGCTAAAAGAGAAGCGGTCACCATAAGGGGGAGCTGTGCCCCGTCGGAATGCTTCGTACGATCAGACCAGGTGCAGGATCGAACGTTATTCGCTCAAGAACTGTTGCCTAAAGGTCGTAAATCGGCGGTAAAACATTCAGGAAGCCTACCTCCGGTGCCATTCCCGTGTGGAGAGGGTCCAGAGATGACGTACAGAATACTAAAAGGTGTTTCGCAATTATCGACGAGGTTACCTGAATCACCAGAAAATGGGGGCCCCTTCAAGTCAATCTTTCTGTTGGGGATGCAATACGTCAGAATTCAAGTCAAAGAAGGACAACGGGAGGCTAGGGGAGTCGGGACTCAAAACAACACCTCAGGTGAGTTGGCAAGAGAGCGCGCGATCGGGAGAGAACGGACGCTAGCGTGGCAGTCGTAAGAAAGAGAAGGGAAATGACCGGGAAAAAAAGATGGTACTTGTTCGGAGGAGACCACAGGTCAAAGTGATTTCGCCGGTCCGAACTGGTTCTCGGTAAAGGGTCACTCAAAAAGATCCAGATACTCATCGATCGGCCCTGAGGGAGAAGAGTAGAGATCAAAAACTGTCAAAGAAGAGTAGGCGGAAATTCAACGCCACGGAAGCGTTGGACACCCTAAAACCCTCTGTTGCGGATCGGAGGGACTCCTAGAAATATGGCTGGAGAGACCGAGGCTGAGGAAAGGCGACTTCGCTCATAAGGGCCTAGTGCAAGATTTAAGCGTCTAAGGGCGACATGCCTTTGCGGAGCAGAGCCGAGATAGGAGCGCTAAAAATAAGGGATGGCCGAAAACGACTTTAGAGCGGCGGGCAAGCTTCAGGCCGCGGTGTACGCCCAAGTATGCCCTATTTCCATCCAGGCGGCCGAATCCTAAGAAAAACCCCGGCAGGCCCAGCCCCCCAGATCGTCTCGAGAATTGCTCCCCTTCCTAAGGACGCCGCATTCCCTCGGCGCGTTGGGTATAATCTTGGACATTCTAACTTTCTTTTCCGAAGTGATAAGTCGGCCGAGAGATACATCAAGAAAACTTGGCGAGAATGGGGGAGGAGGCTCATCGCGGGGCGAGACACGGGAAGCGCAAATAGTGGTGAAGAACGCCGAGAAGCGAAACAGAGACCGCCTGGAGTCTAAGAAACTCATCCAAAATGATTCGGATTATTATCATCATTCAATCTAAGCGCGGAGAAGAGTAAGTGAGCGACGCTATTCGATGTAGAACAAAAGTGATATTATTAACAGGAAAGCACCTCCGAGGTATCGAAAAAACGTTAGGTCGAGCGATGCGTCATTTATATGAATCATGTGCCCGATTCCGGTAAAGGAGAAAATGGTTGATTTCATCACCACCCGGGCCAATGTAGTACTATGTCGATAAGAAAAATCCTTTACGAGGGGATCGTCAATGCCAAACATGGCGAGAAAGGATACCATTCGGATTCGCCCGCGAGAGAAACATTACTATGTCGTTGATCACCGCTCTTGACTGAGGCAGAGAGGCAGCCATAAAGCAGCCGTGAAAAAAGAAAGAATTTGATCGCTTAGGAAAAGATTTACAACTCGAGCGGTAAAAAACGCCACTAAAACAGAAAACGAGGAGCGTTGTCCGCCAGAAAACCTAAGCAAGACGGCAGCTAATCAGAAAGGTTTAATGGAGCACGAGTCCTAAAAAAAGGCGGAAACTGTAAAAAGCCGAACCAACTTCCATCCGGAGAGGCTACATGCCTGCCGCGGTATCAACATACATCCGAGCGGGAAGAAGAGAAATCCGAACGATTACTTACTTCAAGATCAAGAGTACAAAGGCCGGCAGGCGAGAGAGGTAGAAGGGACACCATCAGGCGACGAAAAACAACACCGGATATGAAAAAGAGAAAGACCGGGGCTGACAATGTAAGCGATCGAAACGGCCAGGGAGAAGGGGGGGGAAGTTACGCTGAAGAAGTAACCGGACTCTGCAATGCTTCACGATCGGGAGTTATATAGAGACCGTATGTCAGAAAGGGAGGATCAGGGTATTTAGAACATGGGATTTGGAAGTTGTGGAAGGTTCTCAGGATCAAACTTGCGGACGGAGCCTGATAAAGCGGTTTTCTAAGGCTAAAAAAGGGGGAGCATGGAGGAGGGACGGGGGTTTCGAAAAATATCCGGATGGCGAAATAGGGGACGCAGTCTGCTCTATGGGGAGCTTGAAGGTATATCACCCGAGAGAGAAAGAAAGTCACGGGATGTGTAGGGACAGTCGTTCAGAGCGGAGAAGGGACCATCCTTTAGAGATGGACTAGTCTTATAATAGGCCCGACTTAGGTGTCGGAAGTAAGAATTCTCGTAGGACTGGGGAAGGTCGTTGGGACCGAACCCAAGTTTACGGGCTCCGGAAATAGCAATGCGAATGATAGGAACCGAAAAGGAACGTTTATGTAGGAATAAAATAAAAACTTTTTTCGTACTGGTCATCAGGTCAGGATTTGGGTCGAAAAGGGAAAGATTCTAGGATAAAGTGGCTCGGGGAGGAGCGAAGTATTTGACGGCCTCTCCGAAATATGTTATTATTTGTAGCGATGGTAGGGCGTCTAGCGTTGGAGGGTTCTATCATCGCGTTCAGCGCTGTCTCGCCAGATCTTCTGCGATCAGACAATAAGAGCGAGCCAATCTGGTGGTCTGAGTAATGAGTGCGGAGCTAGAGTCAATAACCGGCTATATGACGATAACTCTCACAAGAAAAGAAACATTGACCTTTTATATGACCTGCTACGGCTTGCGGCGGGAGAGAGAGATCGGGGTTCTGTCCGGCGGTTTACAGATGAATTTATGCGCCCTTAGAGGGAAAATGAGCAGTATCTTCTTCTAAAGGGCTTGACACAAAACTAATCAGCGAGCTCAAAAGGAGGAAGGACATAAGGCACTATGAGAGGAGCTCTCGGGAATGCTTAAGAAAACTGGGACCTCTATTGGTAAAGAGAAATAATCCTTTTAGAGAGGACAGAATTGGAGACATAGTTACGGGTCCAAAAGTGGACATGTAGGATGGAGATCTACTAAGACAAAATGTTCGTGTGAAAAGATCTAAAGCAATGCTTGGGCAAGAGGGACCGATTGAACATGAATAAGAAGGAAACTAGGCCATAAATTGCCAATACATCAGGGAATATTGAGAAATTTTTTGATGGGAGTCACCGCTCCCGTCCGGCATGCAAAATCTCTAATCGCAAAGAGGAGTCGGGAAAATAAGGAAAGGGGAACCAGGCCATCGGCGGGAGGGACTGAAAAAGGGTCAACTTCGATTCTTTACTTATCCGAAAAAGGGCTCCTGACGGGCGCGCCCTATGGCTAGAGGAAAAAAGAGAAAAACGGGAGTCGCTGACGGTCGGTGGCATCACTATTAAAAGATCACGTAGTATGAATTCCGGGGGAGACCCAAGCGGGGACGGGAAGGGGGAAAAAGGGACGGGGCTGATAGCTAATAGGCGAGAAGGCGGAAACACAAATTTTATTTTTCGAACTTCATAAAGGAACAGGGGGGGGGTAACATGAATCTAACTCACACGGAGGTCGAGAGAACCTTTCAGAAGCGGAGGTACGAAAATGGTCTCAACCTTTATTGAGGTCTTAGAGAGGGGGCCACCTGGGGAGTGATGGCTGGACGCCGAGGAGATACGCGGGAGCGCACGTAATGGTGAAATCTCAAGCGGCTCAAGCCGATCAAATCGATAAACCCTTGGCATGTAGGTTGGGAAAAAAAAAGATAAAAGCGCTGGTCAGGAGAACTGGTTGTGGGACGCCGATATGATAAGCCCTTATTTAAGGTCAACGGAAAGGAAAAGGAGTAATTCCTTAAGATGTGCTAACGGATTTCGCGACAAGATAACTGGGGTGGTTAATAAATTCTGAACGAAAAGACCCTAACTTAGATTTTCTTCCCGACTACGTCCTGTTGTCAAACCGCAAGCCCATTTAGGAGCGTAAAAGCGTCTACCTAAGGGGGGTACATTCGAATCAAAAGGGTGAAGTTTCGAAAAGTCTCAAGTAGGGGTCTAGTAATACGAAAAGAGCATATGAATCAGGAGAAAGAAGGGTACCGCGGGTAGGGACAAATTCGATCCTATAGAATGTTGAGAGAACTTCCATTAAAATGGAAAATTGTTTTTGGGGGTTATATCCAAAGAAGGATTTAGGCAAGAAGCAATGGAAAAGCAGCCCCGACTATTCCGGGACCTAAAAAAATGGAGGGAGGAACTGTTTGAGATTTGAAAGCCGAAAACGTCGCTCAAACAGGGGAACAAGGCCGTTTACTCCGGTATGCTCTGGGGAACTGGGTGCAACGCCGGCGAATGCGGTTGGAAGGAATAAAAAAAAGAAATACAGCGCCCTCGAGCAATAAGCAGGTGCGCTCAAAACCAGAAACACCAAGTGCATTGACCAGGCAAAGGAAGAAAAGCTGTCGAAAGACCCAAAGGAAAAGTCCCCCATAATTTACCATAGCTAAGATGACGGGGTTCTTGGTTTTACCTATGAGACTGAAAACTCGTCTAAAATCTCAAAGAAAAGGGAAAATTGAAAACTGTCGGAACGGAAAAAAGAAATATAGACCATGTTTTTTTAGTCTAAGCGAGGGAGGAACGGACCTGAAGAGAGACCTTGGTTAGACCAGGGCGCAGAACGCGCGAGGGGGGCAGGTTAATGTGACCAATAACTCTCAGTACATAAAAGGAGGAAAAGTGGAAAGTCCGGACGTGCCACGTGCGAATAAGAAGGCGTGAGTCAAGATGCAAGGGCAAAGGAGTATGCGATCCTTGCAATATTGGCGATGAAAAAAACATAGAGCGAACACAAAAAAAGGAGAGAGAGAGAGTGCTGGGCCGAATCGAAAAGAGAGGCTAATACTTCGGTAATCGAACTTTAAAGAGTGTCATGGAGAAGTTGGAAAGACGAAAAAGGGAATAAGACTCGAATCAGGGAGAAAGGGCAAGGATGGAATGCGCAGTGTGGGAGTGAAAACGTCACATTGCTGTCTCACAGGGTTTGGAGAGAAAAAAAGTCTGAGAATAGGTGAAGGCACGAGCCAACGAAAGAAAGGAAAAGACTGGGAACCCCAAAGGGATTACTAGTATTTCCATGTTGAAGTGTACAAGGACTGGAGTGGTGGTCGAGGGGACAGCAATTCGGTACCCTCAAAAAATTGTGGCTGTGCGCTCATGGGCCTCTGGAAAAGGTGGGAGGTTGTGAAAGGTATGGAGCCACGATGTGTGAAATGGTCACTGGCAAAGACGGTTCCGATCGCTGCGAGCAAAGTCAATGAGAACCCCCAGTACCACGGCTCGAGGGGGACGCGGTAGTTCGATCCCTACGGGGAGGATGCCAAGGGAGAAAGTTCGAAAAGGCGAATGGAAACCCCGTGGAAAGGAAAAGCTGTGAACTGTTGCGGCCACGGGTTGTACCGGGCAGGGAAGAGTCAGAAAGTTGGGCCTAAAAAAGGGGAGTCGATGGAAAGAAAGTAGGGGGTTCTGTAAAATGATTCTGGGGAAAAAAACTCAAGGGATTTCCGGAAGGAACGGGGGGGGTTGGGATATGAGGTGAAATTAGCGACCAAATGAGAGGGCTAGTTTCCTAACGGAATGGATAAGAATGAGATTGAACGTTCGGACAGTAGAGAACACCGTGGTCTATCTCTAAGGAGGCCGTGAGACCCGCACCCCCGTGGGAGTAAGAAGTTGCAAAAACATGGAGCGACTCGAGCTGAAGGCCCCTAACTGCGATGAGGAGGGATTGGGGGGTGAATCGTCACGTCAGGAGGTGACTAGCAGGGGGGGTGGTGGTCTGTTTTCGGGATATTCTGAAAGTCGCAGTCCGTTTCTAAATTTAATAAGGCGTGATCTGGATGCATATCAGGTCACCGCGTACGGAAAGTAACGCTGACCTTTCGCTGGGGGGGGGGGGGTCGCTGGCCTGGGGGGGGAGGAAACTATCGGAGAGAAATAGCA
>Ga0179593_1316738_pt1 | contig 16275 bp, 10 predicted proteins | sample CZODoug2_1_08_16_FD_185931 | JGI IMG/M metagenome (GOLD analysis project Ga0179593, IMG submission 185931) | Vadose zone soil fungal communities from Angelo Coast Range Reserve, California, USA - CZODoug2_1_08_16fungal (PacBio error correction) | ecosystem: Environmental > Terrestrial > Soil >...
TTGGGGCAGATAAAATGCTATTCTCCAGCACTGGGGAGACGGTTGAAAAAGAGCGAAGGCAAAAACACCACCCCTCTGAAAAAGCACGATGGAAGGGCGAGAGTGCCACACACCAGTTTGGCAAAATGAGATATTGAGCGAAAAGGGGACGGGTCCGACCTACTTTTATTCCCGGGTTCAATGAGTGGCGCGGCCTCCAAGGAAATACCTCCGACCTCGGGAGGGGGAGCCTCTGAAAAGGGCTATGGGGGGGGGGGGGTTTGCTACCTCGGTTGTAGGAGAAAAGAGAAGAGACCGAAAGGGAGCTTCGGGGAATTAACTTTATTGGGGTGCACGAGGACGAGGAATTTTCTTGAGGGCGGAGATCGCGAAGATATTCGATCAAGAAAACCCGGTAATTGAACGGTCAGAAAGAAAAAGGAAAGGTACTAGCCAGGGTATCACGGGATCTGAGATAAATGGGGGACGCCGTCGCTGGGTCATCGAATGCTCAAAAAAAAAAACGGGGAGGGAGAATTTACCCAGCGTGAGAAACGGATACGTGGCAGGCGGCGCCTGGCGGGAAGAATTCGTTAAGGGGGATCTGCAAGAAAAGGTCAAGGGATACGGGAAGGGCTCATTATGAGGATAGCCGGAGCTTCGCGCCCCAGCGTTGGCGGCAGAGGGGCCAAGGACCTAGGGAACAAGTAAAGTGGGAACACCGGCTCGGTTGAGCCTTCGTTGAGCTCGATTTTCTCATAACTAGGTAGGACCACTCCTAAACAACCAAATAAAGGTGAAGTTACTCCAGGCTTTAGAGGCTGTGCGCCATGGCGGGCAAACCGTCAATCACCTGGGCGTGGCGGCTCGTTGAGAAACGCCTCTTCAGGGAAAAAGGGGACGTATAAAAGGGGCTGCCATCCCGGAGTTTTTCCGCGGGTTGGTTTCTGCAATCGGCTGCAAACCCCAGTGTCGGCCGGGGACGGATCGGTCTCAACATCCCCATATTGCAATCTATAAAATCAAAGCAGGAGAAAACGCTTTCGGTAAGATGTGGAGTGGGAAGGGGCTTAGACCCACCACGCCGGGAGCCTTGCGGGGGGAAAACCGGCGGCGTACCTGCGGGCGACGCGAAGTCATGGGGACCCTGGAGGAGCGGTCTCCACCGCCGGCAGAGCGGGGGGGCAGCGGCCTAAGGAACTATGAGTTCTTAAAGGGGTAAGCCATGAGGACAAGAGCTTCGGGGGGAGAGGGGGGGTGTTGGGCCGTGGGGGTCCGTCGTTTCGAAGGGGAAAAATGTACTCGTGCGGAGGTCTTTTTTTCGCCCCCTCAGGATTCCTTCCAAACAGTCACAAGAGGGGGGAGGTCGTGATCAACGACGCTGAGTGGGGCGCCTGTGGCTCAAGCCCAATCACATCAGGTCCAGAAAAACCGAGGTCTCGCCCACCGGAAATCAAATGACGAGGGGTGGGAGGTCATTCAGTGATGGCAGTATGGAAGTGAGGCCTTAGGAGGGAGCATCACCCTAGATTCCTGTCCAGGAAAAGGTCAAGACTGGGGACCGATACCTAAGACTGGTCGTTCAGTGAGGGGAGAAGAGAGGACGGAGCAAGGACCGGATTGGAGACCCCCTTGAGGGAAGCAATTTCGCGTCCCGTGGCCCAGCCTTTCACTAGAGGGCGGGATATTAATCTTGAGTAAACGCCCGGCAAGGGGAAAAAGGGTCTCTCTCACAACCAACTTAGGGTTAGTATTAAAAATAGAGTCAACCCTCTGGCACTCGCCGGGTCTTGACGGCACGATTCTCTCTGAAGAACCAGGAAGGCGGGTCTACCATAGAAAGAACGATCTTTTCTAGTTAAGCGGGAAGCCCCAAAGCCAGGGGTCAGTCCACGTAAGGCCGAAAGAGAGGATTAACGACGTACCGCCACCAGGTCGGTATCGGGGTGTGACTCGTCGGCGCCGGGACAGACTGGGAACGGGGTCGAATCCCTCCGCCGGGACGCCCCGGCCAACCAACCCCAAACAGAGGCATACGCATCCACGCGTCCGCGCAGGGGGTGCGGGTGGCGGAACACAAAGCCGGGGATAATTTGGGGTAGAGCCAAATCTGGAAGGGAACCTCGGGGAATCAAAAAAGGCATGAAGCGTAAGTTTTCCGCAATAGAACTGGACTTGACTCCATCTCGTAAGAAGAGCACAAAGCAAAGAGTACATTAAAAAAACACCCGGGGAAATTGTTAGGCCACAAGAAAGGCGGGATCCAAACCTTCGTTCTCCTCCATCACAGGACATAGTATACAGTGATGACGGCCCGAGACTGCTCCAATCCCTTAAGATCCCGCTCAGTCCCGGGCCATTACTCCATCACCCTAGGGGGCGCCGGCTTGAAGCCCTCAGGATAAACCAGAAAAGGACTTTACTGGTCATCATCCTCCAAAAACGGAGAACGAGATGATCATTTCTATTTCGCTGGGTAGGCAGAGGACTCCGATCAAAGGGCCGAAAATGGGACTCCCTAAAATAAACAAACCCGCGGACACGCCACGCTAGGACGTAAATATTCCAGTGCCCCTGAAGGGGGAAGGAAACGGGGGAGACTCATCCTGCCCTCCCGAAGTTGAGCCCGGTTCTGCAATAAGAAGAAGGAAAGGACCAAAGGCCTCGACCTGCAAAACTAGTGACCGTCGAATTGACCTTCACTTAGTTGATCTTGTGGATTTGACCTACTACCTCATGGGTTAGGAACCCAGTCTACCAGGGGGCTCCACACCGCGGCGGTTCCTTGAACAGTGAGGGTGAGCCTGCAAGGAGGCAATCGTGAAGGGGCAAGAAGGAGCTGGGGAGGACTACCGGAAAAAGACCGCATAATGCCGCATCCTCTTAAATGAGGAAGGGAAAGAAGACGCCCCTTGTGGGGACTATCCCAGCGATGACACAGAAAGGAGAGTCTGAAGAGGGCACGTACGCTGTGTGGGAAATCTCTAGACAACAACGTAAGAGATATGTGACCCAGAAACGACGACCTGACAGATCTCTATTCGGGGGATACCGGGAAGGAGAAAAAGCCCGGGCATGAGGGAGCGGCCGCATTTCCTCATAGGGAGGGAAGGGGGGGCACGTATCGTGCGGGGAACGCGAAAGTGTGTCGAAGCACGATTTTGAAATAAGGGGAAGGGGGATTCACCCCACTAAAGTTCAGAAAAACCGGAAGGGAGGGGTGGAGCAGTAGGGTAATGACTCAAAAATTTTCGCATAAAAACCAAATTCTTATTTCAGTCAACGACAAACACATCCGAAGGGGAGTTCAGACGACTAATACGGACGAGCTCGGTCGGAAAAAGTTTTTCTGTAGGGCAAGAGCAAGGTGCCATAAAAAGTGCAGACCGGGGTCGGGGGGAGGGAGTGCTCAGACCTTACTCGGCTCAGGGGGTTGGGGGGGGGACTCTCAGTATACATGGCCATGGTCCATCTTTTGCGGGCTTGGGGGACCGAAAAATGTGCGGTCCTTCCATTACCGGGAAAAGGGGGGGTGAAAAATCTTTTATTTCGAAACGGGGGAAAGACTGTAAAGAAAGGAGGCTTAAGGAAGGGGGGGGTAGCGGTGTCGGCTTAGGAACGGGAAACGAGAGCCCATACATGGGTTGAGAAATTCTGTTGCGTCAACACGGCGGGAGAAACTGAAGGGGGGGGGCTGAAGATGATTTGGGTGTATTAAGCTGGCCAGTGGAAAATGAGGCGTCTGCTCCAGCCGTCAAAGAAAGAGTCTTTGTCGGCATCTTCCGGGAAGGGCTTTGAAGGTCTTAAGCCTCCATTCGTATTACTCAACTGGGGGGGAAATTTGGGTCGGGGAATAAGGGATAAAAGGTACACGTCGGGTACGAAGTGAAAATAGGCTTTAGTCTTGATGACTTTTAGCTCCCTGCGTCTTGGGGGGGAAGGACCCCCTACAAGGAGGTTGAGAAGAAAGAGAGGAAACTCGGGGCTGGAGAACAATAAAAGAGGAGGATGGAGGCTCTTTGTTGAGCTCCCTCCAGTCTTTAAAACCTGACGAGGTGGGCATAGAAAATTAAATAAAAAAACCAGGAACTATGTGATTTTCGTAAATCTGTCTGTAGGAGAGGGGGGGGGGGAAGTTGCTTCCGGAGGGATCAGTAAGCCGCAGTAATCGCGGAGAAGGAAATACTGTTGATGCACTGAGAATGACCCCGGTTGGAAGGGAAGGTTTGTGGGAGTATTCTTCATCGTGTAGACGTGGAAAAGGTACAATTGTAGGAAAAGGGTCTGGGGGGCCACGATCAGGATAAAGACGCAGGGAATCGGCATGTATACCCCATTTCACTCAAGTCGTGAGAGGAAAATCTGTGGCAGGTCCGTAACACTTAGGGGATTGACAGATAAGGGTTTTCTCCTAAAAAAAAAAAGGAAGTGGAAAGGAGAGAGCAAACCCGTTCTTGACAGCGCCGGCGTGGGGAGGGCAAAGTGAACTCTAGGATCCTGGTCCTTCTTGAACGTCGACCTATCCAGAAAAAAGGAGGATTTCGTATTCTTTAGACACAGCCAGGGGCTCACATGATGTGCAATGCCATTCAACTGCATATAACGATGAACTACCACAGGTAATCCTACACAAGGATTTAAGGGGTGGACCGTAAAGTAAAAGTCCCGGAATACTGGATGACCTTGTGTAGAATGTCCACGGCCCCTGCTGAAAGGAATAGAGGACAGACATTCAATGACTAGAAAACCGATCATTTTTGAGGGGAGGGGGGGGGCGAGACTATTCTTTTGTGTTGCCAGGAAATGGTGGGGGATATCCACTCTTACTGCCGCTTAGTTGGAAAAAAAAAGCAAGCTGCTAGGGGGGAAAAAAAAGACGGAGTTTTTGAACCGCACAGACCTTATGGGAGTCAGAAGCCAACTCCAATGCTCCAAGGAAATGCACTTCCTGAAACACGAAGAAGATCTGAGCAAAAGGGGGAAAATCAAAACGATCAGTCTTTCCAGATATTTTCGACAAGCGGAATCAAGGGACAGCAAGCCTCATGACCGGACAGACCGCTCTTCTTGCGCGCAGTGAAATGCTAGCGATCAAGCTCGGAGCAGGAAAGGGACTAAATCACCGGCAGCGTCGCAAGAAAAAAGGGACGCCACGTACAGCCGAAACCTCTACACCAGGGGAGGGCAGCAAGGGGGAACCCTCCTCATAGAAACCTCTAAAAAACGTCATTAGAAATTCTTGCATGGGGTAAGAATAGAGAGAAGGGGGGGGGGTTCTCTCAAGATTCTCACGGCGAACGGAAGGGTACGCAGAAGGCGACTGAGCAAACACCCGAGGAACCACTAAGCTATGTCTCTTAAGATATTGAACAAGTGCCTATTAAGGGATGATTTATAAAGGTATAGCAGTCAGACTCACCCTTTATTCCACAGGGCTTCGCATGAGATGAACAGAAAAAAAAAAACAAAGTACCGAAAGCATCTCTAGGGAGAAGGCAAGACTGGAACTGTTCCATTATTTGTGGGTATGGATTGAACCTAAACCTTGGGTATGGAGCAAAAGAAAATACGACCTCGCCATGAACCCAGCGTCGGTTTAAGGAACATTTATGGGGGCCGGCGAAAAACGATGAGTGGAGGAGGACAAAACTAAAGGATCAGAGCAGGAGAAAGGGTCTACTCCGCACGATCCAGCTAAAGTGATGCGTAATACAAAAAGGGCCAGGAAGAGACCAGGTGGGTGGGGGGGGGGTGTTGGTGTTTGGGGGTTTTTTGGGGGGGGGGGGGGGGGGGTTTTGGGGGGTTTTGACAAAACCCACCCCCACCCCCACAACCCCCACCCCACCCCCCCCCAAACCACCCCCCCCCCCCCCCCACAAACCGCGCCACCACCCCCCCCCCACCCCCCCCCCCCCAGCAAACCCCCGCCCCCACCCACGAAAGACCACCCCCCCCCCACAAAACGCCCCCCCCCCCCCACCCCCCCCCCACCCCACCCACCCCCCCCACGATATCCCAGCCACGTATGATAACTGCAAGTTCGCCGGGTCTTTGCTGGTCAGGAACAAAAAAGAAAAAGGGAAAAATAGAGAGTTTAAAACTGGCCCAAGACGGGCGCCTTTCATCCTCTACGTGGGTGTATCTCTCCGGGAGCGTACCAGAACGTAGGTCATAAAACTCAAGGTCAAAGTAAATTACGTCAGGGGAAGTAAGAGAGAGAAATCACCCCGCGCAACACTTTGGGACTCACGATTTGAAGCTGCCTCGAAATAAAGTTAAGGTGAAAAAAGAAGGAGGGGTGAGGGGGTGATTTAATCCCGCTGGGAGCATAACAAGGTCGTATTTGTTTCAAATCCTAACACCCGCGACCAATATTTTCAGTCCGAGCCTGGCGGTGTTGCCATGGGGGGGGGGACGGTAGCCAAAATGGGCTGACCCCCGGGCGCAAAGGTCGGCGGGCTAGAAGGACGGTAGAGAACGGTCATAGGAATTTTCACTGGGACCCAGAAACGGGTAACCCTTCCCTAGTAGGTTGGTGCTGCCTTCGCGGCGGGGCAGTAAGGAAGACCATTGTCTCAGGGATCGGGAATAAGGGGTAGAAAGGGTGTGAACCAGGTAAAAGAGAGAAATCCATTCCAACTGGGGAGGTTCTCGGTGGAGGGGGAAGAGAGAACACGCTAGCCCTCGGTTTGATAAACTTCAGGGTTCGCAAATCGTCTTCCTCGGGCGAGCTGCCGGGTGGGGGGGGCACGAAGGAGGGAGGCTTTCGATCTCCATTGCAAGCGAAACAAGCTGGCAAGCCGGACGAGGACTGGCGTGCTTGCGAATCCACGCCATGCGTAAAGAACGAAAAAAAGACCTAGGGTGGCCACGGAATGTCATAGGGCCGTTCTTGTAAGAACGTGAATGGAATCGGGCGATTTAGGACGGTGAGGTCTCCAGACCTTATCTGGCTTCACCACCCCCAACTTGGAACCGAGCGCGGACTGGAAGGGAGTGATCCAAAAGAGCAGGAAAAACGTGGTCTTTGGCTCGAACAAGACATTCTGTTTTACCGCGTGAGACCCAGAATCAAAAACCCCCTGAAGGGAAGTGATGTAATGAGGTGCGCAGAATGGCGGTTCTGTCCTTAGATATCTACCAGCCGCCACCGGGGTCCGACTGCCCGACTGGGAGTACAAAAGAATACTCACCTGGGGCGGGGGGATCAGGGGCGGTAAGATCTGGGGTGTTTTGAAAGCACAGGTAAATGTCGGTCTACCAGCATAATCGAAACAGCCTCAGTTATAGATGGTACGACTATCCCCAGGGGCACTCAGGACGGGAAAAGGAATCGTGCCGGGTATCTGGGAAGGGTTGATCTCGAGACACCAGAAGGATTAATAGAGAGATAAAAAAGGTCATGGCACTCGCCGGGGTCGGGGAAGGGAAAGCGAGGTAGACTCTGGAAGCCTGACGGGAGCAGTACATGACGCTGAAACTGGGTTCGTAACTTGCTGACCCCGCCCATTTCTAAAGGATGGTGTCATTGAACGCCAGAGAAAAAGACGAGGGAAACGCAACAGACGCGCCCAAGGGATCCTGTGGACCTTCCGGGATTAAGGGTACGACGGAGGCAGGGTCGAAAAAGCCTCAACCCCAGGCCCATCATTCCAAGAACGGTGCATTTACTCCAGACAACCTCCTCTCCAGTTTGTGGTGGAAAAAAAGTAGGTGGAGAAGACAGAAGGTTGGAGAAGGCTTGGCGAGCAAAAGCTCGGATCAATCTCCTTGATCACTAAAGGAGGAAAAAAAAATATAGGGGTTCCCCGACGTGTGACTTGTGGTGACGTCCAACTACAAATGCGACTCACAGCATCAATCTCCACACATTAACGTCGAAAAGACCTGCATATGTCGACCTGCCCCGACACTCACGCTCCGAGCCCTTAGTTGTTCCATATGAAGTACGCCCGCCAGAAAAGACTCATGAAAAGTCTGGCCGGCCGACCAACGCCGCTCCTGATGCGCTCCGAGGCTCGGAGGGGACCGGATCTAAGGCGCTCCATCCACCCGGGCAGCGTCTCCCTAAAGGCAAAAAGGGGCCACCAGAGTGAGCACAAACATGACGTTGAAGAGGGTCCTGGTCCAACACCGCGAACAACGACATCTATTATGCTGATGTAGCTAGATGGACACTGGATTCAATATACCGATTCATCAATCACGGCGAGGGGGGACGGAAGACCGAAAGATGGGGCATCAACAAAACCCGCACCCCGCGCTGAACGGGTATACGAGAGTGAACGTGAAACCTTCGACCTGAGTCACTCCGCCAGCCGAACGTTATGCCCGTTTCTGGGACATCGTCTTGCCATCCAGCAAAAAAGGCAACCAACGAGCAAGCGGACCTGCACATTATTTGGTTATGGGTGTAGATTTGAAAAGAAACGAGAGAAAATCGATACCGAACGGATCCAACCTAGTCTTTTTCACTTAACTTGAATTTGGCCATCTGGCCAGCAAATCGCTGCAGGGTCGACCAACGGGAATGGGGATCTAGGCCGCTACTGCTAGCCGCAGACTGATAACCGCGACAGTGGGCCGATCCCTCCGAACCTGCCATGGACGAAGCCCGCTTTAAACAAATATCGGGAGGAAGGGCTCGGCTCGATCCGAAACAACAACTTTTATATTGAAAAGTAGAGAAATGACCCCAGCCCCCCCGACGTTAGCAAACGGCAGATACGAAAAGTGTATGTTGATATCGGGCTCCTTTAAAGCTTTATTGGGACGGCCGAACTTTGGCACTCTCGTGCGGCAATGCGGCTAGCAGTAGCGGGAGATCCCCATTCGGGAACCTTGGGGGCGAGGACACAGTTTTGCCCGACGGGCCGCGGTGACCACCCTGGTTAAGTAACACCGGGAACGCGGTTGGGGGGTTAGAGATGGGCTCATACCAAATAGTTTTCAAACCTAACAAAGAGCCAAAATAGAGGCATTGCGCCGGAGAGGGCGTCAAGGGTTTAGCCTGGGATGGAACGCCATGGCTGCGAACCGGGGTCATCTCGGGGGAGGAGTCTTGCGAGACCGGGGGAGAAATCAGGCAAGGAGGGGTCAAGTCTCAAGTATACCCTTCCATCTAAACGTCGGCGGGTGGCCGAGGGGTTTGCTGAAGCTGCGGTCGGCAGGTCCCCTGGGCATCAGGGGGGGTAGAGGGGATCACTAGGCATAACAGCAATGTACGACATCAGACTGGAGTGTTGGCGCGTTGGCGGGGAGGAGGACCAGAAGGCCTAAGAAAGCGGGGAGCACGTACGTCACTCTGTGCCACCCTGTATGAAGCGCTGCCGGGGAAGAGTCACTGCCGGGCGGAGCTAGTCGAGAAGAGACCAGTCGCCAAACTCAAAGCGGGCAGGCAGAGGGGTAACCAAATGACTAGGAGTTTTCGGTGAGATCCGCCAGGATACGAGTTGAAAGAATGGGCGTTTAGTGTGCCGGGGGAGGGAAGATGACCAGGGGTCGTGTTCTACTTGATGTAGGCTGAGATTGCTGAATGGTCAAAGGCCGGAGCTTTGTCCGTCACCATGCCCACTGCGGTGAACCGCGAGCGGCGACTAAAATGGGCGTGATAAACCGACAGCGGCGGGGAGTTCAAATCTGGGAGCTCCGCATTGTTGGCCAACACCGGCCCTGGTCACTCGCCACCTTAGCAAAAAACTATCTGATTTTGGATGAGGACCTTCAGTTTATGGCCGCCTAAAGGGGGACTTTGGCTCCCGTTGGCTCGAACGCCGCCATGATCTTCTGTCTTGTGCCCGCTTGGAGGACAAACGGCTCCGAAATTGTTTACTCTGGCCGGGGCGGGCAATACTGCGGACGACTGGAGGGAAACGTGGACGTGAATCTAAGTCAATGGCGGGGGGGAGGCCCTCGCACCGCATCAGGGCTCTTCACTATGGGGGCGACGCCCAACCGGGCCGCGGGCAAATGCGAGATGAACATTGGCAAACACCGCGAGTGCCCGTTGAAGAATCTCCAACAACAAAGGGAGGAAGATGAAAGAAATCAACCAAAGGGCATGGCACTAGGTCCAGGGGGCGGAACGCACTTCATCACTGCCGCCGGCTTCGGACTATACCAGAAGACGCAACCTGGGGGAGGAAATATCGGCAAAAAGGAAGAGGGGCTGACATCTGGCAAGGAAAAAATCCGGCCGAGACACGACTATTCACTCCCTCAACTCCAAAAAGGTCTGTCCGTTGACTTCACAAAAGTTCAATTCATCGCCGACAGACTGCTGCGGTAGAGAGAAACGACTCCGGACGCACAAAGAGGCATCGGCAGCAACAGCATGGAACTAGAAAAAATCCTCGGTCGTTGATGGCGAGCAAGCTTGTGTTGGGAACACAAATGTGCGGGGAGATCCACGCGAATAAGAGGGAAAGCCACGCGCAGATCCGCGCTAGTTTACGTTTGGGTGGTGACGGCTTCCCCCCCCAACACACCAAAAAAAACCCCCCCCCCCCCACAAAAATCCCAAACCACACCAAGACCGACGGACGACTCACACGGCAGACATGCAGGGCCACCCCCCCACACCACCCAAACCCCCCACACCCCAACAGACCACAGACAAACCCCCACCCAGAAACCACCACCACCACCCCCACCACCCAACAAAACAAGGTCACCAGAGACACAAGGGATAGAAGTGAACCCCCCACACACACAACCCACCGCAAAAAAAACAAAAACCCCCCACCCCAACACAAAAAAAAAAAAAAAAGCCAACACAAAACCCCCCACCCCCCCCCGCCCCCCCCCCCCACTCCCCACCAAACCCAACACCAGCATAACAACAGGAAAAAACCCAGCTCACCCCCCACCACAAAAAACCCCCCACCAACCTCCCCCCCACCCACACACACCCCCAAACCAACACACCCCCCCCCAAAGAAGAGTAGGAAAAACACCCAACAACCCCGAACAACCCACCCACCAAAAGTCACACCCCCCAGACACCAATATGGATAAAAAAAAACCACACAAACCCCAAAACAACCCCCCCCCCCACCCCAAACACCACCCAACAAAAAAAAGGTGGAAGCCAAAATAATAAAAACCCCAACAACACCCCAAACGCCGCAACCACACACCCCATCCCAACCCAAAAATAATCAACACAAGAAAACACCACGCCCGCCAAAACACGACCTCCCCCTCCCCCCCCCCCCACCACACCCCACCCCCAACAACCCCCCAACCAAAAGCCCCCCCACAACCCAATAACATCCAAAATAAAATGGTTAAAATAACCCCAAACCCCCCCACATGAATCCACCACCGCCCGTAAAAAATAACCCCCCCACCCGTCCCACCACCCCCACCCACACACACAAGACCACCACAAGATATAAATGCACACCCCCCCAACACGTAACACCTTTAACAGGAGCGTAGTGAGAGATAGAAAGAAATCTGCCTCCCTACTGAATACTCTTCGCCTCTATGTGAAGTCCATTTTGGCTATCTACTAAAACTCATAGTATGTCCTCCTTTCTCTTCTTAGCTACTTTGACTCTCTCATAAACTGTGGGTGGACTCAAGGACCCATGACATCAACGTGCATAGGCGCCCTCAGTTACTCACATGGCGCCTAATTTACCAATGAGGCTAACCGGGAGGGGGGGTCCTCAGTCCGTAAAAAAGGAAGTAAGGGACATGCAAAGGGAGGTTATCTAATGGCCACTGGATTATCTCGATGCTTCGCCTCAGTCAGTGGGGGGCTTGACTAAAAGATTAATCACACCCAAGAGGGAACCAAAGGAAAAAATCCTTCTATACTGAAAAAAAAATGCCTAGGACCGGGGGCTCTACCTGTGCGAGACACCGCCAGACGACCCCACACACCCCCTATCACTGAGGTTAACGAGGTTCGGTCACAGCCATTTCTCTGACCATCCAGAAAAATCCGACAAGGCCTCTCTCTGCGAGGACATGCAAATCTAAAGGCACTTATTTGGGATCATGGTTGAAAAAACTACGACCTCTGTGGGGGTTGAATGGCCACACCGAGGCGAAAAACAGCTAGTTGTTCCGGTTTAGGGGGTTCCGCGGCCCTAGGCAAGCGTGGCCGGAAAACAACGTGGGAAGGAAAACGGCAAAAAAACACCCGGGGCCCGCTCGGAAGATCCTCTCAGACGATCCCCGGACATTGAGCAGGTATCCCTCACGGGAGAACCGGAAGGGGGGACGGCCCGGGCGCGATACAGACTTATCTATCTGGAAAAAAGTGCGGCACGGGGGTTCTTGGAGAGATCTACAACACCTTATGAGGATTACAGATAGAAAAAGTGGAAAACAAGACCAGGAAGCGCCACAGGGGAAAAATCCGCTACGTGCTGTGGATAGGAATTCCGTCCTGGAAGGGAGGAGGTTCGGCCCTGCGTCCTCGTTCGGCGGATAGGGCCCTTAGGACGGGAGAGAATGCAAAAGAAGGGGGGAGACGTTGAGCGCAAGAATTGGGAAGAGGGGCCTCGGCAAAAAAACAAAATACCGAAGAGGTGTAGCAGGGAGTATCTCGCTTTGCGAAAAATAAACAGTCTTCACGAGACTACCCCTAGAAAAATAATGTCAGGTAAGCGCGAAGGAGAGCGGGGGTCCGTCGGGGCACTTGTAATGGGGGCAGCGACAGGTCTGCAAACGCAACCGGGGAAAGGGAGCTGCGTCGAAAAAAGGGGTAGAGAAAAGCTCGGAGGGGCAAAGGGGGGGACTCAAACCCTACCTCTTCTGAGGGGAAACGGCGGTTGGTGCGCTTGCGAGGTCTTCAACCGGAAACTTTGAAGCCTGCGGGATAATCTGTGGCAGAAAAAAGATGATCTAGAGGGAAAAATGAAAAGGGGTCTACATCGCTGGGAGGGGCTGATGAGACTCAAGGAACTGCTACCCCCTGTGGACTGAGTCAAAAAAAGTCGTCGTACTTCTTCGCGATTACAGGGGGTGGAGTCGGGAAGAGGGAGCCGGGAGCGCTACCAGCGGAAGAGCGGGAGGGGAGACGTACCGTTCCATTGGTATTCTTGAGGTCCATCCAGGCGGGAGCTTTATCACGTAGGGGAACGGGGGAAGGGGAGGACTAGGCCTTTCGGGGGAGAAGGGTGTACTCTTGCAGCGTAGTCCTGGTGAAGTAAGACCCCCCTTAACCTTTGCCTTCACAACCAAATCCTGAACCCTATCTGCGGGGATCAACCTTTGGAAGGGGGTCGAACTGAGAGGAAAGGGTAGAGAGGGGGATCTCCCCGCAATTCTAAAAACTAGGTGCTCAGGGACACCGTACTCAAAAAACATGCTGGAGTTGTGGGGAGGAAAACGACCATGTGATGGAAAAGAGATGGCCGTGCGATTACTGGGCATGACCAAGCCTGTATGTCTCGGGGGGGCCGACTTACTTTTAGAAGCAACCGTAAGAAAAATAGAAGGGTGTCTCTGCCCGCGCTTATCGGTTCTTACTTTCAAACCCATGCGCAAAGGGAGGGACCCCTATCATCGGGGGAAGTAACAAGGGAGATTATTAGAAGACCTAAGGGCAAACCTCAGGGCATAGATGTTTAATCCACATCCCTTCTTGGCCAAGAGGGGGGTTGATAAGCGCGAAACAACAACGAGGAATTGAGGAGAAGAGATATGGAGAAAAAAAAAGGTCATTTAACTCAAGGGGATTGGAAAGAAAGTTCATCTTCCATGACAGGAAGATCGTAAAAGACAAAATGAGGTCAAGGTTTCTGGTTATCGGGGGTGCCAGCCATTTGCCGACGGAGGGGGGTGACCAAGGTAAAAAAAGTCAAAGAAAAGAGAGAAAAGAGTGAACTCCCTGCCTTCCACCGAGTATCAGGTTGGTCATCACAGGGCAAGGAACTAAGAGGTCTGTCTATTATCCAAGGGAAAAGTAACTAAAAATCCAAAAGTCCATGGGCCTCACAGTTACTAAATCACCCCGCTGTTAAGGGGTGTCTACACGCACTTCCGTAGAAGGGTCTGGATATCCATCGAGACAGAAGACGACGTCTTTTTAGAAAGGCAAACAAGTCGTAAGAGATAGGGTAAACGACTTGGGGAGGGGGAAGCCATAGAGGGAGAACGACAACTTCACAATCTCCATCAAATTAATCTAACAACGAAAGCTCGGGCTAAGCCCCTTCACCAACAACTCGAAGGAGGGGAACCGCCTCATTGTGACGCTGTCGTTAGGAAAAAGACATCAACGACTCATAGCCTGTAGGCCCAGACTCTTTCTTTAGAGAAAGTCGCTCAACCTCTCGAACGGGACAGGGAAAAAATACCATTCAAAAAAAGTCAGTAAAAAATGTAAGCAGAAAGGGGGAAACCGACGTGCTCCCTGAGATGGTCCTCGCCTCCACCGCTAACCCGAAGTAAGACATGCGGGCCTATATGGCGAGGGGGAGGAAAGAACGATCAAAGAAAGGAGAAAGGACTGGAAAAGGAAAGACGGCACAACCAGAAGGGAAAGAATTTCCTGGGCTAAGGAACGCCATGCAAAGAGAATGTCTCTAAGGGGGGCTCTCTCCCCCCCAACAAAGAACTCAGACGGTAGCGTATGGAAAAGGAAGTTACATCCCCAGCCAAAAGTCCGGACGCTCGTAGGAGTCAAACCTTGAAACTAAACTTATTGGGTTGGGGGGAGTTGGTCGGGGGGAAACTACACATCTGTTGTATGATAAAAAACTGTCTCCACCTCTTGTGTTCAGAGAATTGGAATGGTTAAATCTACCTAACGTTCGTCAGAAAACGGAGAATGGGGAATCGGGGGGGACGCTACGGCTAGAGAAGAAGACGTCACGACGCTGACCCTGATGCGCACAGGAGTTATCGACCCAGGTCAGGCAAAGAACGTAGCGGATCTTCCAGGGAGGACGGGGGGTTGTACAACTCTAAGAAGGAAAGCAACGTATTGGGATAAAGGAAATTATGGCCATCCCCAACTGCGCCCTGGAAAAAAAATAAGACTAAGTGGGAGTATATCTTCGCCTTGCTTACCTGGCCGTTGGTGTTATGGAAGAGTCCGCTGGGATCTTGAGAATGATGTTCGTATCCTCTCTAATCTCGCCTTTTCTCCTCAGAGGGTGTCCTGAGGGGGAAAAAGAAGACACATAATTAAGAAAAAAAAGGAAGGGAATTGGTGGTAGCAGTTCTTTATCATCTGGGAGTTATACCCCCCATAGGTACGTAGGGGTCAAATCCTACCCAGAACAAAATATGGGGAAAGTTCATAGGCATATTTACTATAGTCTGGAGGGAATTGTGGAGGGATGGAGAAAAATTGCACTGAAGAACCGTCACACATGCTGGAGGGAAAAAAAGACCTTTAGTAATTAATCGGCATGGGGAATACATAGGGAACCTTCCAGGAAAGAGGTCACACAACTTGTGTCACGACTTGTGGGTTCATGCCTTCTCTTGAAGGGGCGTTCGGTACAAGGGGGCAAGTTATCGGAGACGTTTTGCATAAAGAAATAAACAATCTAGATCAATGCAAGGCATTTGCAAGAATCTCTGTTTTCTGGGGGCAGCTGTCTTTGGGCCATAAAGGAATCCCTCCTTTTGGAAAAATTCAGGGGGGTCGGAGAAATCTGGTCTTAACTTAGGGGAAGGAAGGCAGGGGGAGAGTCAAGGGGAAAGGCGTAGCCGCGAGCTAAATTCGTCTCAACTGCCTAGCTTTGGTCTCAAGAGGAAGGACCATTAAGAATTATGGTAAACTTCTTTCTGGAGATAAGCCCAGCTTTACAATATGCTCTGTAGCTGAAAGGGTGTTCAGGGAAGGTCTCATATTTCCGGGTTTTCTTTGAAGGGCCCTTGCCCCCCACCGAGAGTCAGGGTTAATGCTCCTTACCGGATCTTGGGAAGGAAAAAACAGTCCAACATCGGGGAACCATATGGCGTTATCCTACTACGTATTAGAAAAGCATCATTCTTTAACCCTCGGGAGAAATAAACGTAGCAAACCCCTTAATGGGGGAGGTGGAGGGGTAGGCAGTGCTTTTCTATAGACTGATTAAGTCGGGTATCAAAACGACTAGTCGGGAGAAATTCCCTAAGGGGGACAAAACTTATAAAGGGGGTGAGGGGAGGAGTGGTCGTTAAAAACTTCTTGCGAAGTTGAAAAGTTACGACATCAATTTCGGACCAAGGGGGACGGGCCCGAATCAAAAGCACTTCGGTGTTGGAGGGGCTCAAACCCGCCGGAAAAATGCGGAAAGAAGGGAAATACGTTCCCCAAGCGGATTCCAAAAGAAGTTGTTT
>Ga0179593_1554199_pt1 | contig 16275 bp, 16 predicted proteins | sample CZODoug2_1_08_16_FD_185931 | JGI IMG/M metagenome (GOLD analysis project Ga0179593, IMG submission 185931) | Vadose zone soil fungal communities from Angelo Coast Range Reserve, California, USA - CZODoug2_1_08_16fungal (PacBio error correction) | ecosystem: Environmental > Terrestrial > Soil >...
AAGCTGCAAGGATTGGATGGGAGTAAAAGGATCTCCAACAGGGAAAGAAAACCAAAAAAGGGTCTTTCCGACAAGGTATCAGCCAACATCATTTGGAAGACCTTGTCAATCAAGCACTCCTGACCAGACGGAGGTACTATGTCGGCTCGTGAACTGGAAAAACGGTGCTAAAAGTATAAGTTCTCAGGAGCCAGGATCTTACTCTAGCTCTGGGGGTTTGATCTTGGAAAGAGAAGGGTGGTCAAAGACCGCTGAGGGATTCAAGAAAATGCCAATCCAATATCGAGAACGTCCGGGGCAACAGTGTCGCTTTTCTCACTGTGACCCGGCCCTCAAAACGATCGTAAAAGGAAAAGAAGGGGGCGAAGAGGTAGGGGGAGAAAAGCCGTAAAATCACGGGGTCAGAAGAACTCTACCGTTTCTATTTCGCAACCGCCTCAAGACTTGACACCTAGAAGTCCGGACAGATTGAAAGAAAGAAATCCATGGGTGTTCGAAAGAAGAACATAGAGGGTGGGAACATGGAACCAGATATAAACTCGGGATGTTGCCTGGTGTGGTCTTGAGTAAAAATGGTCACCATTGGCCGCGGGCTGGGAAAATAAGAGAGGAGGGGGAGGGGGTTGGGGAAAAAAAAAAGGACATGTCAAAAAATCACGCTTCGTCCGAAAAATTAATTGTTAGTTTGTTGTTTGTTGAAAATCCGGAGCATGGGAGAAGCGAAGAGGGGGACAAAAAGGTCGCCCCAGTCAGAATGGAGTGGGGAGGACTTTTCCTCACATCCATACTTCTTCTGGGGACAGAACCAGGCGAAATCAATTACTCGAACTCTCTCCGGGTCAAATAAGGGCGTGATACCTGGATGCCAGGATGCCGCTAGGGAGGTCACGAGGAATCTCGCATTGAAAAATATGCCATCTATGGGAAGGGGAAATCAGAGCATCGCTTAAGAACTGAGAAAAAAGTAAGGAGGACTAATTTTCAAGGGAATTGAGGGAGGGACGGAGAAACTAGAAGGGAAACTCCTCTAAAAGGTTAAGGAGTGAAATAAAATAGTCTCAGAACGATTTAAACTCATAGCACAAAATTCCCTAAGGGAAGGGGGAGGCCAATCTGGGTTGAAGGTCCGGAAATACTGTTGAAGGAGGGGTCTATGGGAGAAAAAACGAAAAGATTTCTGCTCTTCGGAAGCTTACAGAAAAACTTATTATCCCACTGATTTCTAGAGGGGAAGTGAATAAATCTAGGCAGAATAAAGGAAGACTCCTCGAAGATACGCATCCGACTCGGGAGTGGTAACATCTTCTGAGGAAAAACGGCAAGATCTGGTGGAATCTTTCAAGATTTGGTGCCCGTGATTTCCGAATCGGGTTTTAAGGGAGAGAAGGTTGTAATAGAGGGCGACCCGGGGGAAGGGGGAGAGGAAGGGGGATTAAAAGCATGCCTCCTTCAGAACGAGCAGAATTTCTTTCGTTTCGCTCAGGCTTGAAAAAACTCGATGGGATCGAAAGCAAACAACAAACAAAACGGGGATTAGAAAATCCCGAGGGGCATCGGAGAGAAAATGAGGAGAAAAAAAAATGGCAAGTGGACCTCATTACCGCGGGAGGGGGGGAAGAGGCAGGACCTCGTCTGAACCTATGATAAATGATCAGCGCGTCACGGGAACCTGCATTACAGAACGCATATTACTGCAAAAAGGCTCACCCTCTCTTAACTAGGAATGGGGGGGAGAGGATAATGTTGAGATATATTAAATAAGAACGTGTTGTTCTCCGAAAGTGCCAAAGGGTTCACGAACGAGAAAGGATAGAATCGAAGCCAGGGTGGGGGATCAAATTCCGAGGAAATACTTCGGAATCCGAAAACTCAGTTGGGAGAAGAACATGTAACGGGCCAGGCATGCGGGGGAAGCAAGCAGCAAGCAGTTTCGTATGACAGGGGCTATCAAATAAGCCTAAATGCGAAAAGGGGCAGGACCGGAAAAAAAACCAGTGGGCATACCACCTTTGCATGGCATCATGGCAAGACGTTCGGAGACTGAGTTGGGGCGAACTCGGAAATTAGAGGCACTACGATCAGGAGCAAGGCCCCACACACCAAAGCGTTAAAGGGGAAAAAAAAACACTGCACAATATCGCTAGGGTCATTGGAGAGGAAGTGGATTCCCTTTAACGATAAGGAGCAGTTTCGCCGGGCATCGCGGATAGGTTGTAAGAACGACAACAGAGAGAGCAGGTCCCACGGGAGTTGCATTCGATTTTCGCAAGAACTTATTGGAGAGGCAGCTATTCGACGTAAATAAAGAAGGGGAAGGCGGAAACAGACCGTACAGGACTTGTGACAAGGAGGGGTGAGGAGCTCCAGGCACAAAAGTGAGCGATCGCGATGATTAGGTCAGCAAACCTTCTCAAATGCCGTGGAGGGTGGGGCACAAACCAGACTAAGCCGCCTAAACAAAGTGACAGAATAAACTAGTTGCCAGTCCTGGGGGAAAGGAAATCACCCAGAAGATAATTGTCATAACATCCGTCGGAGCATGGGCAATTGAGTTTCCAGACAAACATCCCAGGGTGAGATGGGATCCTTGTTTTGACCAGCAACGTCATAACGGACGCGAAGACATGGCTTCCGGTTCCGGCAATCTGCATAAGGGGAGAGAGTCTGACAGGAAACGGCGGACTTCTAGTCACGCTAAGCGGGAAGTTGAAAGGTAGCTCTGACAAAAGATTTTCGGCCCGTCGTCGAAGAATAGCCTGTGATAGGAGATGGAAGGATAATAAGAGGCACATTGAACGGGAGGTACGGTTTCTAAATCAAAGAAATCAGACCTGGTGTCGTAGTGTCAGGGTTCTGAGGGAGAGTTAAGGCTGATCACACGACAATAACTTTTAACACACATGGGGCCGTGACTCAGAGAACCAAAACACAAGACGAGGAAGTAGGGAGTTCACGAAACGGCGAGGAAAGAACGTCTGAGGGTAAACCGGCAAAATCTCCGGAGGTTGAAAATCAAATTCGCGTCGTGAGGGCATGTTGGAAAGGTCTGAGGGTGGGAAGACAGGGGGGGTACATCCGAGGGGGCACTTCACATTTTGCTGGTTTTGGTCCCGATGGACTCTTTTGAACTTGGGCACAGCATCGGAAGCAGGAAGGACGGGCTCTGGGAAGGGGAAAGGAGGGCTGGCCGACCTTTCCTATCTTTGGGGATTAGATTAAGGGAGGTCCCTCTACAAAAAAGAGCCGTACTGACGGTTCTGCCTAGTTTGGAAAAAAGGAAACGTCGGTGACGAGAAGCGACTGCAGGCAGGGGAGGAGGGCGTAAAAAAAAAAAATATTTCGTTCCGCCGATAAGTCTCTAATGAAAAAGGGTCAAAGCATTTCAGTGGAGAGAACTAACCGAGCAACGTAGGAGGGGAAGAGAGGCGTGCGCGGGACTTTTATAATCCAGTGAAAAGAATATCTATCATTAATCTAGGTAGGGGAGAGTCTGCGTTTTGAAGGATCAAAAGGCGAGCCGTCTGCATCAAAAGAATGGTCCTCGGGGAAAAAAATATCATAACAGGGGATTAGGGGGGGGTTTTAAGGGTGAGAACACAGTCCTCAAACTCTCATGCAAGCTGGGCATTCTGAGAAAAATCGCGAAGGGAGGACCAAGTTGGGGGAGAGGGGGTTGCACAAGCAAAACATCAAACAAGGGGAAACATCATGGTGTTGCCGAGGTTGACAACATCAATTGACCTTGGGAAGACCTCATCCGACGCGCCTGCTGAGCAGGGCCAACTCCACCCGGTGGAAGGAAACGGAAGTGAATTTCGCGTTGGGTTCTGTAGACACTACGCTTTGTGTGGGGCTGGAAAAACCGTCCATTGTGGGAAAAAAGGCGTAACCGGACGTGGAGAAAAGACAGTCCACGAAAAGGGCGAGAATCTAACATGGAAAGACCAACAGGTCTATTTGAAAGGATACCTCCGCACGATGAAAAAAATCCCTTCGAGCTTCTAAAGCCATACCGAACGATAACAGCGCATCGACGGCAAAGGTCACGTCTGAGATACAGAAAAGTCGCCAAGATACAGAGTCCGGGAAAGAAAGAAGCCGCAGAAAGACTTTCAACGTAGCCATATTCCTTCACATGGAAGCTGGGTTGTCGAGAGGAAGAATATCTGGGTGGATCGCTGACAAACCCCGAAAAAAGGAAAAAGGGACGTTGCAGGGGCTGGTGGCGGTATTAACGGCCATTGGCTCCTACGGTGGAGTCTGGAGTGGGCGGTATCTGGGTGTTGGCTTGGGGGTCGGACTCCAAAAACCAAAGGAGACAGAAAGGGAGAAAATTTGGGTTTGCTTCTTTATCTTGTTGGGGGGGTGAATCGGGAAGCAGCATGGGAGAAGGGGCAAATAGTTGGGGGAATGATCGCGCATCGGGCGAACCTTGCTGGTTTCTGGTGGCGGAAGTAAAAAACATGAAACGGGAAATGCAGTGAAAAAAATCTCTTACTATAACAGAAAGGCTGGCTTTATTAATTCCAGGGACCGGAAGATCCAAGAGCTCAGCGAGTCAGGAACAGAAAACTAACCCAAGGGGGAAATTTGCGAAGCATGCGGCGTAAAGGATTAAAATTACGGATTCGCTAGACCGGTCGAGGGGAAAAGCATTGTCGGGATTTAACGCGCTGAGGCAGGAGAACCGATAGGAAGAGGTTATAACAAAAAATGAGAAAAAATGCTTGGGGTGTACCAGGAGCCCATGCCCGAAAGGGATTTGGAAATGTTGGGAAGTCCTTAAAGTTCTGTCCGAGGTGGTAGGGCGATTGGATCACCAGACAGACTAAAATGGCGGAGGCAAGAAAACTACAGAAAGCGCCTGCAGACTGTCCGGGAGGAGAATGATTTTAGCCCAACTGAGGTTTTCAAGTGTTAAGAATAGCAGGCGGGAAAAAAAAGGGGAACACTCCTGGACATCAGAGATCAAAAACCGCTCGAAACTGTGGGCCAGATTAGGGAGAAAACAAAAGGGGGGGCTGACTCTTCACAGATGGCGGGTGTCCAAAGAAAAGATGGAAAAGAATAGGGGAGGATCTTAGCATTGCTGCCGATGGAATTCCGGAGGGGAAGCAACGGAATAGTGAATCAACTCGATTCAGCGAGGGTAATGACTAGAAGGGGTACGAACAGATGAGCCTTGCTTTCGGGGGTTAGAGTCGGAAGGGGAATGCGATGGGATCTCTCTCAAAAAACAACGGTAGGAAGAGCCCGCCCATCTTATAAAGGGGCCTCCACCGGGAGAGGAGAAATTAGGCCGCTCATTAGGGAGGAAGTAGCATTCCCGAGGTCAGAATAACTTCTGTGCAGGCACTTACCCAAGGTCAATTAAAGGACATCCGGAACGGAAGGAAAATGCCATCCTCAATTAAAAGCTGGCGGCAGTTCTGTGGAGCTTAATATGAAAGAGTACGAAAAAAGGAGTACTTCAACGTAAAAGGTTGGGGACCGCAGAAAAAGGGGGGGGACGCTATTCACTAACGATAGATGATCTCGGGATTGGAACGGTGTGGCGGATCTTCCCCGTCGAGAGAAACTCTCGGTCGGGAAAGAAAAGGACGTGCGCACTCATGGGGGGGGGGAGAACATCGGTGAAGGAATGTATTGTCGGGGGGATTGAACATCGCGTCTGCTTGGTAAAAACTATCGAGCGACAACAGTTAAACTGAAACAAACCAGAAGGGGAGAAAAGAAATAAAGTCGGCATGCGCCACGGCGGACAAGAAAGAGAATTCAGCGTCAACGAACATCAGAATTAGGGGGTATAGTCCGTTAAAGCAAGAAAACAGGGAACTAACTCGCTAAGGCGCTCCAATATGGTGTTCAGTAATGAAAGGGGGAAAAAGGCAAAACCGAATGCGCGATAGTTTAGAGCCGTATAGTTGTTCCAGGAACGCAGGAGGAGCCCTCGTGATCGAAAATAATAATGAAAAGTCGTTCAGGCACGAAAGAACCGGAGTGAGTTCGCCTCCTGGAGGGAATGGCTCCCTCCGCAAAGGAGGGGACCAGGTGGATTTTGTGAGGGGCCATCCACACCAGCAAGTCGGAGAGAGAACAAAAGAAACTTTCACATTTCTCCCCTGCGGTGACGATTCGGGGGGGGGGGAAAAAAGCTAAATCAGCAGCAACAGATGAAGGACCTCCGGCTTAAAAATGGCGGACCAGCCCAAAAGAAACGCTCGATAAGGGGGAAAGAACCGAGAAAGAACCAATTAACAATTGTGGAAGTCCCGAAAACCAGGCAACGTATTAACGAGATGATATCCTGGGGGGGTTCAACGATCCAGAAAACGGGTCTTCAAAATCAAACGGTTTGTAAAAGGGGGGGACGTCAATCGAAAAAAAGAAATGAGCGGTGCAAGGAGTGAAGGGTGCCACGAAGCGTAGAGTCGAAAGATGTACTGTCAGTTTTTACGGCCGTGCGGAACTATGAAAGGGGATCAGGATGTCAGGTAGAGAGAACTGGCTGAGGAAGCGGGACGGGGTCTTTCTCCAGCAGGCCATATAAAAGCAAGGGACCGTTGCTAATGGGGAGTCGGTGCTTCTTATGATTGATAAAATCATGGGATCCTTGACACCACATGCTTTTTAAATCCAGAGAAAAAAACCCAAAGAGAGAGATCCGGCGTGTCCAGAATACCGGGAAGGGAAAACAGGACTAGCGAACGCCGGCCGGAAAAAAATCGGCTTCAGCAGGCGCGTAACTTAAGGAGGGGGACAGGTCAATGATTTTTGGCAGGGTCTCATGGGTTGCAACTAGATCACTCACCATGATGGGTCTTGGGGGGGGGGGACCGATTGAGATTTTTGCTTGTGACGAGCCTGCGTGCCGATCTTCCCTCAGGCTGACCCTCCAGCTTGCCGGGCGTTGAGGAGAGAAAAGAGGGTGCAAAAAAAAAGGACAAACTCCAGAGGGAAAAGGGATTCTGTCTGCCTAGGTGGAAAACCGCGTCACCGGCGATCAGCGCGGCTTCGGAAACCAGCACCGGAGTGACAGCCAAAGATACTTACTAGCGAATATTCAAAACTTAAGTGCCGGGGGGAAACGCAGGTAAGCGTAGGCTCTAGAAAGAGAGATACGATGACTTACAACGTGAAGGAGTGGATCCAATTCCGGTGACGTTGAAGTCATGAGAAGAGAGGGGGGGGGAAAGAAAAGAGGGTTGCTTTAAAACAAGCGCTTAAAGGGGGGGGGGGGAGGGGAGAGCCTAATGGCCTCGGTTTTCCAAAATATGCAAAGAGATATACGCGATGGAGTGGTGTGAAAGGCGATCTCAAGAAAAAGAGAAAAAGTGCAGGGGGTCAGAAACGGCACTGGGGAAACGACACGTGCTGCCGGATTGGTGGGAGGGGGAGAGAACGTCATCGTGACATCAAAAAAGGTGATTTCCGAGGAGTTAACAGGAAAGAGAAAAAAAAGAGGGACAAAGGTGGGCCGGAATCCCGCAGCAAAACCGCATTCTGATGCGGTTAAGGCTGTTACCACCGTCGGGACTCTAGTAAAGAGCTGTCTTGACATCCGCAAGTACCTCAGAAAAATCGGGGGGGGGAATTGGAAACCCCATTGGGAGGAAAACCTTCTGGGGCAGACATCCGGACCTTACCCGATCGAGAACTAAGAACCTGTCAAGCGCATTCCCTGAGATCCAAAAGCTGGGGAAAGAAAGAAAAACGTCCGCTGACGCAAGGGGGGACAGGAGAAGAGAGGCCACTCCTGAATAGGCTTCATCAGGAAAAATCATATTCTTTCCTACAAAGACCTCTACCAGCGGCGTTTTGGAACTCGCAAGCCGCCTTCAAATTAAAGTGTATAACCCGAGGGGAAAAAAAAGGAAAACCAGGAGGTGGGCGAGAGGAAGACAGGCGTGCTGGGAACAAGTATATCATCATTACAAGAGGGGGCTTGTGGTGCGGTCAAGGGGGGAACAAAGTGGATAAGGATAATGGCATTATCGAGAGGCAGTGGTTGGCTGGGACTTAAAAGGGCAAGAGGGACTCTTCGTCACACCAAAAATTTGGGTGTCGGCCTTAGCGGGGTGTTGGGAAAAAAGAGAAAACGGCTAAAAAAGCAATGTTGAGAATGGGATAAAAGGGGCCAGTCGCGCATCGTATCAGGACAGGGGGGGATGGTGCCTGGAGCCGCTCCAAAATAAACTTTTCCAAAAGGCGGAGTGAGCCTAACAAAGGAACTATATCGTCAAAAAGGGGGGAATGAATAAGGGGAGGGGGGAAGGAACAACCGTCCATTCCGCCGATATTGGATCAAGGGGAGAAAGAGCTCCTACCTGAAACAAAAGAAAGCAGGGTCTAAAAGAAACATGCACGCGTGATGGAATGAAGAAACAGGCGGCGCGGGGTCAGTGGCAGGGGGAAAATGAAAAACTTTAAAAACTATAGAGCGACTCCTATAAGAGGGGAAGAAAAGAGTCTCAGAACTTCTTGGAGGGCCGACGGAAGCCCATCCCGAAGGTAATGGTCTTCCAAAGGGGGGGGAAGGGCCACATCGGGGAAAGAATTTGGGGGAAAGAGGGACAACGAAAAGGCCCTTGCGCTCTGGAGTGCAGACCTGGCCTTACAGAGTCGTTAGATTGGGGGGGGAAGACAAACTGGAGTGGCCATTCTTGCCAAGTTAAGGAGGGGGGAGGATAAGGGAGTCCTCCAAAAGGAAGGCTCGAAAAAAGAAAGAGAATACTTTTGTCAGAACAGTACAAAGCGGACTCGTTGTAATTAGGAGGGGGGATCCCATATTATCGAAAAGTTGCACCGAAAGTTAGGAGGGAGACAAGGGCTTATCAAGAAAGAGCGGTATCGTGACGCGCATATTAGGGAGTAATCTCCTTCGGGCCTCTAAGGGGAGGGAGCAAGCTTTCGGTTTTAATCTTTAGGCGGGGGATCAATAAACCAAACAAAGAAGAGGAAAAGAAGCCAAGCTACCCATCTTCGACGAAGAAATAAAAAAAGGGGAAAATCTCCTCTGGTCCTTCCCGAGTAACAGGAGAAGATTTCCCCCGCTGAAGACGAGTAAGATAAGGGGGCTTTTCGAAAGAGGGAAAAAGCATGACCAGAAAACCGAGTTCCTGGCTAGAGACTCCAGGGACATAAACTATTCGGCAGTGGGAAAAGTGGAGGGATAGTTGAAAGATCCCCCTATTCATTCGTAACAAGCGTACGTTGACTCCTGCAGGTGAGAGAAAAAAAATGACTATAGTAAGGGGAAAGAGGGACCAGGAGTGGGGAGGGAAAAAGGGAACTGCTTCACTAGCTTCTTCTTAAGGGGACGCACTCAGTTTGTTGGAGAAGGGAACAGGAACTCTGTTGGCAGGCTAGTAGCAGAAGCTAACCTTTTGGAAAAGTCTTCAAATAGACCGACATGCGAAAAAGGGGAATTCCCCAAACCAGATTTGGTGGGGTAATAATCCAGAAGTAGGGAATGGTCCTTGGCGAAGAAGAAAAAAGATTGTCATTTCAAAAGAAGACAAAATTATAAAGTAGAATCGCGAACCAGGCAACGTAATCAAAGGGGGGAAGTTCTACGCTAGCGAGGAACTAAGGTGGGTCATTTCTCATTCCAACTAACGGCCGAGTGTCGTAGGCAGGGAGCACAGAGGGAGGGGGGGATGGATAGTCCAGTCACGACAGAGAGGAAAAATTGCAATATCGAATACAGGGGACATGCACGGAGGGATCACGCAAAAAAAACTGGATAAGCAAAAGGAGGAAGAGCCACTGAGGGACAGCTCACGCACCTTCCTTCGGGGGGCTTGGGGTAGCGGCTCCAGCCATCCTAAAAGGAAGCAAGCTATCAAATCTCCAAGATTCGGAACGTACCATTCGGTTCCGGTTCTGGGGGGGGGAAAAAAAAAAAACAAGACTGAGAACTCCGAAAAAGGGTCATCTTCGGAAGGTCTGCTTCCCTTTGAAGACTAAGATCTGTATCAGTCACCATCCTTCGGAGGAACAGGGGTAAGTGTGTGGAAAAGCCCGACCCCAGCCCAAACGGAAACGAAAAAAAAAAAAAAAAAAAAAATTTGGGGGTCCATTCACGATCCAGAAAAAAAATGAAAAACTGTCTTCCGAAAGCAATAGGAAATAAAAATGCTCTTGCGGAGCTTGAGAAAAGACAAAGCGCGAGAAAGTATAGTGGTGAGAACCGGATGTAAAGGCTTAGGGTTTTGCGAAGAAAGAGGGATTGTATCTTACGAGGTGAAAAGTTATAATCTCGAGGAGAAGGACGAGACTGGTCGTTCTAACAGGAGGCGACCGGGGCTTTGGAAAAGAGAAGTTTCTTAAGGATCGGGGAAGTGAGATGCTGGTGAACTTTAAGACACAATCATCCGGAAGGGGGGGGGGGAAACAAACAAGGCCGGTTAAAATTTTAAAAAGAAACCCGCTAGTAGATTGAGACGGATGGGACACCCAAAAACGGGGGAGACTTACCGAAAGTGCGCAAGCTCCGGGAGGTGAAATCAAAAGAAAAATTGCCGTCGGCTTCGGGCCGGTGCCGGGGAAGGAGTTTTGGGGGCTGCTAAACATTTGTCGAAACTCTAAAGAAACATTATGGGAAAAAAGGGTGGGGGGGATGGCCGCGATGGAAAATAAGGGGAGGAACCATCCCATCCTGCCGCGCAGGTTCTGGACAGCCGGCCTGAACAGCCAGCGAGAGGTTTGGCTGAGACTCAAAAAAGGTTAAAACCCGAACACAAGTAAATTCTGACCGTTTGGCTGTCCTGAACATTGGATTACGCGTAATCTGCAAGAAGGGCTGTACGCAGCACGCCGGAAAAAGGAAGGAACGTATGAGCGAAGGAATTGGCAACACCGGTAAATTGAGGGCGCCGGGTAAGAAAGCAGCTCTCAACAAAAGGAAAAGGGAAAGAGCTTTAAAGTCGGATCTAAACTAACGGGTGAACGAGCATTCATCTCGGTGATAGGAGGGAGGCATTTTACGCGAAGCCCATCTAGCGAGGGAAAGAGGAGGACATGTTACGAAAAATGAAAAACCCTATTCATGCAGTTAAAAAACGCTGATGTTTGTATTTAAACGAAAGAATCGCTTCAGCAAGATTGGGAAGGGGAAGGGGAGGGATGGTAAACGCGACGAAAAGTCGCGCCTGAGGGGGGGAAGGGGCAAAGCAAGATGACAGAGGGGTATCAAACCAAGCAACATCAGTTTAAATTTAACAATGTAGCAAAACAAAAAGCAGTTGAAGACTTTCCACGCCCTCAAGAAAGGAGGGAAACTGGAGGGTCAAGACCAAAACTTGGGTCCTTAAAGGGGAGGGTAGCGAGTCCGGAAGCGGGTGTCGAGGGGGGAATCCGCTCGACCTCTACTCTCCGTTTTGGGGGGGCAGAGGGATGGGAACGGGGACCATTTGTGTTAAAAATGATGATTCAGCATCATAAACGAAACCCTTAAAAAAAGTAGAACGAACATGTCCCGAACGTTCTCTTTCTGGAAAGAAGGGAAAGGCCGACGCTCCAGAGCCATCCCGAGAGGAAAAGGGCCCGAAACCTAAGGCGCTATCGACCACACGAAGAAAGTAGATCAGACAAGTCGGGAACTAACTCTTCGCGGGGGAAAGCAATCCGCCGGCAATTTCAACTATAAGATAAGAAAGAGAACGTCACCGGAAGAAAATGGGTGTGGTCGAAGGAGACATCGAGGAAAAAAGATGGCCATGGCAACCAGGAGGAATCTAGGTGAAAGATGAGGCTGGTTTCGGGAAAGTCCCAAAAAGAACAAGCTCGACGGATGGCTGACTGACTCATTAGACGAGAGGAGGTGTTTGGCTGGTCCTCTACAGACATCAGGCAGCAAAGAAGTCAGGAAAAAAATGAGGTTGGGGCAGGAGTTACAGTGGGGGGGGGGGGGTGAACCAGATCCACGTCTTCAACAAATTGATTGGCGAATTGTGATCGAAAGCGGGAGAAACCAGTTGTTCTGGGATGGAAAAACTGGGAGAACCGGGTCAACGACGCTTCTGAGCCTAAACTCTTACGCGAACAAATTACCTTGCGAAGAGTGCCGCGAATGTCCAGGGAACCGATCGGGGAAGCACTAGGCACTCCGCGCTGGCTGCGGAAAAGAAGAAGCATGCGGTGCGACGACTAAAGTATAGAGTTGGAATTACGACCGACTATCGTCGAGTGGGCAGGAAAGGTGTTAGGCCTTTAACTCAGCTGGGCTTATCTGAGGGGGGGAGATGGGATGGGGCATCGGAATAACGTCGTTGAATGCGCCAAGAGCCCATGCAATTGGGAAGTTACAAATCTTGTTTGGGGAAGTTCCTGAACAGGAGAAAAGGTTGATTTGGGGATCGCATAAAGTTGAGACCTAAGAGAATAAAAATTCCTGAGGGAGAGGAAGGTTTGACAACTGAGTGGGCGAAAATCTGCAGACAGTCTGGCTTCGGGGCCGGGAAGTCGGAAGGGCTGCAGTCGGATCTAGAAATAAGTGGATGCTCGGGGGTGCGGCGTTCAAGCGCGTGGGAGGGGGGGAGAAGGGCGTGGGCTGGTGTGGGAAACTGGCGGGGGAAAGCGGGGGAAGGAGGGTGAAGGGGACTCTTCACTTAGGGTGACGGACGGCCACTGCCGTAAAATAGTTTTAGTGGGGTGGAGAAGGAGGAAAGCCATCTGCGGCTGAGCTTGGCGGGGGGGAAGACGAGGGACTCTGGTGACGAAAAAGTAAGTATGGGTCGAGAGGAAAAGGGGTCAAGCGCGGAAGCTCTTGTATAAGTCGTGTGCTCATTTTCTCATTGTCAGAGAGAGAGAAAAGCGGGCCGAAAAGACTGATAGGGAAATCCCTGAATCGAATAGGAGAGTAAAAAGACCCGAAAGCAATGCAACTCTTATCCAAGTAGATCGATATGAAGAAATAAGAGTCGGAAGATAATTCGTGCAGAATCAGAAGCAGTAAAAAGTTAGCAAGCTCCAGAGGAAGGGCTGCTGTGCAAACTCGATACTAGATTATCTCCACGCGTCCGTTGGTGATGGCGCCAAGTATGACACGAACGAGAATGCGGGATGGAAGAAAGGGCAAAAAATCTCAAGTCGAAAACTAACTCTTCTGGGGGCGAATCGTTGGCTCAAACCAGTAAGAATGCCTATTGAAGCGAGCGAGCGCAAGCTCCTTTTCGCTCGGAAGGCAAAACGTGCGAGGGGGGGGGGGGGGGGGGGGGGGGAACCGAAAAGGAGGAAGGAACCCAAATTTGGTACGACTGCCATCTTCGAGGGAAAGGGGAGGCCACCATTATTCAATGGTTCGCGGGAAACGAACAAAGAGGATTTCGCTCAGATAGCTTGAAAAAAAGCGAAGGCCACGTAACTGCTTAGCGGATCCGTAATGTTTGTCATGTGGAATCCATGAAAAAGGAAGTTTAGAAGGAAACGCTGGATAGTTGGCCCGGGGGATCCGCCCTCGGTCTCAGGAGGGAAGAAAATGGAAGCTTCGTTGGACCGCAAAGGAAGGGGGGGGGCAGAGAGTGCGGGGCTTCGTGAGGTAAGGATCACGAGTCGTGACATTGATTTTGAGTCCTCAAAGAAGCGAGCGTCAACTTCGCCAATCTGATCAAGGAAGAAAATGCGTTCGGGGGGAGGGGAGGGGAACAACCACTAAAGCCCGCAGCAACAATTACAGGATCTGCCCGGCCAGCCAAAAACAAGATCACCGGAGAAACCTCATCCGTCGGAGCATGGGTGACAAGTGAGGCCCGACACCAGCAAAGCAACAAAAAGGTAAACGGGGATCTTTTGTCCATGCACCTCCAGGAACGCTATGTCGTCGGCTAAACAAATGTCTGTCTGACGGCAATCTGTGCGCGAAAAAAGGTAAGAGTGGAACCGGCGGGGGGAGGGAGGTGGCCGACACGCGAAGCGGTAGGCGACGAAGGGAAAGGCGACTGCTGTTGGGACCTTGCGTAGGGAATTTTGAAGGTAATGGCCTTTATATCGAAAGCGGGGACTGGTTCACTATAAAGCTCATCCAAGGGGGGAAAAATGAAACGACCGAGGTCCTGATGGGGGAAGGACGGGGGTTTGATGCTATGGCAGCCGGGAACTTTGAACAACATGGACGGGGGAAAAGGGGACAGAGCCCAAACCCCGAGAGTAGAAAGGGGAAAGAATCTACGTCAACTGGGGAAGGAGGGCGGCCAAAGCTCCCTTTATTAGAGGCAAGTCAGGGGGAAGAAAATCTGGATTGAGGCTGCATCAATTGGAAAGAAGAGGCAATCACATGGGGTGAAAAATTTGGTTGGGGAAAGGAAAGGTACTGCTTGTGCAACCGACGACCTCGCGATTTCCCAGCGCCAGTAACCGGAGAAGGCAGTATGAATTCTCGGCGTGAAAAAGAAAAATCGTTAAAAGTAATTCTTACAGGTTCTGCACGAAAGGGGGGGAAAAAAAAATAGGAATTCGGATTACGAACGAAATCGCGGAAGAGGAAAGCTTCGGTAAAAAATCCAAAGCTGTCAGATACTGCTCGCTAATGAGGTCAAGAAAAAAACGGGAATGGGGAAGAACCTTGTAAGTCATCTAGAAATCAACAAGAAAGAGAGAGACTTACAAGGTCACGTGAAAAGGCCTTGACGTTGAAGGCTACAGTGGGGGGTGCGGAGGGCGGGTTGTTACGCGACCCTCGCTGAGAGGAGAGGGATTCCAACTAATGTTTGAACGAAGAGTACGGTGCGAATTACTGGTACTCTGAGGGGGGGGGGGAAGGGGGACTCGAGAATCTCATAACATTAAAGGGGAAAGGAGCTGGTCAAAAGAAAGGGGGATGCAGGGAGGGGTTAAAAAATTCTCGTCCAAGGGACCTCAGCAGATGCCGAGGAGGGTAACGTAAAAAAAAAATCATTTGAATGGGGCCTGCCAAGCCCGCATACGAAAAGGAAAAGGCGTTAAAAACCTAGCGGGGAAGAACAACGGCTTCGCTAAAAGCATAGTTCAGAGGACTACTCCGCTCGGAACCTCTAATCCTGGGGGGGGGGGGAGAGGGGCCACGGTAACCGGCAAAGGTGGTTTTCAAGGAAAAGGGGAGTTAGGCTCAGCAAAACGCGTATCGAAGAACAGCGAACATGGAAAACCGCTTTTCTCTGGACCTGAAGACCTCCCGCGACGCTTCCAAGCCGACGAGGAAAAAAAAAACTTCCGAGGAGTCGTCAGATCCTAGTACACGAGAGCTTCGCGTGTGGCTGAACGGAAAAGGGGGCAAGTGGCACCGAGAAGTTCACGTGGGAAACACCGGGAAAGCAAAGTGGGGAATAGGGAGGACAAGCTCGTGCATTTACAAACAATATAAGCAGTGCCTGGGCCTGGGTCGGGAAAAAAGGGGGAAACACTCTCCGACGATGGCTGCGGACCATCGAAAAGGGGGCGGGGGGCCTTGGAGAATAGAAGAGGGTCGGGAGCAATGATTTGTTGTCGGAGGTTGGTACAACCATATCACGAAGAGCGCGCGGGGGGGGCGTGGCGAAGTTGGATCTGCAAAGGGGTGGATGGCCTGGAGCCCGCTCCAAAGAAAAGGGGGCAAGAGGACGGCTGCTTGAATCTGAACTCCAAGAAGGGAAGAAATCGCTACTTCAAACTTTGGTCTTTAAGAAAAAAAAGAGAAAATTCCCGCCGATATTGCCTAGAGGGAAAGGAGGATTGAGACAACTCTCCCGCGATGCCGGTGCACCTGAAAAAATTCGGCGTTGGGATGTAACGGGCCCACACGTCTAGTTCATGAAGGTGGGCATTTCGTTAAGACTTTGGTGAGCGACGCCTATAACTGGAGAAAAGTGAGGGAGATAAAACTTCTTGCAAAGGTTGACGAAAGAAGGAAAGGACTCAGTAATGGAGTACTTAGCCAAATCTTTGGAAGAAGGGGGTCATACGTGTTGTCAGACATCACGACAAAAAAAGGCAGAGGGGGAGGCTCAATCGCCTGCAATCTGGACTTACAGAGATCACCCAACTGAGTGGCGCTATTCTTGAGGGAAGGAGCAGGCTGCTCAGGAAGATCCGCAAAACTCGAGAAAAAGGAATTCGGGATGGCAACGCTGAGAAACTGACGGGGAGGAATGTAATCGGGGGACTCTGGAGAAACCTCACGAATAGTTTTAAGGAGAATAGACAAAAGTTGAAAGGATCCGGCTGTAATGCCTTTCATCGACGCGCAGGGGCTCAGAATAGGATCTAAGCGCCGCGAAAGAGGAAACCCGACAATTGCTTTCGGTTTAGCCTTCAGACGAA
>Ga0179593_1584338_pt1 | contig 16275 bp, 11 predicted proteins | sample CZODoug2_1_08_16_FD_185931 | JGI IMG/M metagenome (GOLD analysis project Ga0179593, IMG submission 185931) | Vadose zone soil fungal communities from Angelo Coast Range Reserve, California, USA - CZODoug2_1_08_16fungal (PacBio error correction) | ecosystem: Environmental > Terrestrial > Soil >...
TCAGAAGAAGAGAGAAATTTCAATAAGCAAAGGGGTTCGTTTGGCTAGGAACTCGGTCGGTCTCCGTCGGCACCCGCATCTTCAGGCCTTGCGAAGGGGATGGGCCTTCTGCATGCGCTGGCCGGGCTTTAGGGGCGGCGGCCAAGCCATCAGTCTGGTTCAGACAGTTTCTTCCCATGAAGAATGTCAGCAGGGAAATCCCCACTGTCGTGAATCTTGTAAGGCTAGTTTGTCTTCGACGCTAAGGTGATGGGGGAAAATCTCGAGGCCCAAGCAAAGGGGCCTCTCATCTTTCACCTAAAAGGAGAATGAAAAGAACCGCTTTCAAAAAAGCTTCTTATCTCAAGGGGAGGAAACTTAAAAGCCTCCTTGTTGAGGTACAATCGACCTTCGGGAAAAAAGGTGAGCCTTAACTATACAGCAGGTCGAGTGTCTCTCCGGATTTTAAAGAAAAATGAATCTCGGAAGGTGAAATCAATTTGGCACTAGGAAGCGGGGGGGAGAGGGGAGATCATAACTTACAGGAAAACACCACCACGCTCTGGGTGGACTGGGAGACCGGCATCAGGTTGGGGGGAGTCTCCTCGTTAGGGGACCGTCAGGCTGAAAAAAAGGAGACAGATCCGAGAAGCGCGCTGAAGCCCAATGATGGGTTTCAGACGGGAATGAACTCAGCGAACCAGGACCGCAGGGGAGACGAGGTCGGGCCGCGGTACATAAGCCAGATATCTTCGCCCATTGGGAAAAGCCTCCTTGTCTAAAGAAGGACGAAAGAAAACAAGGGGGGTGATACGGACGCTGACAAACCCTAGTCCCAGGAATAACCCTGCCAAGTAATTCTATTCAAAAACGAGCAAAAAGCAGAAGCACATGTCACGCGGAAGAAGAATGCTAGTACTAACTCGATCGTGTTGCACCAAGCCTGCCCAAGGAACACACGGAAAGAAAAGGGAAGGGTGTTATCGTCCCCTCAGAGATCCAGTCCCTCAACAAAGATTCTCAGCTTACTATTGTAGCGGGGCTGATCAAGGAAGGGAACAGAGCGGGGCGCGTAAAGGAACCGGTTGACGGGGATAGAGGACTTGGCCACGATAAAAGAGGGCAATACAACCCATGCAAGGGGCGGTCAGGGAAACAAACAATTTAGGGACGAGGGGGGACCAGCAATACCGTCGGAAATTACTGAATCAAAAAGCACAAGAAACCAAAAAAAATGAAAGGAAAAAAGAACAGTTAGAGCAGAAAAAAACCCGGTACCGGAGGCCAAGGCTGAAAAAGCGGGACGTGGAAGGGGGAAAGGATCAAGTTAAAAGGGAAGATGGGGGGGTGGGAGAAAAATCCAGGTCTCACTAAAAGGGGGACCAATGCCAATACGGGACTGAAGGGATATCGCACAGAGGCGCTAGTGGGTGATGGGAGCGATGAGTATAGAGGTTGACATACGGAAAAAAGCGCAATCTTGTTCAACGCGGGGGGAAAATCGGCTCGAATGAAAACTGTCGTATGAAGGGAAGGAGAGGAAAAAAGCGAACTACGCGTAAAAAAACAGCCCAGGCACCTCAAAAATACCGAGAAATAGGAGGGTTGCACAACCAGGAAAAAGGGAGCTTTAAAAAATCGAAGATGCCCAGTCCGCTTTCTAAAGTTAGGTAAAAAGTAGAGGAAGTTGTAAAGAAGGGATAGGGGAAGGGGGAAGCTCCGCTGAAAGGAGAAGGCATAATGAGGGGCCAGTCTGTCGAGAGGACCCTAGCAACCAAGGATGCCGAGGCACTGCTGTATAGAGCAGGATGCCAAAAATGAAGAAAATCTCAGGAAAAAATTCATCGAACCCACGGTCTTGCGCCTGACAAGGGAGCTGGAGTAAGTAACTCAATATAAGTCAAACCACGGCCGCAAAATTCTAAAAAGGGATCCGGAAAAAGGGCACCTTCGAGCAAGAATAGGCGTGGACACACCGGGGCACAGTCGCTTGATGAAAGTTCGACTTACGGAACCGCGCCCCGACGCAAACGGATTCCTTTGGAAACCTAAGGAATAACCAATTAAGGAGAATGAAAGGACCGCGCAAAGTGTCTACAAAGAAACCTGTGGCCAGGACAGCGCCCTCATGTCAGAAGGGAACTAAGGAGCGGGGTAGTCGAACGAAGGATAACCCTTTCGTGGAACGCACAGCAGCGAGGGAAATCGCGGAGTTGTCAGTGACAAAGCGCCACATAAACGCTGCGACCGCAATCACCCGCAAAAACTTGGAGAGTGGTCTATGATATCATGTTCCTTATCTATACCGGGAGCAGGGGGCGGATCCGCGCCAAAAAAGCGAGTTGCTGCTCAAAGGTGCCGGGAGTTACCAGCCTGAAATAGGAAAACGTCCATTGCGTTATCAGAGTATTGTGAATGTCGAATGGAGCCCAATCCTCATAGACCACCAATGCGGAGCCGGTAGTGGGGATAACTACACAAACACTAGCGAATCCGTCGAGAGGGGGAGACGCACTCAGTGAACTGGAATCGTTCTCAGGATTGAATCAGCGAAGAAGAATCCCTCCAAAACAAGGGGCCGGGAGTGACAGAGAGCGGGAAATGTCAAAGATTCACCGAACGACACATATCCAGTTAAAGAACAACCCCCAAACAGAAACGTGCGTTTTATATGCGCCGAACTTCCTTCCAAACCAGATTCCAAAGACGAGGTGACACAATCCTACGTAAGAATAATAAGAGAGCAGGGCCTGAGGAAACGACACCTCTAACGAAAAGCGCCGGCCGGAAAAGAGGATGGTACCTGACACCGCATCGACCTATATGCCTCAGATCAAACACACTCATCAAAAAAATGCCCAACTGACAAATGTTGGAAAAGTATGGCTACCTTATCGTCACATCCGCGGGAAAAACCACAGGGGGTAAACCGGGGGAAAGGCCGAGGGAACGTATGGCTGGCAGAAGCTAGTCAACATCGTTCAGGAGGACCATGAGACGAGGGACGAGATACAGTGAAAAGAGAAAGGTACCACCGACCCTGCGAGCTTCCAGGGGAAAAGTCGCGAACGTCGAAAGAAGAAGAAGGGAAATTTTAAGACCACAGAAGGTAGTGTTTGAGGGGGGGGAGTCCCTAAGCCCATTCCTGCTTCTCGTGCTCCTAGGCTTGACTGGGGAAATAAAATGATCAAAATACACGAAAAATCAAGGTCACTAAGACTTAAAGAGGATGGTGCGTAGCCTCATATCCGAAAAGGGAAACCCCTCCTTTATACCTGTAGAAAAGGGTACGACAATCAGTGGTGCCTCAGCTACTAGTGGGAAGTAGAATCGAGGTGCAAGAAAACCCCTAAAATCAACTCGAAAGGCGTAGGCCAAACAGACGGACCAGAAGGGACCGCATCTGCAAGAGGACCGCAGCCATCTGCGCTGAAACGGTCTGCTGACCAAAAAAGACCTTCTCCCCTAGAAGGAGTCAAGAGAATCGCGCACACGTCTAAGACGCCGCAAAAAAAGGGGCTGGTGGAGACGAAAGCATATCCGTCGACTCGGAACGAAGGGCGGGGCCCCGCAACGGAAGACTGGGGGAACAGCTGGAAGGGACAAAAAAGCTGGCGTAGAGGCGCGGAACGGTACACTTACTGGAAAAAACAGACCTTTTACACGATTTGCTCGCGCCGCTCTGTCGTTTCTAGTGTCTGGCAAAAACCGTATTACTGGAAAACAGAAATGAAGGATGGAGAGGTAGAGGAAAAAGGACCAAACTCGAAAGCAAAGTCCCCCTCGAAGGGAGTTTGCCTTCTGCTACCCGTGAACAGATGCTGGCGCAAGACGAAAAAAAAGAAATCGTTTCAAACGGTGGAAACTGGGGGGAAGAAACAATTGGGGGGGAAAAAAAAAAACGTCCGAGCATTCTTCCTAAAAAAGACCTTGCCCTGCCAAGCGGGAGGAAGGGCAATTGGGGGGTACTGGCACGTGATGGTCGCCGGAAAAGACCGTGCTGCGCTTGGGGGGGAGGCTGATTTGCAGTCATTGAAGAAAGAAAAGGGTCATTGCATTGGCGGAGCGTGCAAACCTGGAAATCATAAGGGGTTTGGTCGTCCGAGAAAAAACAATACGGGCAAGGGGGAAAAAAAAGGGGTCCGTTGATCTGTCTCGGAAGAATCGTCGATTCCCCGTCAGGGGTGTAACCCTTTTGACCAAAAAGGAGGCGCAGCGAAACTCAAGGGAAGCACACCGAAACTGAGACAGCTCAAACCGGCGGGTCTCTTCCGTGCGCTCTGGCACAGGCAGAACGAACCTCGGGGAGGGGGTCCAAGGGCGAACTGTCAAAAAAAAAACGCGGCTAACCTCGTGGAAGAGAGAGCGTGACGAGGCTATTACCCACTATTTGCAGCAACCTGCGGAGGGGACCGAAAGCCTGATGCACGCCACCGAACGGGATAAGTGACAAAAGTCTCTAGCCACAAATGTGGCGCAACTGAAAAGTCCTTCCTGGCGATCCCTCTGCAGACGAACGGGAGGTGAGGTTCTTGGTCAGGTGCGAGATCTAATCCAAACATGGGGGGGCTGCGCAGAATGACGGGACCAAACATTAAGGGGGGCGCCTGCCAGGGATCAATACTATCTAACGACAAGAACTGAACACGCTCAGAACATCAAGAGAAACATAACCGCAAACCCGCGGGCAACTTTAATGGCTGGAGAGAGTCCACGCTATCGGGACCGCCGAACAGACACACATTTGCTCAAAGCCAGAGCGTACATCTCTGAGAACATAAACACACTACGAAAAAGGACTTTAGACGCCTACATATGCCACCTTGCAAACACCCTCGACCTTCGCCTGCTGCCCCGGAACGAGACATCAGAAGGAAAAAAGGAAACAGTACGCCTACCGCGCGGTGCCCGAGCAACGGTTGAACACATTTGCACAGCAGAACTGGTCAGTAAAGAAGCGAGGTGACACTCGCATGGAAGATCTCGGGGAAAAAGGGTCCCGGCGCGGTCGCGAAATCCACATCATCGCCGTCCGATAGGGGAAGGAAGCGCAGCCGTCTGGTAATAACAAAAACCAGGCACTGTAGCGCGGAACTAAAAGACGCGGGACTGTGCAAAAACCCTTCAGAGAGAAACAAATCTCAGGCTACAAAGGAAAAAAAGTCATGCGGCCGGAGACTGAGAAGGCAGAAAGACTATTTCCCAAGGCAACAATGAAAAACGTCCAAAAGGGGAGACCGCGGAAGGGTCTACCGACGAAACGACTCAAGCAGGAGGAAAAAAGGAAAGGGATCACCTTTCGTCGGCTTCAACGTGTCTTCTCATGTTGGCGAGGCAAGGACGATTCGCCGTCTCAAAAGGGATTGACAGGACGTTGAGACCTGATTGAAAGGTAGTGCGGCCTATGAGAAAATGCACGTCTTCGGGAGAGGTGCTCACCGCCAAGGTGAACCGGATAAAAAGAGATTCCGCATACAACACCAGGAGCCCCCCCCGGGGAAATCGGACTAATGAGGAAAACGGCCAGCAAAAAAGGTCTAAAAAATAAAAAAACTTCTCACTGCCTCCGAAATCACTGTTCACCGTAAGGCTGAACCGCAAAAGGAAAGCACATCCAGGGAAGAGCGCAACAGAGTCTGTAGAAAGATCCGCAAGAAGGGGGACTACAATCTAATGCTAGTGTGAACCGCATTGCGCCTCTTCAAAAGAACTGGTCCCTGGGGAAGTGGCCGGTATGAAGTAGGAACGGCTCCATTAGGCGGTCAACGATACGCGAGGAGCGGAGATGCTAGCCCCGGGGGAAAACACAGAATCCGAGGCAGAAAGGAATCGAGAGGGGTTTGTAGGAAAAGTATCCGGAGCACTTGCAAAAGGTCTCCAGTAAGAACTGGAAGGCAGGAAGGTTTTGGGGGGGAAACACAAATTACCAAAGAAAAAAAACCGCGATATTGCGCGAAAGACAGATAGATTCTCGCCAGCGAAAAAAAACTCAAATGAAGATGAAGGGGAAGTCTAAAAAAACTTGGGGAACGAGAAGCAAAGCCTTCTTCATGGACATTGGGGTAAAAACGCTCGACGATTCCACATCTCGAGGAATGGAACAGGAAAAGGTGTTCCGTCTCATAAAGAAAGCGACAAGAGGGAAAGAATCCTACGTCGGATCCAAGAAAGCAAAGCAGCTGCGGGCGCGGACGAAAAAAGCCTCCGAAGCAACTCATCTAAATGACACTCATACGATTGCGATGTGGATGCCGGCTCAACTCGAACTCATCGTCAGTGGTTAAGGGGAAAAGAGTCACCACACCGCGGTTGAACTGTCTAATCTCCTGGCAAGAGCAACGACTCAAACGGAACAAGCACACAATAGGCAAACACGGACGAACCACCCACTTAGGAAGGACCTCCAAAAATAACGGGGCACGGACGAAAATTACTGCCATCAGATTGGGGAATAACTCCCAAGCCGGACCTCCCACACCAATACCGAAGGCCAACAAAAGAGACCCCGTTTCAAGAAACCTTAAAAAAGCGGCCAAGAAGGCAATGAGCTTTACTTGGTCTGAGGGAAGGAAAATCCAAGGTGCCCGCCAAAAAGGGGGGAAAAAAGGTGTCAAAAAAGGTTCAAGACTAGAGAGCCAAGTGTCACATACGAACCCGGAGGAAGGGGGGACGGATTGTCTGAAGACGTTGGACTCTAGCAGACGGCATCATTCTCAAGAAAAGGTACACGTCGAAATCCAACGAGGCACCAGAGAAAATAATACACAAACGGTCAACGCGTAACGAACTGAGCACCCTCGAGTGTCCCGCCTCCTGAGCGAATCGACCAGGTCATGCAAAGGGAGAAAAGGGGAAAAACAAAAAAAAATGAAACACTCTACAGGGGGAGGACGTGACCTCACCTTCACCAAATCGCGGCTTCAAAATGACGTGAAATCTTGGGAGGAAGACAAAAAGGGTCTCCAAATCGAATTGATACATTGCCTCAGGGAGCACTCTTTCTCTTTGCATAAAAAAACGGCAACGCCACTTCCGCTCGGGGGGGGAGAAAAAGGGGACCAAAGGGATACCAGGAGAGGGGTCAGGGAAACACATCAACTAGACGAAACTATCACGCAGGGGGAGCACCCACCTATGGGAAAGCGAGAACTCGAAGGTTCTCGAAACGAAAACAGAAGCATCGTTCAAGGCGCAAAGCAAAAACCACTTCACGTGAATATCAGGGACCACATGTTCAATCCTGCGGGCGTGCTGAGAAGTACTCGAACCACCGACTCCATACGAATTCGAAAAAGGAATTCCGCCCTATGCGCACTCTTAAAACCCTAGAAAGGGGCCTCAGTCCAAACGGGGGAAAGACATAAGAGAAAGGGGAGGTCTGTACCCACCTCCACTCATCGCTGGAACTCCAAGCAAGACTACGATCCCCGTCCGCAAAAAAGGGGGTGAAGTGTAAAAAACATGGGGCAAAAAAGGAGAAAACGGGCTACTTCAAACTGACTCAGGGAAGCCGTTCGATGAAAGAACTAGTTTCACTGCTCGAAACCGCACCAAACATGACACATCAGAGAAGTATCGGGGAATCATGGGGACTGGAACCTAAGCGAAGAAGGAAGCAATACCTACCATTCAAACCAACGGTCGAGCGGGCGCATGGATTTGGAGAAAGGGAACACGGACATCTGGAGGAGACGGAATGTGGGGGGACACACGGCCATTTAAAGGTGAGGAGGCGCATTTAATATTGGAAAGGATTAATCGGCTAGAAAGCCCATGGGCAACGTATTGAAACGGGGGTGGGTAAGGACCGAACAGCCTCAAAAGACTGGGGAAGGGGAAACGCACTTTCAAGATCGGTCTCTATTGAACGAAGGTACTTTAGGGAACCATCGCGGGCGATTAGAAAAGGCAACCTCTCTCACACTAAAGTTCAGGACTTCAGGAAAAGATAGAGGCATACGGAAAAGAAAGAGGGGGCCATCAACGTCCAAAAAATAAGAAATATCATGATTCCGCACAGCGGAAAAAAACGTAAGAACTCCGCACTCCACCAGCCGCCACCTTGCTGAGAAGAGAATCGAATCAAAAAAAAGGGGGGACAACCCGCTAGCCCGACAGACACGGACTCAATCCCAATTCTCCGTCCAAGGCTCTGTGCCCAAAAACGGAAGGGGGACGGTGTAAAAACGAAGGCGAAAAACTCCACGAAAGACGCGTTTGGGAAGGGCGGGGAAATTTATCTGCGAAAGGATAAATTCCTTTGAACAGAACACACCACTGGAAAAGGAAAGAAGTTGTGGATTCCGACAAAGTACACGTTGTCCCGGGGGCGTGTGGCTTAAGGCCGCTCAGGGGGGAAGGGAGTCAACTATCTCTAAAAAAATAGAACCAACGGGCGTGGGAAAATACACCTACTAAAAAAGAACGTGCGATCGTCGCGAACCGGGTAGCTTCGACATCCGCGATTGGAAGGTTCACACCGAAACAACGCTGGGCAGAAGTGAGGAAGAAGGAGAGCTAGGCGCCTCGAAGGAGAAAAGCCTACCCTGCACACCCAACCTCCGTCCGATAAGCGGAAACGACGTGGTTGGGAGACAGACGGGCCTCGACGCAGGGAAGAAAAAAAGGAAGAGAAAAACTCCGTAAGAAGTATCTAGTTGGAACAGAAAAAGGGGGGCCCCGGCGAATCTGCTGTGGGTGGAAAACTCTCCTACAGAAAACCGCCCCAAGGAGTCCCCAATGCGGGAGAGCGCTGCAGGCACGTCTCGAGAGAGAAAGAAAGTCGCTATTTTTGAGACAGGAATCTCCGCGCGGAGAAAAACAAATCGGCTTTGGAAAGAAACAGCGAACTTTAAGGGTGAGAAAATAGCTGACGAGGGGACCTCGCAAAAAACAGCTTCTACAGAAGGGAGAGGGAAAAGAGGCGGCTACGCCGTCACGACACGGACCTCCTAGGCCATTCCGCGACGGGCGGAACAATTGCTCTTGAAACGGGAGAAGGGGGACCGGTCATCAGCAAATGTACACACAGCGAGAAAATCAGGCCTCTCGAAAAAGGGGGGAATACTCCAAAGATAACCTGGGGCCGAACAAAGGGGGGGAAAAAGGAGCAGGGAAAGCTGTCTCAAGGGGGGGGAGGGGATCTGTTTCGAACAGATAAAAAAGAGACCGCTATTTCGCAAGAAAAGGGTACACGAAGGCTGACGCACTGGAAACAAAGAGGTGCTAACATCAATGGGAGAGGGGGGGGGCGGCAGTAAAGACTAATCGAAAGGAGGGAGGGAATGCTACGATTCCGACCAGGGAAGCAACTCGTGGGGTTTAAGAGGCGCCCTCGCCGTGTAGAGGACAGTGCCCAGGGGAAAAGTAGAGGGAAGAAGGGAACCTCGTGAGGAAAAACAGAAAGAAAGCATCACAACCGCCTACAAAAAGTCTCTGTCATAATCTTAGAAGCATGACATGAAGGGACCGCGCATAAGACCGCCACTTGAGGTGAGGGAGGGACAAAGGCTGATGTAGCAGAAGAACACTTCTGCTACGAGAACACCGAGTAAGTGCTCCCCTATTGACAGGCAGACAGAGCGTGGGGACAGAAAGACACTTTGGGGTCTCGAGAAAAATAATAGAAAAAATGGTCGTCAACAACCAAATTTGGTGGACAAACCAGCTATTCTGAAAAATACTCCGAACCTACGCAACATCCTAACATAAAAAGGCAGAGAATCTGAAAGCGAGGGAAAGGGGGGCGGAAAAAGGGGGCGAGGCCACGAACTCGACACCACCCCCACATGATTGCAGGGGGCGCGACTTCGAGATATCTGAAGGGGGGGGCGCCGCCCCGGACTAAACGGGGGCAGGGGCACCCACAACTTGCCGGGGGGGGTCGGAAGACAAGACGCGAAGGAAATCGTTGGGAAAGAAGAGCCTCATAGCCACGCTAGGACAAAGGAAGGAAGAAATTGTTGAAAATGAATGAAACAAGGGAAACGTTGGGAAAGCGGCGGATAATACCCCCCTCCGGCCCCTGCATGGTAGGCGAGAAAACCCGGGGTTGGGCAAAAAGACAGTAGTCCGCGGAAAGACTCCATTTTCCAGGGAAAAAACCACTCGGTGCAGGAGTTGCTGGAACAGCAATGGCACGGTTCAGGAAAACAGAAAGGCGGGGAAGCGATGCCGCATTGGTGCAATAAAAGGGAACGGCGCCGAAAAAACTCATCAAGGAAAGAAAGGCAGCGAGTTTGTACGGAATTCGCAGGCCAATTCACCTTGTCTCACGGACTGAAAAAAATGGTGGGCCGCACAGAAGACCTTCAGAGGAGGCCAGAACCACGAGGGGGGGGAGGCAAGGACGGGGACATCCAAACAGACGGCAGGAAAAAAGAGTTCCTCGCCAACATGAGCAAACTTCGACGCAGAAGGGAATCAAGCTGCTATGGCAGAGAACCAACAACATATGAGGGTATAGAAATTCCGCAGGGAACGTGAGAGGGGGCGGTGAACTCGTTCTTTTCGCGATCGCGCGTCCTCCATCCTCAAGGAGCGGACACTGGCTAAAACGAATTGAAAAAATCAAGAAGGATGTTTCATCAAAAAACATGTCTTAGGGGGACGCCAGGGGCGGAGAAAAAGGAGGTCTGTAATCATAGAGGAAAAACCTCGCTTCCCGTTTAACGGAGAAAAAGCGAAAAGGCCTGCCGGGGGGGAGCAAGAACCGGCAAAAAAGAGCCCCTTGCGCAGAAATTGTTGAAAAAAAACGGCACCGGGAAGCTACGCGGGGCGTGGCATTTCAAAGAAGTAAAAAAGGCCGGGCCTCCGCTGGGGATAAGCGGGGGGGAACCCTGTGCGGTACCGCAGAAAGGACGCCGATTATTTGCCGATTTTCCTAAGAAGAACGGGAGCGGCCCCACGAAAACAGGGACTAGTAGGTAAGAGAAGCCCCATTGAAAGGCCTCTCAAAACTTCATCTCGAGGGAAGGGGCCGTGGGAAAGGGTCCGTATCGAAAACACCTACGGCGAAAAAGAAATTAAGAGAGAAACACCCAAGTTTCTATGAAAAAAAAAATTCTGCGAAGGGGATATATGCGCCGGTCGCCATAATAGAGACGCGTTTCAAAAAGAGGTCTGGGGGAGGATTCCATCCTCAAAAAGGCTTTGTATGCGACGTCAAGCGCTGTCCACGGCACCTTCAAGGAGAAAACAAACATTTAAAGTTCTAGAAAAAAAGGGGGAACGTGGCAAGGAGTGTTTCAAAAAAAAGCTATCGAACGCATAAGCGGGCAGGGACAAGCCTGTGCATCCTCACTGGGAAAAAAACAAAAACGGGTAAGGGGGGGGGAAAGGAGCTCCGAAACTCAATCGATCATTGGACTACACTACATTTCTCAGCTGGGGAGAGACGGCTGTCGCTCTAAAAAACAGGGACCGCGACAGAGGTTCAAAAAAGGGGACACCAAACAATCTACTTGGAAAAGAAACCCTGCAAGAAAACAAGGGTGGCCGGGAGCAGCGGATGTGCCTTTAATCCCAATAAAAGAATGAAACGCGTTGCCGCAACAAAGCAATACCAGGGAAAATCTGACTGCATCAGATTGACTGCAATCACACCGACCCACGACGTACCGGAGAAAAGGAAAAGATCATACTAGCCCTAAAAGAGGGTAAACCTTGACCCCAGCAACATTGTCAGGTGTTTCTGAGACTTAATATGGAGACAATTCAGAGACAACCCTTCCCAGGGGAAAAAGGAGCTCACCATGGATGGAAGAGGGTGGCCACATCTCACGGGGAAACGTCGTATACAAAGAAGTGTACGAATTAAAAGTCAAGAAACCGCGATTAGGTATCAGTGGAGCTTGACGAAAGGCGCTGCACAACTTTCTGGAAGGGAAAAGGAAAAGTCTGAATCAGAAGAAAACCAGAGCAATCAACGAGAGGACCGGAAATCGTTCCTCGCGACTTGTCGCTGTACGCATCGGGAGGAGTAGGGGACTAAGGCAAGAGTCTGAAATTTGGCAACGGAAAGGAAGGAACATGCTCGAATGCAACGAACACAAGCACCCTGCTTGCGCAGAGGCACCAACACTTTGCCGCTGGAAAAAGAAGGCGTAACTAGGGAGAAAAGAAAAAAAGGGACGGGCAGGGAGGGCAGGAAGAAATCGCCCTCTATGCACAGGACCGACTGCCTAAGTAGAGCAAACGGATTTAGATAGGGGAACAAAGATGCAAACTGAAGAGTAGCGAAATCGTAGGTCCACGAGATAACTTATTCGTACTCGGAACCGTCTCAAAGGAAAACGAGGCGAACAGGAAGGGGGACGCCACTGTGGAACAGAAGAAAGTATTGGCTTGCTGGTGGCGGCTCGCGGCAACTCAATGGGCCAAGGAAAACATTCAAAAAATCTCAAGAACGGAAACTCCTGACTAGGAAAAGTTGTTGCGGGTCCGCAAATGCGAGAAAGACAGGGCTCTCCACTGATACCAGTATCGTGGGAAATCGGAAGTGCAGTTCGCGAGGGAGGAACCGCAGCGGACTACATTCAGCGCGATCGAAGAACCAAGGTGGAAATTACGAAGGACTCTCAGATTACTACATAAGGAGGGTACAATGAGCCTAGGACAGTGGAAATACGAAAAAGGCTATCCATAAAAAAAGAACAACCCCATTCTCAAAAACTGGTCACTGGTGGAAGATGAAGGTCTAATAGGGTCTAGGGGAAAAGGTTGCGAAGTGAGAGAGTCAAATTGAGGCTATTAAGGCAGCTGCCTTCCTCTGAAAACGGCAGGCATATGAACGAGAGGGGAGGAAGAGGATGAGAAGACACACATCGTGAAAAGGAGAAAAAAAACAGTTCGATCGATTTTCAGCTGTTGAGGAACACTTGCCATGTAAGGGAAGATGTCTCGTCGGGGTACAAGCATTCTAGAAAAAAAAAAACGAAGAAAAAAGAATGAAGTCTAAGAACCCAGTTACCTGCATTAGGTCGACCAACATCTATTAAAGTGCGTTCAGAAAGAACTTATCACAGAAAAGAGGTGGAAAGGGGCACTCATCGAAAAACAGTGAGGACTAACCCTCAGCACAGCCGACTTAAAAATCGACTTCAATCAACGCCGCCGTTCACCCGAAAAGCTGGAAAAAGCTAACGGGGGAGAGAAAGAAAGCAACCAAGAATAGAACGAAAGCCCGTGGGGAGGTAGGGCTATGGATGACAAGTATCTCTTGAACGACCCACCGCTGAACGGGCACAAACAACAGTGCGCTCTGAGAATGGGGGGGGGTGTCTCTGAGGCACCGCATTTCGCACGAGTGACATAATAGCAAAACCTAACGCTCAGTTAGGCGAGAAACCAGGGAAGGGGGTGTGACTGAAAACGACTCAGGCTAAGCGTCCTGGATCGAAAACGTGAAGCATTGCGATAAGGGAGGGTAAGACAAACTGAACGGGGGTCCATGAAACGGAGAGGGAAAAGATTTGTCTGGACGGGAGTTTTTCTCTCAAGATAAACCACACGAAACCAAGCACGCCAAAAACAAAAGGTCGGAGGCTGAATTACAAAGTGGGGGGAGGGACGAAACCAATGAAAACCATTGTTACTCCTTAACGTTCGAGTACGAATAAGGGGCAACTCACAGGGGCCGGATTTGGGGAAAAAGACTCCCGGCCTCACAGTCGCACTAGAGAGAAGAGGAACGCAATTACCTCAGATCATTCAGAAAAAAAAAATTGCTATGGGCACGGGGGGAATCACTCTTCTCTGATTGAAGAAAAAGATACAGGCGAGAAGATAAAAAGACACAGACGTGGGGATTCATGTCGAGGGGGGGAAAAAAAATGTGCGGCTCTTCAGGCTATGAAGTACGCTTCGCCGCCGCTCGGATAAACAAAAAAGTACGGCGGCTACCGACCTGAAAACGCCCTAAGCAGAGGAAGACGGGGAAAGGTAGGGGAAAGATCGGCGTGAAAAGAAAAGGTACTGCAATGGAACAAGCATCTAGTACGACACAGCCACTCCTCCCTACTGTAAGAAAATTGGGGAACCCATAGGATGAAATTATAAGCGGGGGCCAGTACAAATTGAAAAACTTCTGAGAACTTCTCATGGGGCCCCCAAACTCGGCCAGGGAAAACGCCGGAACGGAACCTCTAACGACAACCCGCATAAGGGACGTAAAAAAGCGTTCGTTCGTCAATCTGGGTCTTTAAGAGGAATAGTGCTCGGATTGAAAGGGGGCTTTTCCGTTGGGGTGAAACATTGGCGCAGTCATTGAAAAGAGGACTGAAGGGAAAAAAACTTGGCTGCAAGCACAGCTGGGGGGGGGGTTTCATGTTGGAAGAGAAAAAAGTCTCAGGCTTTGTAGAGGCGAGGGAGACGGGTAACAGAGCGACAATGGTGAAAAAAAAACTCTCTGAAACAAAGACACAAATGACCCGTAAACCAAGAGGCAATCGTGCCCGGGAACAACCGGAAAACCTGGGAAACCAAAAGGTCTTCCGTTCGGGGGGGGAGAGTGGGCACATGCTCTTCTAAAAAAGCCCTTAATGCTCAAGGGGATGGAAATAACCACGCGTGCATGGAGAGAGGCATGCCGATGTGACATCGGCTCGAAGCGGGCGAAAAGCGCGTCAGGACTCGAGAGGCTCAGCGGGAAAAGATGTCTCCACAACAGAAAGGGGGGCACAGTTACAAGCAAACGAAGGGTCTGGAACAAAACCTAAGGGAAAAGTCAAGGGTCAACAAGAGTGTCTGTTTCGTAACGTCCATCGAACAAACCAAAATAGTGCTGAAGGCGCACCTTCGGGGGGGAAAGTGAAAAGAGGCGAAAAAGCTGGAGAAATGCCGAAACGGCGTCGAATGAGGAAGCCGAGAGTGGTGGCACCTGAAGAGGACGAAAATAAACGCGAAAAAAAACGTGGAAGGAGGTCCACTTGAGGGAAACAATTCATCGGCGGCGACCGCGACTGTACCCGGGAAGGGCGGGGAATCAAGGGGCACCTCACGAGGCATTCTCGAAAGGGGAAAGTTCGCTACGACGAGGGGGCCCCCGAGGTGCTTTAACCACAAGAGGCGCGAGGGGGAAGGAGATAGCCCCGAAGGTTGAGGGGCAAAGGACACGAATGTAACGCTAGGGAACGCGTATCGCGTCAGCCTAAAGGAATCGCCTGTCAACCTACTGACCAAGGGGGGATCTAGCTGACCGACGAACAAAAGTGAAAAAACTACAGGGGACAAAGCTAAAAGCTCAGGAGTAAATCACATCACGCATCGCAACTTTGCATGCAATCTCAAAAGAGAAACACCGACCCAGCAGGAGAAAGAGGCGTGCGACAATAGTTCAGAGGAAAGTAGACCCACTAACTGCGGGAAACGGCACGCATGGACCGTAAAAGAGGGAGGGCATCAGAAAGAACAAAACGGAGATCTAAAAAGCCTCGGGAAGGGCGTCCGCAGCGTTGTCTCAATGTTGGCGATAACGACTTTCGCGAGGCCACGGACGGCACCGCCGACATAAAAGACGAGCTGCTGGAAGGAAGTGGAGAGGCCCCGCTCCATTACCGGTATCCCCGTATTGAAAAGGAACCCGGAGCCGCAAACCTGCCCCAAAGAGTGATGTAGGGCACAGTTTCTCGAAGAGAAAATGATACAATTTCCAAGCACTCTCTGCGTGAAAGACTCTTTACTGCTGTCGGCGACTCTACCTGCCTCCGCAAGTGGCTAATGGAGAACACAAACATGCAATCCTGCGCAAGAAAAAACTTTCCAAAGGCGCCGTATTCCATCCCTCGACACATCTTACGTCAGAAAGGTCAACGGGACAAATCCTGGACCAATGACGGCGGGATAAAAAAGGGGAATTGTGGGGGACCCTCAAAAGGGAAGGAGCATACAGCAAGGCCGCGGACTGCCGCCGCCACAGAGGGATGAAAGCCCGCTAGAAGAAAAAGTCTTCCATGTTTCGGAACACACTAGCAAGTACCCCGTGGCTCGAGGCGGAATGAACGAACCTGTAAAGGGGGGGAAAAAAATTCTCTAAACGAAGGCATCTCACGTCGGGTCGCCCTTTGGAAAGGAGAGATCCTCGGGAGGAGGAGGGAAAACGAGAAGAGTTCGCGACTCCAGAAAGTGGGGCTTTTGGTGGGAACTCGACGACGGAGAAGGCCAACAGACAATGGTCAAATCATACCTCTAACCCCACCAAGCCTCAATCTCCGCGAAACTATGACCCTTTCATCAGAACACCAGATGCAAATAGCTAGGACAACCACCGCACTCATTTTGCCAGGCCCTGGCGAAAAA
>Ga0179593_1691976_pt1 | contig 16274 bp, 25 predicted proteins | sample CZODoug2_1_08_16_FD_185931 | JGI IMG/M metagenome (GOLD analysis project Ga0179593, IMG submission 185931) | Vadose zone soil fungal communities from Angelo Coast Range Reserve, California, USA - CZODoug2_1_08_16fungal (PacBio error correction) | ecosystem: Environmental > Terrestrial > Soil >...
TAGGAAAGGAAACCTTTCTTCTATGTGCAGGGGGAACGACCGAATTATCAAATCAAAAGAGCCGGGAAAAGAAGGGCGCGAAAAAGGCGTCGTCATGGGAAAAAAGAAGAAAGAAGGGCATATAAAAGAAAGGGGGGCCTCGGATCACCAAAAAAAAGTAATCGAAAAAAAGGGGGGCGCGCCAAGGGTCCGCCGAAACAGGAAAGCCCCCATGTTTCATAGGGCAATAAAACGTGGGGAATGCCGCTGCCGTTCCAACTGAAAAAAAAAAAAGATCCGCGAAGGTTTCGCGGGGAAAACCTGCTCGGCAGGCAGGAGCGGAGGCCCTAAGGGGGAAAAGCAGTCCGGACCTGTGAACCTGATAGAGAAAAAAAAAAAAAACCGTTACCAAGGGTCCTCACAAACTGGGTCCGCCGATCCCTTGAAAGAAAAGGGGAGAAAAAGGTCTGACGCGAAGCAGAAACGCCCACTACCGTCCCTAAAAAAGAAAAAGGTTCCGTCGGGGGATCCACGTCTATTCCATTTAACCGGAAGAAAAAAAAGAAGGGGTTTTCGGAGAGGGGGAGGGAAAAGAGTGATTCCAGAAGAAAGGTCTTGCGCTCCAAAAAGCGGTCATGTGGTTTCCCCTCAATGTCCAGACCGGAAAAGGGAGGGGCGCTCCAAAGGGAGGAAACCCTTTCGAAAAGAAGAAGGGGTGCCCCGATACTGAAAAAAAAGGCAAGCATGACTTCCAATCTTCTTCAAAGGCGTAAAAGGAAGAGCGTATGACGGAAAAAAAAAGGGCGGGAAGAAGAGATCTTAGAAAAGGGGAGGGGAAGGAGTCAGCCCTATCACCGGGGAAAAGGAATGGGGGCTTAGCTTTATACGAAGTTCAGAAAGGAAAGGGCTTCCCCACTGCCCCCGTATGGAAGAAAAGGGAGGGAGGGGGCCTATGCGAGAAAAAAGAGAGAGAAAAAACAACACACAAAAACTGGGGAGATCTTTTTTTCATAGCTCGAGGGGGGAACGAAAAAGCTTTTTCCCTTAAGAAGTTCCATTGGGAAAAGCCGTTACTTTTCCTCGCTTGGTTCGGGAAAAAAAAAAAAAAAAAGACTGACGCGCCCCGGAAAAAAAAGCGGGGCACGGGTTATCGGGCAAAAGCTCCGGCTAGAAAGGGGGGGAGGGGATCACCTCGAAAGGTAAAAAAGAAAAACAAGCAGGAACTTCCGCAAATTAAAAAGTCACGACTGATTCGAAGTTCCTTCCCAAAAAAAGCTTCGAAAGAAAAAAAAAAAGGGCAGATCGTTAAAAGAAAGAGAAAAAAAATCACTCAGAAACTAATTGCTCATGTTCTACCTTGAAAGGGCTCCATCAACGGGGAGAGAGAAAAATAGCGGCGAAAAGCCCCGTCTCCGCAATTGAAAACCCTGAAAAAAAAAAAAAGCGCACCGGGGAGAACGGCAGAGGGGTTCCCATCGGGGAATCTTGAAGCCGAGGAGGTTCACCCAAAATAGGGAAAGGTCCGAAATGATACCAACGGGATCGGGAAACCCCCCCCAGGAACTTCTGTGGGGAAAAAAAAGTGACTCGAATAGGTCCAGGGTATCGGAAGTCCGGAATGTCACGGAGGGAGTCGCAAGAAAAAGAGAATGTAGAAAGGGAAAGCTAAAAAATTTTTCAGGAGGGGAAAACTCCACGTCATTGGGCGGAAAAAAAGTGAAACTATGGGCAAATATCGGTGGAACGTTTTCCTAAGAGGACGCCTCCGCGGGGGCCTCTTGCCCGGAAGGGGGAAATCCTTCCAGGGGGAAAAAGCCCAGAAGAAATCCTTCATCAAAAGGACCCATGAGGCACAAGACTATCAGCAATTTCCGGGGGAAAGGGGTTATTTTCCAGTGGAGCTTGAAACGGCGTGGAAATTTTCTGAAGTCGGGGGGAAAGACATCGAACGGAGCGGAAAGCAAGAAATCGATCTTGAACGGAGATGGGCCCCAGTCCCGAACCAGGAAACGGGGGGGGGGGGGGGGAAGATGCCCGAAAACACGGCGAAAATTCTCGTAAGAAAAGCGAGAGGGCAAAAAAAGCCCTGCACGCGGGAGTGAGGTTCCCCCCCGTCACGGAAAGACAACACGAAACAGCAGGGTTGGAAATAGGCGCAGGGGGTGTTCAAAAAAACCGTGGACATTCAAGGAAAATAAAAAAGTTGTTGGGGGGCCCAAACCAACACTCGCGGGGGGGGGGAAGTTCACATCGAAAGAAAAAGAAAGACAGAAATGGCCCAAAAAAAAAGTTCATCGACCGAAGTTCGTGGGGAGGGAGGGGTGTTCACTAAGAAACACGAAAATAACTTAAGCCGAATGCCGAGGGCTGTGGGGGGGAAAGCGGGGCCTGCGACGGGGGGCAAAATGGTGGGAGCTGCTCACACCGCGTTAGGGAAGTTCACGCCGGACTACACAAATTCCCCTTTACCGTGCCACACGGAAAGGAAAAAAAACGCAAAAAAAAGAAACGTTGCCTCATCCCTAAGCACTTGCCCGGGGAGCCTCCGGTTTGCCAGCCCGCACCACGGCCCTTTTCTATGCATGTCTCTACGACAACGAAAAGAAGTTGGATCGAAAAAAATCGCCTTTCTACCCCCAGTAGCGCTAATTTCGGCAAAAGATTGCCTTTTTGAAAGGCTCGGTAGCCAATGGCCAAAAAAAATGCAGGGCGCACATACTCTCGGGCCGGTCCAAAGGGTTTGGCGTGGAAAAAAAGAAGAGGATGCCAAGGGTGAACACTCCAGGGATGTTGGGAACTCGAGCTGTGTTGAAAAGCGAAAAGTCCCGACAAAAAACGCCTACTCTTCCGGAAAGAAACTTGCGCACTAACAAATGGGGAGGAAGCTTTTCTTGTACCGAGTGTCCAATGCGCAGACATAGGGAAAGGAGGGCACTTTCCAGTGTACAAATCTTACGTAAATTCCTGCCGGAAAAACTTCCCAACGTCTTCACTAGAAAGGAGACAAGACACTGTGATAGAAACCAAGGAACTCTCGCGAGGACGAAAGAGGAAAAGCGGACCCAGGGGTGCGGTTCAAACATTCGCCGGTGGGGAAAGGAAATTCCGAAAGGGCACGGATACGGACTCAAGGGGGGGGTTGTTCCAAAAAAAGGCGCACCAAGGGCGCCGAGGATCAAGGAGGAAAAAAGGGAAAAAACCACAACCAACGGAAAGAGAGAAAAGAAGAAAGAGAAGGAGACGCTAGGAGAAGAACTAATGATCCACTCGTGTAGCTAAAAAAAACCCGGCCGAAAAAACACATGCGAGACCGCCCGCAGAAGGGTTCCTCTTCGGAATTTGCCTAAAAAAAAAAAAAAACCGCGCACGGCGCTTCCCTTGAAGGGTTAAAGGGGGCGTCTTAGCTTTGGAATCTTTGACATTTGAAGTGGGCAAAAGAAGACTCTCCAGGAAAAAACCCAGTCAGAAAAAAAAAGCCGTGAAAAAAAACGGGGGAGAAAAACCATCTATCAGGAGCTTGACGGGGGGGGGCCGGAATTTTGGAGTAACAGCGCCGTGGGGAGCTCCGGAAAAGCGCAGGCCGAAAAAAAACCATTTCTCTAAAAGCCCACAAACCTTCCCGCAAATGGGAAAATGCAAGGGAGGGCTCTTCGTAATTTCCAAAAAACCTCCGCGCAGTCCTTTCAAAAAGCTCCCAATTTAAAGGAAAGGGAAAATCTCATAAAAGAAAGCGCGTTTGTCCGGGAAGAAAGATCTCCCTGACACAAAACCAGCGCTAGAAAGGACGCCGCCCAAAAAGGGAAAGGGGAGTCTCGCAAAAGTTCGATGGGTGGGAAATTAAGGAAACGGGCCTGCCTTGGGGAGGAAATGCGCCGGCGTCCCCCGCAGAGAAAGAGCCCGGAAATTTGATCTCAGCACGGAAAGGAAGTCGAGCTTCAGGGAAAAAAAGACGGCAGGAAGGGGGATCTCTGAAGCCGAGGTTCGTCTCAGGTAGAAACTGGGGGGGGGGGGTGTCCTTCTTGGGATTTGAATGGAAAAAAAAGGAGGATGGGGCCAAAATGGGGCCTTGAAAAGGGTCCACTGAAGAAGGAGACGTGCGGCCGAAATGTTGTTAGTGTAAAGCACAAAAGGGAAAAAAAACGGAAACGCACTAAAAAAGGGGGGGGATCACACGAAGACCGCCGGGGAAAGGTGTGGTCCGCTAAGAAGCGTGCGCGCAGGAGGGGGGAGAACAGACCGGGGGCAAAGGCTATTGTGAAAGGGGGCAGCTCGACTAGGGCGCGAATACCGTAGGAAGATAGAATCGGGGGAAAAACAAGCTTAAAAGAGGTGTCTGCCTGAAGGCAACGAATGAGCAGGGAAGCTGAGAAAGGGGAAATACCTAAGAAAATAAAAATCGCGCGGAGAAGGAAAGTCGGCGAGGGAAGGGGACACCCGGCTGGATCCAAAAGAAGAAAGCGGAATCGCAGGCGCGGAAACGTCCCCACCGAGGTGGAAAACAGAGGTTGCATCGGGAAAAAAATGCGGAGGGGGAAAAAGTAAAAAAAAAAGCTTAGAAGGTTTTCGCAACAAAAGGTAAAAGGGACCTGGCCCCCTCGGAGGAGATTCCTCTAGGCCTCCGGGCTGGACCTGAGATTGAAAGGTGACCTAAGGGGAGAACATGGGTGTCAACCGTGATCGTACAAAAGGGAACCTGATTCCACCCGAAAAAGGGCTCAAGAGGGAAGGGATGGAACTCGATGCCAGAGTGGAAGGAAAAAGGGGACCAGCCTTGGAAACCGAGGGCCTTCAAGAGGGATGTCGCGCCAGGACGTTTTCCCGGACCTCGAGCCAAGGAGCATCCGCCGTGAAAGGAAACAAAGTTCGAGATCGGGCAAAGGGGACCCGAAGGGGGGGCCGCATCAAAGAAGGCATCGTGAAACCAAAAGGCGTATTGGACGCGGCGTGAAAAGAAAAGCAGGCGGCTCATCGAAACGACGCCGCCCGCCGAAAAGGGATACACCGGGGGAAAAAGGTCAAGTTCGCGTACTGGGGGGAGGGCAACGCCGCGGGGGAAAGAAGGGCCCCGTCTTCACGAAAGCGGGAAAGGAAAACCAAAGCGAGCTAGGAGTCTCTCAACAGGGAGGAGAAAAAAAAAGCATTTTTACACGAAAAAGACGGGGAGCCTGCGGGGGGGCTTTTTTTGGTGTTTTTTGGGTTGGGGGGTTTTTTTGGGGGGTTGGTTTTTGGGGGGGGGGCCGTGAACGAAGGCCCGTTCTTGCCGCCGAATGGGAAAGAAAAGGTAGTTCGTCAGGGAACCATGCAGGGTTATTCCGAAGCCAAACGGCGATCAAGGAGCCGGCCCGAAAGACAACCCTCCTCCAGACCGAAAGACCGTATGAAAATACGCCCTTCCCATAAAGAGGGAATAGAGTCGGGAGGAAAAGGTAGCGCCCAGACACACTTCGGGGGGGAATGGGAGTACGAAAAGTAGGGAAAGTCCACGTTTGCAATCTAGGTTTGATCGGAAAATTGAGTAAAAAAGATTCCCACCGGGCCAGAGGGGGAAAAGAAAGAGGCCGGCCCAGCAAAAGGAGCGGAGGAAAACGCCGCCCAACAAAAGCGGCCAAAAAAACGCCCATGGCATATGGTGGACAAAAGAGAAATCTTTAAAAGAGACGGTTTTAAGCTGGAATCTTCGAAAAAGGAAAAAAGAAAATGACATAGGGGGGGGGCCCGATGGAAGCGGGTCAAGAAAGAGGAAAGTCGTGGGGAAGGGCTCTAATCAGTGGAGTAGCGCGCTAAACCAGTAGGCCCCTCAAGGGGAAAGAGAATAGGGGGGAGGAATCTCCGGTCCGACCTTGGTGTTAACAAAGCCGAACCAGACGAGGAAAGAATATGTTGTTGTCCCCAGGACGTGGCGGGAGGGCCATCCACGGAAAAGAATTTGAGAGCGGGACAACGAAAGGGCGCAATCCGAAAAGGGGGAGGGGTTCCCGTTTAAAGCGACAACCTGCGCGACGGAGTAAAAGGAAGCTGTGTGCAAGAATCCGAATCCACAAGGGGACCATAGTCATTCGCGGGGGAAGGGACGTTCCCATGCAGCTCAGGGAAAGGGGCTCAAGTGTATTAAGAATGCCCGCGTAAGAAAAATTCGTCGGGAAGTCTCGCACAAAAAGAAGCGGAGCCGATCTTGGAAAAACGGATTCGAAGGGCCAGGAAGCGAAAGACCAATAACCAGGTTGTTGAGCGGAACCGAGGCACGCGGAGGGGGCTCTACCACATCTCCCGGACGCACTTAACAACGGGGGGGCCTTCGAAAGGGGCAATAATCTTCTCTGTGGGGGGGTCGGATATTCTTGAAGAGCGGCTACGAAAAAAGGGTCCGGAGGGTTGTTTCAAAAAAGGTCCGGGGCCTAATTCAAGGGGGGCTCCCAAGGGAGAGGGAGGGCATTGAAGGCACTCCCTCCCACTCCGAGGGACCAACCCCAGGAGAAATCGTCTCCTGTACTCATTCACGGGGAAAAAAGAAGGCGTGGTTTCAAAGACGAACTAACAGCCGAAGGGCGCGATGACTCGCGGAGGGGGACTTGGGGAGACGGGGGAAATGTGGGCAGGAGTCAGACAGAAACAGCTTTTTGAAGGCCTCAAAGATGTTCCAAAGGGGGAAGTAAAAAAAAACCACCACTCAGGAGGGAACCCCTTGGCCTTAAAAGGCAATCGCGGAGACCCTGAACGCCAGATTGTGCTTTCCTGCGGGAGGAAGACTGTTGAAGGAATCCATGGACATCTACTGGGTAGGGGAAAGGAAAAAGCTTACCGAACTCTGAAAAGAGGAAGGACCCCGGGGGGAATGCGATCGGAAAAGGAGTGGCATAAACAAAGGGGGGGGGAGACTAACATGGGGGGGGAGGGGTGCGCACTAAGGAATATTTCCGGGGAGTGCAGTTGCTGAAAAAGTTTCTTTTGGGGAAAAAGAAAAAAATGCGGCAAAAGAAAAGAAGAATTCACAGAAAAAGGACAGGGTCTTTTTGGGTTTTGAGAAGTTCTAAAAATCTCCAATGGGCGTAAATTGGGGTTTCCAAAAATGGGGGCCGAATGGGGGGGAGTGAGCCGTCGAAAAGAGATGGTTTGTCGTACCAGTAGGAAAAGTAGCTCCAAAGCAAAAAAGGATACTCTGGGAAAAGAAAGCCTTTCTCGGGGTCAGGCGACTTCGAGTGTCTGGACCTCTTTTTTGAACTGAGTCGACGGAAAATTGACTCACACAGGATAAAAAAGCTTCCCGGGAACGACAACACAAAAGGAACCGGGGTAAGGCACTCCCTGAAGACCTGACAAAGAACAGGCGCACCAGGGTGGCACCTGATGGAAAATATCGTGCGAAGAGAAACAGACGTAGGCGCGTCGTAAGAAAACGTCGTTCGGTAAAACAAATCTCATGAGGTGCCCCCCCCGGTGGTACACGTTTTGCCGGTGCACAAAGCAGACGGCCATTGGCCTCTCCTGGTGGAGAGGGAACGGGGACAGAGCGGGAATGGGGGCGGGTCTTGTTCATCGTAGCAAGGGTACAGTGAAAGAAGTCGGGGGGGAAAAGGGGGGGGAAAAGGCGATGAGTGTATGGGGTGTGCGGTGGAGGAGAGTAAGAGGGGTAGAGGATGTGTGGCTATGGGGAAAGCACCCGGGGGGAGTTACTTTCCAGAGGTTTGTGGGGGGCCAGGGGGAGGCTCAGCAAAAAAAAAAAGTTCGAAAAAAAATCTCTAAAACCTGTCTTTGAGGAGGAAAAAGGATCGCACGGGCCTCTCTGTGAGCGTGGTCTCGAAAAGGGGAGAAAACTGAACGCCAAAAGGCCGGCTTGGGGCAGGCAAATAAAAAAGAAAGTGGAAAAGTCGATTTCCAAGGGAAAAAATCCTCTTACAACCGATTGCACAGGGGAAAAAGAACGGGGAGAAGGAAAAGTTCACCTGTTCCGTAAAAAGAGGAAAAAAAACAAAAGGAAAGTCGGGACAGGGGGGCATCCACCCACAGACAATGGCCTAGCAGAGAAAAAAAGACGGGGTTTCCATCAATGCAAAGGGGTGAAAAGGCCACACGCCAGGCAGAATAGCCGCGTCGGGGGGAAATTTATAAAAAGGGGTACGACGAACACAACAAGGGGAAGGGGGTAAGTTCTCAGCCGCAAAAAAGGGGGGCGAAAAAAGTTCAGCCAATTGGATCGAAGGAAACCAAACCAAAAAGGGACAGTTCCCCGCCCGAGAAAATGGGCCCGGGGTGGAACAAAAAAAGGGGAAACAAGGAAGAATTTTTGAAAAAGCACCCGCCGAAAAAGGAACAAAGCCGCCAGGACAAGGCGGTCAGACAAAAGAAGCTCCAGGGTGGAAAGAATTATCGAATAAACTCGAAGAGAAAGAGCCGTTGATCCAAAGCACGTCTATCCTAAAAGGAGAAGAGGAAGATCAAAAACGGGGGGGGCCTCTCAAATGAAAAGAACCGGTTCTCAGGGAAAGGCCTTTGGAATGTTAAGTAAAAGGGGAAACGGCCCGAAATGGTCCGGGGAGAGAATTCTCCGAAAAAAGAGGAGGAGAGTCAGCCGAAAAGGGTACACAAACAAAAAAAAAAATTTCCACAACCAGCCAGAAAAATTCCTCTAGACCAGTCTTGCGAGAGGGGACAGAAATTGTAGTTCCAACTCGTGAGAAAAGTAAAAAAGGCATGTTCCACTAATAAAGATTATGTATAGTGACAAAAGGGGGGGCCGCCAGGGGAAGAAGAAAGTGAAGGTAAGTCTAGGGAAAATTTAATTGGCACTAGGGGGCCAACGGGGGGGGAAAGGTGTGAAAAAAACGGCACGAAAGAGGGAGGGCCTATTTGTGGTTTGCGAAGAACAGGCGACGCGAAACACACACTTGGAAATCTAGGGGGAAAACAGCTGCGGCCGTTTGGCGCGAGGGTGGGGAGAGGGGCAAAGGGGGAGGCACACACGGAGGTTGAACCGGGAAAGGCTATGGGAGTGGGAACAGGGGGACGGTTGGGGGGAAAACCCAGGGAAAAGATCGGGAAAAAAAGGACACCATGATCCTCCCTCTTGGTGAAAAACGGGGGAGGGGAGAGAAAAAACCTTGGCCGACCGAAAAGGGGGAAAAAGTAAACCGGACATCGAGACCTGAATTAAAGTGCGACGAAGGGAGGAGCACAGTCCCCGGGAAACGGGCCGCATGGACAACACAAAGGGAAAAGGCCCCCCCTTGGAAACGTACAGGGGACGTAGTTACTAAAACCGGGGTCTTAAATTTGGGAGCCACACCACAGGAAAAAAAAGTCACCGAAAGGGGCCATTTTTCAAGGGGCGCCAAGAACGGGGAGGCGAACGTCCCTGAAAAGGGAATCGGCCGGGGGGGGGTTTTCACGAAGGTAAACGGGACCTTTCTAGTCACAGGTAGGGGAAAATCTTCGGTAAAGGAGTTCCCCGACCAGAAAGTCTCAAGTGATGTACCCTTATCGAGAGAATTTTAAACCGGGGGGGAGAACAGCCTCTGGGGGAAAGCCAGGAAAACGTGAAAAAAGCAGATCCATTTCCCTGGAAACCGAAAGCCACAAAGAAATTCTGACGTCTCAAAAAAGGAACCGCCGCCGAAACAGAGTGCCAGGGGAAGGAGGGGCCCGACACCAGGGACATCACGGCGATTGGAAAACAGGCGGTGAACCAGGCAAGGGACACTTTTCTTCTCCTTTGAATAAGATTGTTCAGAAATTTTGTTCCAAGAAAAAGGTTCGCGGGAAGGACAACCATACACCCGAAAGGGGAAAGTACGAAGGGTGTTACGAAAGAAGAAGGATTTGGAAAAAAGATGCTCTAAAAAAAACTCGAAAGGAGTCAAGGCTGAGGGCAGCAGCGCGAAACGGAGCCTGCGGAAGGGAAGCAATCCGGGGGGCATCGCCTAGAGAAAAGAAGACCGATCACCGGGGGGAGAGGGTCCAAGGCAGGGATCCGTCACAACAGCCCGCCCGAAAAAAGGAGTGAAAAAATGCCCCACTTCCTTCAAAAGAAGGTACACCCTAACTGGGGAAAAATCTCTACCAACACAAAAAAAAAAAAACAAACTACAACTTCATTGGGGATGGATGAACAAATATAGAGAGAGGGGCCATATGTGCTCATTTCGCAAACCGTCTTTTTTGTGGACCGAAGGTGCAGGGGGAAGGGGTGGCACCAAAAAGGGTGACTATACTTCGACTGGGGGCAACCAAATTGAACAGGGGGGTGATCAGGGAATGCGCCGGAACAACGTCCGAAAAATGAGCAAACAAAAAAAAGGGACAAGGTCCGCCATGCCCCGCGCAAAAACGCGGCAAAATAAGACCTGGATATGCCCCAGGAGTTGGCGGGGGCCAATTCGCAAAAAGCACGGGTGCCCACAAGTAAAGAGGGCGGAAAAGGGGTCCCACACAGGGAAAAAGGTCCACGGGAGAGAATATGGTAAAGGGGGGGGAGGAAAATTGAAAAAGAACGTAAGGATCCTGTGGGACAGGAAGAAAGAAAGACGGGAAAGAAAAAGCGGCGCCACCTCGAAAGGAAAAGAAGAACTTTGCACCTCTCGGGGATTCCATGCATATGATTTGGACGGGTCCACAAAGACCAATCTGGGGGGGAAAAAAAAAGAAAAAAAAAAAAAAAAAAAAAAAACAAAAAAAAAATGGGGGGAACGAAAGACGGTGGACCAGGGGGGGAGAGTGTGAATCGGGACCGAAAGTGATAAAAGAACACTTGGAAGCGGAGGGGGGGAAGAGAGAGAGAAAATCATCGGCAGTGTGAACCGATTTGTCTCGAAGGTAACCGGAAGGAAATGGGGGGGGGGAGGTCCACCGGACAAAAAAACGCGGAAAGGAATCGTCGCCCGAGCGGGTACTCACCGTGAAAAGCTAAACACCTTGCGAAAAGGGCTTTTTTGTTGGGGGGGTTTTGTTGTGGTCTCCCCAAAGGAAACAGGGTTCACAAGCGCCTACTGAGACGGCAAAACCGATTGGAAAAAAAGCCTACTCGAAAGGTCCAGCTAACAACTGCACAAGCACAGCGGGGAGATGGACCAGCTGCCTGGCAAAGGACACCTGACATCGAAAGAAGCAAAGCGGGAAAAAAAAATTGTGTAACCGACCGGGGGAAACGGGGAGGGAGAATCTCCCTCCCTTAAAGTGTGGGGGGAGGTAAACAGGGGGAGGGTGAAAACGTTATTGTGGAAAAAAAAAAACAGCACACTGCACACAGGGGGGACAAAAGGACTCAAACAAAGGAAGGGAATCCTGAGCCTGAGAAATGGGGAACTACTTGCGGCTCATACGGGAAAATTTCTCTCAATGGGAAAAAGAAGAACCCAAGTCCCCTATAGTGGGTGTGGGGTTCAATCTGAGCCACGGGAGCCCCCTACCTCAGGTGCAACAGGCCTCGCCACAATCGGGGCCATCTGAGAGGAGTATAGATAAAAGGCCCCCGTGAGGTGGAACACGGGGGTGGAGAGTATTCAAGGGCCAACCAAGAAAACTCTTTAAAGCGTAAGGAAAGTGAATAATCTTCTACCTGTAGAAAAAAAAGGTAAAAAAAAGACGTATAACCAAAAGGGGGTTGAAATCTGTTGGGTGTGTCACACCACACAAAAAAACCAACCGGAGGGGACCAAAGAAGGAAAATTGCAAATTTTGTTTTGGGGACCAAAAAAAATTCAAGGCACCCAGAAAGCGTCATTGGGCTCCCCAAACCTCATCCCCACACCTGTACACACGACCGGACGGGGGCACATCCCTTAGCGACACACCACCGGGAGCTAACCCGTTAAAGCGAAAGTTATGTTAGAGGGAAAGCTCGCTCCCCAGCTAGGAGATCTTAGTCTGTGGTTCTGGATTTGAGGGGTTGTGTTTGCAAAGACGAAATCCCTCAGGTGTACAGGCACTACCTTGACCGAAAGGGGCCTCCGTTCAAAGGGCAAGGAAAATTTTGGAAAGGGGCCACAGGGCTGAGGGGGCTTGGGTATGATAGAAGCGGGGGGAGCTTGGAAGCACCAGGTCAAGGGCGGCAATTTCTATTGAGAAAAACTATCGTCAATGATCCCGAACGTGTGGGGGGGAACTTCAAGGCAGATTCTCCTTGAATCGGCTGTGGAACTCACACTTTCCATGGCCACAGGAAGGGGGGGGTCGACCCAGGAAGGGGTGCCTTCACGGCGTTTGTTGGAAGAAAAAAATGAGGAGAAACTCCGCTGAGGTACCACACGTCTTGTTGGGAAGGCGGAAAAAAAATCTTCGGTCTCCACGGGTCGAAAACCTGGCCACAGAAAGCTACAAGTAAATGGGGGGAGAAACCAGTAAGCAGAGCCCAGGTGTCTTGGGGCATAAGCGCTTTGTTAGGGGTGGGTCTCTTTGGGGAATGTTCAAACGAAATGGAGAACAAGTCAAGGGGAAAAAGAACCACCACCTGCGATCCCCAATTCTGAAAAGAACATTGGCGGGTGAGATGGGTCTATGTACACCACCATTTCAGTGTTCCGAATGCCGATGGGGAAAACACACGTGAAAGGTCACTACGGAACGCAGCCTGTGGGGGGGGGCGTAACCCACTGAACAAATAAGAAACCACCCTAAACAAGCACCCAGCCGGCGCAGAAGAGGAAACTCGGGAGGGTGTAGGAAAAAAAAAAAAAAGGTTTTCACCACGATAAAAAGGGGTGGAAAATGCCTACTTAACCCGTACACACACAAGGCACCCGACTAAAAAAAGTCTTTACAGCCCCCGAAAACCAAAAAAGTCCCACTTTAATGCCTATAGCGAAGGAGATGATCAATGGACCAAGGGAAAGATGACACCCCACTGGAATCGGAATTCTTAAAACGTTCCGGAGCCTTTTTTATAACCCCTTTCTCAATATTTTAACCGTACCACACCTACGAACGACCGTTTGACCACGGGAGGGGTTCTTGAATCTTGGGTTTTGTTGGTGGGTCCCGGAAGTGCGTGTCCTCAGAGATCGTGCTTTCGGGGGGGGCCTCAAGGGTCTCTCTAACAAGCCATCCCCCAGAAAAAAAACACGTTCGATAGGGTGAAGGTCACTCCCTATCTGCTTAGCCTTAGAGCTGACTACGGGCCACTCGCTTTGGGAGAGGGGAAAGAGCTGTACCTCCCAATCCTGAACGCCACATTCGGGTCCTCTGTACTGGTACTGGGGTTACTCTCGGAAAAGAAACGTAAACTTTTAACACAAGGTCCGGATTCCCGACTCGAAAACGGGGTCCGCTTGAAAAAAAGGGGGAACTATTGGGAAAACGAGAAAAGAGGCACGCAGGAAGGGAACCCGTGGTGCCACCTGTGAAAACTTTCGTTCGGACAACAGACTTCAGGGGAAAACATGTGACGTGGGGGGACCAGAGGACTCTACAGAACTCAAAAACCATAGGGGAAAGAAAAATCAGCCATCAATCCAGTAAGGGAGGGAGGTCGGTTGTGTGCAAATTTGTTTTCCAAGGTAACGACAGCTAAATTCGAGGATCCACGCACAAAGGCCAAGGTACGAAAAAATTTCAAAAGAAGGGATACAACGGGGCCAAAAAAGAGTCGAGCAAGCAAGTCCAAAGCGGGAGCTTTTTGGGGGGGGGGGGGCAAAGATTGCGAGGGGTTGGGGAAGAAGAAAAAAACACAGATAGATGTCCAAAGGGGAAGGGTCCGGGGGGGTAAAACAAAAGGAACAAATCGCGCAAGAAAATAATTAATACAAAAAAGAACTAGCAGAGGGCCACTTGGGCACGCCCCGGGAACGAAATATCAAGACTTGCCACACATCTCCCAGCTCGAAAGGAGGATCACGGAATCAAGGACCACACTCACTTTCAGAAGCCTCTCCGGACATTGTGTGGGAGTTAAAAAGGTAGCCCATACAAAGCCACCCTTCTGCGGGATGAGAAGCGCAGGAGAAAGCCACCAAGGACAGCTGGACTATCTGAAAAACGACACAATTTGCACAAAACATCACGCAAAAGGGAAGAAGATCCGCCGAAAAAAAAACATCTCCCTTTGGAAAGGTCGTCGTCGTGAAAAAAAAAAGGGAACACACGCAAGAGTCAAAAAACACAGGGGAAAAAACCCGCGAAAAAGGGGTGTTTGCCTGTGGGGGGGGTATGGAGAAGGAAATGAACATGCCAGAAAGGGCGTTCAAAATGGAACCTTGAGTGTAGAAAAAGGGGAACCCGTTGGGGAAAAAACGGGACGACACGGAGTGGGAACCGATAGGGGGAGAATCTTTACACCACGTAAAAAAATTTCAAAAGATGTACGGAAGGGAAAAACACACTCGTGGCAAAAAGTTGGGGCCGCGGGGGGGGGGAGCGCGTTGCAAACAGGCCGAAAAAAAAGGGGAAGTTCCGGAATGCCGGAAAAAAAGGCCCTAAAAAAAGGGGCCGAAAAGCAGGGGCAATTGCCGAAGGCAAAGGTCGGGGCCCAAGATCGGGAGGGGCTACAGAAACAGAACGATTTACAAAAGGCCCGAGCTTACACCGAACGAATAGCAAAATACCACGGGAAGGGGGGGGAAAATCACTCACAAAAAAAAGACCATTAAAAGTGAAGGGGCCCTCAAAAAGTCTACGAAGTCAGTCACCAGGGCAGAGCGTTTGAAAAGTCCTATCGGGCAAGGAGAACCAGTACACGGTCTTCGGGCATCGTGGAGACGCCCGCGGAAAACTTTTTTTTGCGAAGGAAGGATGGCCCATCGGGCCATCGGTGGCGGCCAAAGGCCGGGTAGAAAATGGGGACCCGTCCAACGGGAAAAAAGAAGTAGGGAGAGCGAGTTTGGGGGGTAAAAAAGTAACGTGGACATGGATCCGTCGAAAATTGTGAAATACTATGACCAGGAGGGGGGGGGGGGGGATGTGTGCCCTACAAGTGAAAGGACCCGAATCCACCACCACGAAAAACACATTGATTAGAAAAAACCGTCCGGAAAAACAAGAAACCGCGACTCATAAATTTAAAAAAGAAAAACAAAAAAACCACTGCTTAAGGGGGGAACCGACTCCTCGAGAATACACCCCCCCTACGAGGGATTTTTCCGAAACAAGGGGGCAGGGGGGGCACCTCGTATTCAGAAAAGGAAGCGGAAGGGGAGAAAAAAAAAGGTGAGGAAAAAGAACAGGCATGCACCGCCGACAGGTCTGTCCGCAAAACGGGGAGCTAAAAGGGTTTCACTGCAAGGGAGGAAAATAGTAAGAAAACCTTCGCAGACACCGAAAGCGTGAAACAGGGTTTCGTCATATAATAAGGTGGTTAAAAATCTTGCAACGGCAGGGACCCAGCGCACTCGGAAAAAGAAAAGGGCCATGCGTTGCAAAAAAGCACCGAAAGGGAATGCACGGAACAATGAGGGCGGCTGAAAAAAGCACGAGTAAGAGAAATTTCACGGGGCAGACGAAAAAAGAAAATTCAACAGGGGTGGGGGGGGAAGCAACTGGGGTCAAGAAAAGAATGGTATTAGAAAAAGAAAAAGACCCGTGCCAAGAAAAAAAGGAGGGTACACACCAGGACACAGGTCAGGAAAAAAGGGAAAAGCGGCGTAAAGGAGAAAAAGCATCTCTCAAAAGAAAAAAAAAAAAAGGGAAAATATATAGATTCCTGGGAACAAAAAAAAAAAAAAAAAAAAAAAAAAAAAAAAAAAACACACACAAGAAAGACCTCTCGGACGCCCACAGAAGTGTTTTTTTGGGGTTTTCTTTGAATACGTGTCAGGGGGGAGGAGACACCTCCGACGGGGTGGTTGGGGACGACCTTCCCGGTGTAAAAGGGGGTCATTGTGGAAACTTGCCCGCCATGGGGACAACAGGGGGGAAATTGAGCTCCCCAACTCCACACGGAGGACTTTCTAAAAGAGGGGGGGAACTCCCCGGCACAGGGTGCACACAATCCCACGAAAACGACAAATACGAATGGAAGTACCGATGAAATAATTCTACCCAAAAAAGGAAACAGAGCTACTGGGAAAAAACAAAGAAAGAATCCTTCCGAGGAGGGACGTCACTGATGCATGAGCGACACCGAAAAATGGGGCCTCTATGTCGAAAAATTGTACCAAAAGGCCAGAAAACAGTTCTATGCAAAAAGAAGGCCTCACGCGAAAACGGCGCCAAAAATATCTCAGGGCAGCATCTTACGTTAGCCCATGAGGTCACCAAGGGGGCCACACACCATAGAGGAAGAAAATGAGGCGAGACAGGGAAGCGAAATGGGGGAAAAAGAAAGAAGGAAATTTATAGTGGGGGGGGTGGGAAGATGAACTTGGGGTACAATT
>Ga0179593_1410486_pt1 | contig 16273 bp, 10 predicted proteins | sample CZODoug2_1_08_16_FD_185931 | JGI IMG/M metagenome (GOLD analysis project Ga0179593, IMG submission 185931) | Vadose zone soil fungal communities from Angelo Coast Range Reserve, California, USA - CZODoug2_1_08_16fungal (PacBio error correction) | ecosystem: Environmental > Terrestrial > Soil >...
ACAATAAAGAACAATTTGTCGGAGGGGAGGGACGAGAAAGCAGCCGACGGTAACCTTATCATCTGCATTAATCCTCACAACCGGAAAAAGGGGCTTGTGTACAAAGAGGATAAGAAAGGTAAAAAGAAATATATATCACAAAACAGAATTGAAGGGAAAGGGAGGGAAGGGGATACAGCTGCAGAAAAGAAAATCCAGATCAGTTCTCATTTAAAAAGCAAGGAAAGTTGAACCTCCGCTCCTTACCAAGCCAAAGAAAGATCGCGGGGAGGGGGATTGTGACGGGAAAAAGTCTACCTGACTTCCATCCAAACGGGTGTAGATTGCATGCAGAGGCCGGAAGTCGCCAATCTTTGCTTCACCCACTAGAGGGCGAAAAGGCGGGGGGAAGTCGGATTGCGAGACGCCGCAACTTTATCTAGGACCCGAATGGAGAAAACGGACTGTTGTTCGAGGAACGAAAACGAACCCCCAAAACCCACCCAACCCCAAAAACCCCACCAAGAAGAGAGAGGGGGTGAAACAGAGTAAAAGCAGTCAGGTGAACCAGAATGATACAAACAACGTCGCCGTCCGGACTGGAAACGTGAAAAGGCAAATCACGGAGAACTCGTCTTTCTGGGAGGAGGGGAAAAGGAGTAATAGGGCCAGAGTCTGGAAGCAAAGGTGAACCCCATGTTGGCCTCCTCAATCATTTTCTTATCGTGCTCAGTATACTAAGAATCCTTGAGGGCTAACCTCTGACAGAGGGGAAAAAAAGGAATACCTGAGAAAGGAAATACGGAACGGCAGAAGGAGCACGGGAGGCTTTACATGAAGTCCTGTCTGCAGTCCAAAAAAAGAACAAACCGCCCATCATGTCTAGGAGAAAACGTAAGAAAAAGGGGGGTTAAAAACCATGAGTTGAAGCGAGGGGCCGGTCGACGGGACCTATATCCGAAAGCACTTTGTCCCGGGCAGCCAAAAAGGACCAAAGCGGCGGGCGAAGGGTGGTATCGCCAAGTTTTAGGGCAAAACTGCAGTGCCGACAGCGAGCCGGATTTGTCCTGACAAGAAGGCATTCAGCCCCGTCTCGAGAAACCTTGTGGGGGAAAAGGTCAGCAAAGGAGCCGAGTGGGGAGGATCTGGACACATTCTTTCCCTAGGGAAGGCGGGGGAGAGGGGGGAAATGGAGCCTCCATGAGGACACCACTGCCGGGGATGTTCATATTCAGAATTCTCAGTATTCCTGTAGGACAGCCAGCATTACGGTTTGCAAAACAAAGCGCGAAAGTCTGTTCAGCAGATAAGAAAAAATCTGAGAATGAGGGGGGGAACAAGAAAATTGAACCACTCCAACCACCCTAAATTGCAATTTTTCCGGGCCTAGGATTAAGGGCCGCCGACAGGCACATGAAAAATAAGGAAGGGACACAAAAAAAAAAGATGAAAAAATCGTGAAAAAACAGTCGACCTGACCGTCATTGGTGAGTTACAACAGGGGAAGAGCTCTCGAGAAAAACTAGCACAACTTGGCTGAGAGGTAAAAAGTATTCAAAACAAGCCACCACCGACAAAAGCTGTCGGGGGAAGACGCCGACTCGGCCGCCATTCCAGATTAACGAGTTGATAAGCAGAAAAGTTCCCGCTTTCCTACCAAACCAAATATGACCGGGAGGTTTGGACCGTAAGGGAAAATGTGCTCGAAAGGCGGGGGGAAAAAGGCTTTGCCGCCCTTCATCTCCTGTAGGATGAAAGAAAAGCAAAGGGGCGCTGAATAATTACGTCCCCGATATCTTACTAGTCCTAAATCCGACCTGGGGAGGCGTGCCTGAAACAGCGGTTACGAAGAAAACAAGCTAAGGAAGGGGCCAGGAAAGGGACAGGAAATGAACGACCCTGTTTGAAAGCGCGTCAAAGCTTCACTTTCCGCAGTCAACCGAAAATGAGAAAGTGCAGATAAAGGAAAGAGCATAGATGAAGAACTGAGGGGCGTGGCAAGAAAGGGGAGAAGAGGGACAGCATGGCCCAGGGTAAACGTAGAAAACACACTTCTTCGCAAAAAGGCTGAGATTATCGGATAAAAAAAGACCGACAAAGAGGAAGGTCAGGAGAGGGAAAATCATATCACCCGGAAAAAGGGGTCTACTAAAAGTCCTGACGCACCTCGTAAAGAGGGTTATTTGCTTCAGCTCGCGATCAGAGAGAAGGGGTAAAGGAAAGGGGTAAGACAATCAACGAAGCGAGAAAGGGGTGGGCAAGGGCAAGGAACATATACCAAGGTCTCTTGGCCACGATTTCTTACGGAACGATGATCCGCAGATGGGCAGAGTAGCGTTTTCAGCCCAGGTCCAAGAAAGGGTACATCAAGAGAAAAGAGGGAAGGTCGAATAAGAGGGAGAGCACGTAGGCGACCTTGCTGCATCTGGCAATGAAACTGGCCCCTTTTAAGGGGCTAGTACCAAGGGTGGCTTCAAGTAAGGGGCCAGCGGAACCCTACAAAAGATTACGAAACGCGAAAGAAGAATGGAAAGATAAAGTAAAGAGGGTTTCATCTAAGGGAAGCTTGTTCTTCTCAAACATTCACCCCGAAGGAAGCAGAAAACTAAAAACATCGAGTCGCGAACATTGAAGTCCGCAGCGGCAGTTGTAAAATCTCTGCCCAACAAGGCAAGAAGGAGGAAAGAAAAGGGATTGCAGTAACCTCGCCATGTCTTAATTTTTAAAAGGAAATGTCATAGAGGTGGGCAGCCGGAAAAGAGAAATCTTTTTAAGAGGGAAAATCAAAACGAAGGAATGGGCCGATGAAACAAAACCCCCCTTCTTTACGGATCTCCTTCAGATTGGTAAGGCTTGTTGAGGGCAATGAAGGTAGGGGTGCCCACTCAGGGCACATCGTAAACGAAAATTCTACCTGCATTGCCACGAGAACATGGGGAGAAGGTCGACTCGCCGATCACCGCGATCATACATCTCTCAAAAGGTCAAGAAGATAGGGGGGAAATCATACAAGTCAAGGCAGGCAAGAACGAGGAGCAGCGTCAACGCCGAGCAACCGCTAAACTTTTCCTTGACCTGAAACTCCTAACAATTAACCAGCGTCCGTATGATCAGCACCAGTCCCGCTCGATCTGGAAAGGGGGGAAACGCTGATGGAGAGGGAGGTGAGTCAGGATCTGGTATGGCGAAAGTGACGGGGCAAGATCAAAATCAATTGCCAAGGAAGGAAAAACTCTGGTAAAGGTGTAGAGATAAAGCCGCGCGCCGCCAACTGATGACACTCTTTGGGTCCTGTCCTACTTGAGCTCTGAACAATGGCCATGGGAGGACGAAACAATTTCTTGAAGAATCCAACGCAGGGAAGGAAGGGCACGAACTGAATCCTCACATCTCATCCCGAAAACTTTCTTCCTAGCTCAGGGAACTGTCGAAAGTGAAAGGCAGGGACGCTCGGGGAACTGAAGTCAGATGGGTAGTAGAGGCGTTAAAGTGAACCTTTTAACGTACTCCTACGGGTAGAAAGGAAAGGTATTAAGGCCTGGGGAGAAAACGAAAAATGCTCGAAGGAGAACGAGAAGCAGCGAAGGACTTGTACTATCACTCCGCACTAGGATTTAGGCAAGCTCCTCGATCGGGCCGGCGCAAAAATACACAACGAAATTCTCGAATCCTTGGAGAGTGACAAGGCAGTAAAGGCGAAACATCGTATAGGGTGGCTTTGTGGTAAGGAGCAAGTGAAAAGTGCTGACGGCCCAAAACATCACATTTGCCTCTGCTTCCTGGCAACGAGGGAAGCCAACAAGTCCAGATGTTTCAAATGGGTTCTTTGGAAACGGTGGGTCCAGCTCACACACTTTGGGTCTGGTGCTTAAGTCTAGGCAGCAGTACCGGGGGTGGCAAGGAAACGGTGAAGGTCTCCTTTGCACATAACTCTTGTATAGGGGGGGTAGGAATGCATTCTCCTTCCGGAAAGACGGTATTAGGACCACAGAGAGGAACGCGAAAAATGTCGTGTAGTTTTTTTTGGTATGGAGGACTTTTATTACCGCTCCATGCGACCTTGGCTGAAGGAGAGCTCCATAACATCTATCGCCAAATAGGATCGGAAAAAAAAAGGACAATCAATAGTCTTTGCCTCTGATTGTCAGCGATGGACTGAAAGCTCGAAGCCGTCACGCTCAGTGGAGCACTGTTCACCAGAGAGCGCAATTCAGTTGACATTAATTCCTAATGTGGACCTTAACAAGAGGAAAAGGGAAAGGACAAGAAAACCAGGAGGAAGAAAGTAAGCAGCCCGTCAGGGACCTTTCAGTCCGCTAGGGGAAAGGTCCGGATAAGCGAACAAGAACCCTTCTAAAAAGGGTCCGTGGGACCGGTGCAGGTGCACGCGGGGCAAACTTTATTTGGAACGGGAGGAAAAGAGAGGGGTAACGTGAGAAAAAATTCCAGGCGGGAAACGCTTTTAAATCAAGAGTGTCGGAATGCAGGAAGTATGAAAGACGGGGTGAGACCTGGCATTCAGCGAAGAAACATCCTCGAGCAGGAAGACGATTAGGGCGGAAAGGGATCAACTACTTGGGAAAAAGTAAGGAGAGTGTCAACCTTCCGGGAAGTGGCTTCCTGATAATCCGACGAACCGACGGAGAGAAGACAAAGGGTTGAAAAGAAGCGAAATAGAGCGATGAAAATAGGGTCATCATCCAAACCGGGTCACGCCGACAAAGAAGGGACGGAACAAAGCGCGGCACGCAAACGGATACCGGGCGGCGACATTTTGGGTACCAGCAAACAAGAAGCACCTTCTTCCTGACTTTACAGGGGGAACATGTCGCAGCTGCGGACTGAAAGAAAAAGACGCACTTCTTGGAGCCGAATATAAGAAGGGAGGGGGGAGCAGAGGAAGGTCACAAACAACTGTCAGGGGGGGGGGGTATTTTCACCAATACCGGGAGAAAATTGGAGCACAATGAAATTACAATAAAAAGGAAAAGAAGGAGAAAATAACGTCAGGGTGGAAACAAGAAGGACTACGTCGGGGGAAGTCTGAAGGTCGGAGAACTAAAAAACAGGGTGCTCTTTCCCCGATAAGAGGAGTTTTGCGGGGGCGAGGAAAGGGAAATCGAGTATCACCTTAAGAAATCCAAACAATTCATTGGGATTAAAAAAGGCTCCGGCGGGAAGGGAAGGGAAAGTTAAGCGGCGAAAAAAAGAACGAAATCGCACTTGTTGTTGAGGATAAGCGAGGAACCTAGGGACGGGTAAAGGAGAAGAAGAGAAGAGAAAGGGAGACCTTATTCGAAGCCAACACACTTATTAGAGGAAAGAGGGAAGAATGAATGAAAGTCTCAGCGGAGTCTGCGGAGGTACCTAATCTTCAAATTGAGGGAGCCGAGAGTTACCTCAAAAAGCCAGCGGACGTGTTTTACTCGTCCTATGACCTGGAAAAAGAAAGACGGAGGAAGATCCTAGGAGGGAAGGTGGATAAGCGCGGTCCTTCCTGAGAAGGGATCTGTATCTAAGCAGATCCCGATGGAAGTTAGCAGAAGGACGCCAGGCACGTCTTGTTCTCGGACGGGGACTTTGAAAAAGGGAGGAGACTGGGTAGAACTGAAGGTGTTCAATTCAAAGTGGTATTTTGTCACCATGACGCGACCGGGGGGAGGGGGAAGCTGGAAAAAGAAACATTCTGGAGAAAGGGAACTTTTAGGAGGAGAGGCAACCGGGGGGCCAGGAATGAGATAACGTCGCCTCAAAGTGAAGGTTACCGGCCTCAGCATCCAAAAATCGTGGAACACCGTGAAAAGAAGTCGATTCTTCCATCCCACATTCTGGAGGGGACACAAACGTAAAGAGAATCAGGCGCTTCTTGGTGTCGGTCACAAGGACTCAGTCTTGGAAAGGCGCGGTGAGAAAGTATGGGGAAGGAGCCTGAGTTCGATTCCGAAGTGGAAAAAAAGGGAAGGGAATCCGAAATACGTTTAGGGAAGGCGGTATAAGTGACCTGGCAAGAGTGATTCGAACAGTCCCAATAGGGGAAAAAGAAGCGAGTGAACGACAAGGGAAAGTAAACGGCGCTCCTTGAGTGGCTTGAAGGAAAGTTTATTCTGGAAATTCCGTTCCGAAAGGAGGATCAACAGGGCATAGGGAAGCAGCTGGGAGGGGAGAGCAAGGAGGGTGGTAAAAGTGCCTTTCACGGGAAAATCCTCAAGTACAAACCCCTCGGGGCCCTCACTTCAAAAAAGAAGCGAAAGGGGACACACGGCTGGGGTCTCAAGTATAGGGAAGATGAAGGTCAAGGGGGAAAAGTACCTTATGGGACCATGAAAAGTTGGACGCAAAATTCGTAAACGTACCGTTAACAGGGGACACAAGAAGCTAGGGTTTCAACTGGAGACTTATTCATTAAGGAGAAAGAGGCCGTGAGAGAGGGGGGGGGTGGGGGGGGGGGGGGGGGGGGGGGATCTCAGGGGAAGGGGATACACTCATGAGGAAGGCACCCAGGAAGGTGCTCATAAATTACTCATTATTATCTTAAAGAAGAAGGGAGGGTTCAAGGTTTCTCCAAATGAGATCTCTTGCGTGGAGCGACGAAACAAGACGAGGAAAAGTAATGGAAAAGGCAACCATACAAAAAAAGAACAATGAAAAATTTGGAGGACTGCTGATTATGGTACCTCTCCAGAAATCCCTGCCTCGATGTTACGACCACATAAACACGTAGAGAAAGGAAAACATGCCTGGGAATGGGGGAAAAAAAAAGGACTAAGGAGCAGAGGATACTCTAAGCCCCCTTGGGTGGCTAAAAGAACTGGGGAACAGAAAACACCTAAAGCTGACCACAGCCTGTTTTAACTCCCACGAAGCATGAAAGAAGGAGGGAATGGGTAGAGGGGAGTACCTTAGCTTGAAGAAAACCTTGAAGAGTGAAACGTAAAGTGGGGATGGGCCCGTGTACGGAAGGTTAAAAAAGTAAGAAAGACTGATGTTAAAAGGGGAGACCTTACCGCATAAAGGAGGAACAGGGAACAAGCCATAAATAAGCACTACTTTGGGTGCCATTCAAAAGGGTATAAAAACATGAGGTCGACAGGAGCTCACTTTCATGAAACCTTAGTGAAAGAGGACTGTCGGCATACCCAGGAGGGGAAAATCCGTTTCACTTAGCCAGCACGAAACCTTCTCGCTGTCCCCTCACGGACCTGCCGTGGGTAACGTAACAGAGGAAGCACAAGCAATGAGAAGAGGTGAAGATGAACCTCTTCGTCTAGTCTTGGTCGGCCTCCCTTCGGTGAGGCAAAGGACAAAGAGGGCAAGCAGCAAGGGGGGAAAGTGTTCAAACCAACTACCCAAAAAGAAAGGGCGACAACAAACAAACCATCATAAAAATCAGTCATTGCGAAAAAGCTCAAGGCTGTTCAATCATGTGAGAGCGAGAAAATACCTCAAAAAATTTAAATTGCCGTAGACAAAGAGAGGGCAAGGGGAAGAGGCCCTTCCCTTGGGCGCCCTACATGACTAAGAACTAAAAGAAGAGGAGTTTAAACAGGACCTCGATAATCCTGTTAGGATGTAAAAAAAAGAGGTCAACTGCTGAAGGAAGGGGGGTACGACAGGCCCTAGGGAAGGGAGGCGGTATACTGCTACGCGGATATGAGGGGGGCCTAGGAGAAGTTTTCAGCCTATAAGACAAAAAGGAAGTAAAAGTGACCGGGGAGGAGCGTAGGGTAGTGCGCTTCGGATGCAAATTCTACGCGCCGAGTGAAAGCGGCAGGCCGGGACCGTTGATCAGGAAAGGGGCGAATTTGTCTCACAAAACGAATGGGGGGGGGGAAAGAGAGCCAAGCCAAAGGCGAAAATAAGCAATCCTACCATTATCGAAAGAAAGAGATATCTACCGATCGCAGTCTTAGCAAAAGCTTCAACATCCAGGTGGTAAAAAACCAACAAGACTAGATCAGAGGAATAAACAAGTGAAGAAAGGGAGAGGAGGAAATCATCTAGCAAAAAAAAAAGGGGAGGTATTTAACTAGATAAGGGAGAAAAGACCGATGGCTTTTTTACATTCCTCGCTCTCGAGGTGTGGGCGTCAGGAAGTGTCAGTGATTTTAAGCTTTTGCTAAGAAAAGCAGGCTAAGGGAAAAGGACTGACACAAAGGAGGGAAGATACCTTTTCATCGTAGCGACTAGGGAGTCCTTCGTTGTGTCTCGCTGGGAGAGGACTGGGTGCGGCGCCACTCGGGAAAAGAGGGGAACAACTCTCCTTCAAGAAAAGAGGGAAAAAGAGGCGAAGGGTCAGCCCGGCAAATCTACTATCTCGAAATAAAACTGTATTGTAAGAGCTTACCAACACAGGAAGAGAGGGAAAAGAAGCGCAGCCGTCGACAAAAGAAGGAAGCCTGACGACGTGATCTTTTCTGGAAACCAAACACAAGGAGCCGGACATGGGAGTATATCGGAAGTAAAGTAAAAGTAGAGGGCGAGAGGAACTGTGGGGAAAAAAAAAGAGCTTGGGTCACGGATTATGCTTCATAGTTTGTAGTCTCAAAAATTAAAGGACGATCGAATTTCAACAGACTCTGGGGACCACAAAGGTCTTCCTATTGAGGTAAGGAGAAACTCGTCGCCAGCCAGTCTTGACCACCGTGATGCGGGGGTGTTCGGAAGAGCTTTGGGGCTCTGCACGGGGGAAAGGGCGGCGATTCCTACAAGGGGTCAATTGCAACCCCCTGATGATGAAAGCAGGGGGAAGGGAAGGGAGACGTCGCAATACCTTCGGAGGAAGGAGAGGGGGGGGAATGCGCGCAAAGTGAAACGGCAAGACCTCGTCGGGCCACTGGGGCGGTCTTCGTGATAGTAACAGTCTGTACCCGACCAAGTGACTCAAGCAGGGGAGAAAGAGAGAAAAGCCTGTTGTTAAAAGAACCGAGGTGGCTGCCAGAAAATAATTCAGAAAAGGGCGCCTGGAAAAGTAGTCCGCAAATTTTTCGGAGAGGGGCCCGAAGAGCAAGAAGAAGGGAATACAAACATAATCATCTGGCAAAATGTACATCTTTACACTTCAAGGACGGCCGACGCCCTGGATCGAGGTTGAAGATTCAGTTTAACGGATGGGACCCAAAAGAGACCAATGTGCAAGCAAATCGGCGGTCGCCTTAACGCGCTTGCGTTCAACAAAAAGGTTCAGTGTGGGATGTGTTCAGGGAAGGGTTTTTCCAAAAAGTCATCAAATTGGTCTAGGGATCAAATAGGATCCTACAGTTGGTGGGTAACACGTCAAAACTGACTTTCCGGGCGGCACAGTAAGGAGGGGGTGATTACGGGAGTGTCCTCGACGAAGGAGCTGGATTGGTGAAATAGGAGCAAGAAAACTCAGGACGAAGGAAAAATGTAAGTGTCGGTTTTTTGAGGGGAGGGGGTTGGCCACGGCCATGTATCAGCTTGGTATCTCTCAAAAAAAAGCCAAGAGGAGCGCCCGAGGCTGGAACGGAAAACCAAAACCTCTCGCCATAAAGAGGGCCTCAGGTTATTCCTGATAGAGGAATCCGGACGGGGAGACTGGGTTGCCATTTTACCCCGAGTGCAAAGAATCCTAGGGCAATGAAGGCTACGATTGTTACCTGAAACACGAGAGGGAAAAGGGAGGACCAAACCCATTCTTAAATGGAAAAGGGAAGAATGCCTAGAAGAAAACACCGGAGCAAATCCTTCATAATTTTCCAGGCACCGATTGAGGATACAGATACCGGCTATAAAACAAAAAATAAAGAGGACCTTTCCTCTTTCTGACCGGCTGAAAGAAGGGAGGTGTAATTGAGGAGAGCGGTCACCCTTCGGAAAGTGGGACCATCAGGAAACAGCACTTAAGTGACGGGAAACTTTTCGGGGGAAAATTCCCTTCTTCTTAATGGTAGGGAAACTGAGAGGCGCCGTAACTCATGGAATCCCGAACTAGCAGGCGGGAACTAAGGAAGTAAGGGATCCGGTAGTGAGAACGAAGGGGGTCTGTAACCTCGTTACGAAAGTGGGGAGAATTATGGAAGCTATCCTTAGAAGCCTCATCCCAGTCGAGAAAACGGCGTGCATAGCAACTGAATAAAAGTCGGAGAAAAGAGAAAAGCCGATTACTTTTGCCATGACGTCTCTAAAAGGTCTAGAGAGAAATGATGACGCTCGTTGCAAGCCTCCGCCGGTCATAAAATAGACTGAGGCGGGTGGGAACAGAAAAAGATAGTTGAGGGACCGAAGTGACCTTAACTTCTGCACGGGTTGCCATAGTTGTCTTCTTGAGGACACGAGAAGTCAAACCACTGGAAAAACTTCTAGCATCACTGGATGGAAGAACGAGTCTACAATGTATCCCGCCTTGTGAGTGTTGACAATCCCATGGGAGGGAAAAAAAAAAGGTGACGAGCCGCGGCTTACATAACAACGCATAATCAAATTAAAGGCGAAAGTCCGGGGAAAGAACGAGATCAGGAGGCAATGGCTAGTCGGTCGTGGCGATTCAACATCTTCTTGGCATCTATGTCCTTGAACAGCGATTTTCACAGTTAAGGAAGGGGCAAAAAGCGGCTATCAAATTAACTAAAACTAGAAGGAAGGATGAGGACTGCACCGGCGTCTGAAGTTGGCATGGGTTTAGTACCGGCGTAACAAAACGAAAGAGGGTGGGGGTCGGCTGGGGGGGAGAGGAAAATGCGCCGTCAGCTATTGACGGCTAGTTAAAAGAGTAGAAGAAGAGAAGGAAGTGTGACTTATCAGGGGAATCCTCTAAAAACACCACCTGCTGATGGTGAACCGATATAAAAGAAATTACATCAAGTAATAAAATCTGGAGGGAAGTAGGGCTTAACCTCGGGAAATCTGGAAAGGGAAGCGCCCGAGATCCTCAAACAAAAAATCTCGCTTATCGGTTGTAAAAAGGGGGAAGACGACAGGGAAACGGAAAGAAACGGTGCAGACTTCAGTCTTGAGGGGAGAACTCGTATGAGGAAACGAATTCACTTAAGAGGACGGAGAAGAGTTTTAGCACGCTGAGGGGTTAGCCGAATCCAACGCAAATGACAACTCCAGGATCGTCAGCGTGGTGGACAAAAAAGGGGGGGAAGAGTAAGGGGGGTCTACTGACGTGGGTAAAAGATGCTGGGGATGATGAGTGAATTACGAAACCGTTGCGCCAAGGGATGGATCACTCAATATGCTGATAAACGGCCTTTTCGCTAGGAGAAAAACATTGGGAGATGAACAGCGAAAAGCCCATAAGGTTAGGAGGGAAGAATAAGCAGCAAGAAATAGGGGAACCGCTCAAGCATGTTTCTCAGAATTGCGAGGAGGGAGGGACCCACTGTCTGGCAGTATGAGGGAGTGCCGTGGGACCCGGGAAAAAGAGACGCAGAATGCTGTCAAATGAAAACTTATAAGGGGAAAAATTAGAAGGATGAAAGAACGATTACCGCAGGTGTAAAAGACACCCATGGCAGGGTCCCTCACGACCGTTGTCACTATCTGAGAAGGTCTACCGTAATTGAAAATCCGAAACTCGAAGAGGATCACCAGAAATAGTTGAAACGAAATAGGAAACGGAAGGACGCGGAAAAATGCCTTTCGGAATGCAAATTAAAAGTTACGGCGGAAGAACGACCAGGAACATAAAACAGAAAGGGCAGCGGAAGGAACTGATTGAAGGGGACGGCCATTTTTTTCATTCTTCCTTCGAAGGACCGATATACGCACGTAACTAAAAATTTAAGCAGAAAAAGCGACAGGGGGAAAAGAGGGCTACGGGGTTTGGATCGCAGGGGATCAAAAAGAAAAAACCTTTCCGGGATTCTCTTACGGATGGAGGAAGGGTGGACAACTAGAGCCCTTAAATCTTAGAAGGGTAGGGGAAGCAACATTCAAGGTGTTTCTCAACTCTTCCATAAGACTACACCAAGAGGCCGTCTACTAAGCCGCCTGTATCAAAGAAAAGAGCACCAAGGAGTGAGAGAGTCTTACAGAAAAATGAGGCACATTATTCCTAGGTTATGGAATTGTTTGCAGAAAGAGATCGGTGCTTCGGGCTCGGATAAAAAGAGGGGAGAAAAGGATGGGAAACTGCAAGAAACGAAAAAAAAAACCACGACCTTAGTTTATCGGCGGCTGAGGTATGCTGGCAAACCACGTTCAGTCAGGAGGCATGGAAAGAACCAAGAAAAAAGCTTCTCGATTAAAGCCTGGGGGGGGGAAAAGGGGGCACAACCACGGTACGGGCACTGAAGAACTCCCAAAAAACAAAAACAAACCACCTCGACGGAAAGAGGAAAACGCCCCTTTGTCTAGGCTTGAAAATGTCCTGTAAAATCCAAATACCGTCTGAACACTCTCAAAGTGTGGGAAAAAACCGCCTCGGGCAGGAAGAAAGGAAGAAGACGGGGGGGGGGGAAGTTGCTGTATACACAAGGTTCCCTAACTGCGCACAAAAGGAACCTCTATAGGCGAGGGGACCGTTACGCCCGGTCAATAGATGCGACTAATATTTATTTTCCTGAACGGCGGGAACACAGGGAGGAGATGGACGCATCCGAAAGTGAGGATGACTACCTGTGGAGAGGCGAAAGTCCCCCTTATATCTTCTAGCGCGTCAGAAAAAACGTGAGGAAAAGGCGTTTGATCTCCTGACTAAACGTGAGAGGAATGAAGGGGAACAAGAAAGTGGAAAACGAAATGAAGACTACAATAAAAGCCGCAACGGACAGCCTTTTCATTTCTCTGATGAAAAATCGAAAGAATGCCCGCCGAACGGAGTAGAAAGCGATTTCCTCTGCTTCTCTTGATTGAATCAGACCATCCATGAGTTGCGGCAAGAACCAAGGGAGGGGACATCCGCCATTTCCATGGTTGAAACAGGAGACTACGCTTCGTCCAAACTTAAAACCATACTGAGGACAAAAATGGAGAGCGAATTATCAGGGGTAAAATGACCTTGAATACACCTTCTAGTGAACAACATAAAAAAGGAAAGGGGCACTAAAAGATCCTGAGCACAATCGCGACCAGAAAAAAGAGGGGAGTTTCGACATGTCAATCTCTTCTAGAAAAGGGGACAGGGGGACTGATCATTTTAACGCCGGAAGGACCAAGGACAGGGTCCTGGAACGGCCAAATGCAGAGAGCTGTGGCTGACTTCGAGGGAGTTGATCAATGGCCGCGTAAGGGAACTTTGAAGCCGGAGTAGGAAAAAGAAAGTAGACGGGCCCTGGCGCAGCTTGCTATAGAGAGGATGCGCCCTGATCAGGAGAGGCCCTCCGAAATCAGGGGGGAGACGAATAACGCTGTAAGGGAAGAAACAAGAAATAGCCCAGCTAGAACCTCCACTTGAAGAAGATCACCGCACTCCTGGACCAAGGAGAAAGAAGGCATCAGCATCTTAAAGACAGGGAAGCAGAAGGTGGAGAGGAAAAAGCTTAAACAATCCAAGGATGCTTACCTGCACAGACTCACCCAGACGAAGAAGTGACCAGTGCAACGTCAACGGGAAGAGGGGCAATTGAGCAATCGCGCTAAAAACAAAAAATAGGTGAAGAAGATTTAGGAAAGAGTCCGCTTCAGGGGAACGGGGGGGAAACAGGTAACGCGTCTCTAGGGGAAGTAACGTTAGTTAATCATCGAATCGGGGGAGAAAAAAAAAAGGCTTCAGGTTAGTTATCATGCACCGTCGTTCAGGTAGGGTCCCGTAGTAGGGGGGGAGGAAGAGTCCCTTGAGGGGTCCGTGCAATTAGACTGTTTGGGACACTCCAAGGATTCAAATTGAGAAAAAGGCTACCTCATGGACACTACGGACTCGCGACGGAAAGCGGAAGCAAGCCGAGAGGGGAAAAAGCGACATCAGTGCCGTCAGGTACTATGACCGATAGGATGAACCTATCAGAAAGAAAATCGGTCCGCGTGAGAAGTACAACATCTCAGGGATCTTAAGGACCACGGACAAAATGCTAACATCAGGTGGAAAAGAAAGTGAGCATCCCCATTCGTCTGTCGGAATGAGAGGGAAAGGGGAAATCCTATTTCTTTTCGGCGTCTCGATTCATACAGGTGAGCCAAAAATGGACGGGAAGAAACTAGAGTGAACTCTGATGACGTTAGAATAGGGAAGTTAGGGACTACGGTTGAGGTCATTGGTATCAAACGCCCACGGCTTGAAGCCCGTGGAAGGGTGGTCAGACGAGCGTGGAGCGCTGCCAAGGGGGGAAGAGTCGATTCCGAAGTGGGCCCGCCCAAAGTTGAAGGAAAAGGAAACAGCTCCTCAGAGAGGAATCAGGGGGCCTACAACGATAGGTACTGCTTCAGCTGGAAGAGAGCAAGTGAAACTTCAGTAAGAGGCTGTGCAAAAACATGTCTTCCAGGAGTGACAAGTCCTTTGAAATGACATGTCATACGAAGGGATCGAGTATAAATCCTTGGAAATCACTAGAGGTCGAAAAGTAACCTCAGAAAAGACGATCAGGGACTTACTAGAGAATTTAGTCTCGCACTTGTCTGCGGTCGGGCATAGCTCAATAAAAAAAGGGATTCACAGAACCAGCCGAAAAAGAGACGCAATACCTTGGGGACGATCTTGAAAAAAACCCATTTAACGGCCAAATCTGGCATTCGAGGGGCAGGTGGGTTCGATGAACTTTTTTGGAACGGAGCAACCCTACAAGTGAATCTTCGTCAGGAAGGCTCGAGCATGTAAAACAATGAATCTGTGGAAGCAGGTAGTGGGTTTGGTGTTCAAGCTCATAAAGGGAGGGCGTCCGCGCGGGAAATCGGAAGGGGGGGTCATTCAACCAGGAAACTGTCCGATCATTTACTATCAAAAGGGGGAGGTTCGTAAGGCAGTCTCGGCAATAAAGTGGTAGCCACATCATCATGGCAGAGAAAAAAATGGCAGTGGGGGGGGGAATGGGCGTTCAAAACAGGGTCCACGTCAAATTCATCCTCTTGTCGGGAGGAAAATAATCAATCGATCGCCGCTTGAGGGCAAAGACATAAAAAGGATGGTCAACATATTTCCTGCTAGAAGGGAAAAATTAAGCGCTGAACTACAGAAAAAACGTCCTCATGAAGGGAGCCAGGGGCAAAAAATCTTGAAGCGCGACCGGCATGGGGTCGTACAGAAGGTAAACAAATATTTGGTTAACACGGAAACAAAAAGGTGGCGGACCAAAAAATCGACTCTTAAACCCATGCCGAATGACTCTTAAAAAAAACTTGCAGGACAATCAAGGCAGCGCTGGCCCAATTATTCTCTAGACCGGAACCCTCGGAACCCCGAGCCGATCATTGACTTCAGAGGGCTGTTCCGCGGGCCCCGATGGGAACTTTAGTTCATTATGATTTCAAAGGAGGAAAAATAACTAGCTTAAACTAAGCCTGTACGCGAAGCCCAAGGACTTACAGCGGCAAAATACTGAGGGTAATAGGGTTCGGGGTAGGAACTAGCTTAGAAGTGGAGATAATCCTAACCTGAAGGCGTAACCGCAGGCATTCCGTTCCCACCCTGGAGGACACAATAATGAAGGCTGGCACCCAACGGGGGATGTTTAATCACCGGAAGTAGTAATTCCTGAAAATGCGGAGACACTCGAAGAAAGGAGGGAAAAAGGAAAGGGGGGTAACATTCTGGACATCGACCGAAGAAGAAAGAGTTTGAATAAATCCTTCTCTAAAACGTGAGCGTCAAAGACGGCCGATCCCCGGTCCCACTCCTGCGTAAGAAAAATCTCTACCTGTTTTTGAAAAAACGAAGTCTTGTTGCAGCAAAGCTGAAGAAATGATGATCTTTGTGACCGAAATCTGGGCGTGGAGACGACGCCCTTGGAAGACTCAGGCTTTGAAGGCCGGGGAAGCTCAGTGGGCGGTCGGGAATTACTTACAAAATCCGTAGACAGTCCTCTTTGGGTGAGCAAATCAAAGAATTAGGGGCGCGCATAGGGGGAAGAAAAAACCACCGAGCATCTTACTGGAAGTAGAACTTACAGAGTTTGAAGCAGAGAAGACGTCGTTGGCCTTGCTATGAAGTCGGAATTAACTAAGAGGGGAGAACGAGGTTTAAACGAGAGAAGTTCTTTTCCGACAGGGGAAACGCGGGAAACAGGAAGAAAGCATTCGGAGGCTTCTGAAACGACTAAGGGAGGTGAGTAAATCCAGGTGGAAGGCAGGGGAAAAACGAAAAAGAGGTTGTGTTGGGGATAGGCGCGGGCCTGGCATGGTCCAGTGGACGGCGTTGACCAGAAAAGCGAACCGCTCATGTATGACCGATCAGGGGGGG
>Ga0179593_1473318_pt1 | contig 16272 bp, 21 predicted proteins | sample CZODoug2_1_08_16_FD_185931 | JGI IMG/M metagenome (GOLD analysis project Ga0179593, IMG submission 185931) | Vadose zone soil fungal communities from Angelo Coast Range Reserve, California, USA - CZODoug2_1_08_16fungal (PacBio error correction) | ecosystem: Environmental > Terrestrial > Soil >...
AGTGAAAAGTGAACGTGGATATATTGGATGGGGGTCGGGGGGATTTATGCAGATGAAAAACTGTCACCGAAACACAATTGGTATCCGCCCCCGTAAGGCACTAGCGCGAACCTCAGGCCATGCCCCTACGAAGCCGACATCCTAGGGGGGGGGGCGTTTAAGACAGACGGGTGGAAGTCCGCAGGGGGGGGTTAGGGTGGAGAGGAGGAAGGGTCAGTTGGGTGGGATGAAGGCTATGGGGAGGGTGAGATGGGACCTGTTGACGTGGGAAGATGACCTTGTATGGCTGGAGTCGGTGGGTGAGCGCGGGGGAGGCGGGAGGCTCTAGGAGGATGCTGGAGGACAGCGTAGGGCCAGGTCAGAACGTGGGGGATGGGGAACGAGGGATGGGAGCAGGATTATACTGTGATCTCTTTGGCAGGGTGGATGGAGATGGAAGGGCTCTGCATAGGCACGGTCGGAGGTCTGTGCTCCTAAGGCATGGTGGTAAGCCGGCGGGCGAAGGGTATCCCTGGAAAGGTCAAGCGGGGGAAGGGCGTCCCTGGACTGCCGGGATGACATATGTGAGGGAGCCTGGCCTACGGGAGGTGTCAAGGGGAAGCTCGCGAGGGGTGAGGCGTCCCGAAGCACTTCACCCGTAGCCAGCTGCCGAGCGAGAGGGGGTATTAGATTGTCTAAAGAAAGGGATATTCTGCTGGCGGGGAGGCCCAGTTGAAGGGTGCGATCAAAAATTCCACTGGTCGAGATAGAGCTACCTACACGTGAGGGCGGCGGCAGGGAAAGGCTTCACGAGGGGGGCGAGGGGGGCGACGCTCTGTCGGATACGCTGGCACGGTAGTGAGAGTGCGATCTAAACAGAAGGAGGTAATACCGCTGGGCAACACGCAGCAGCTGGCGGCGGCTTTAACGGTAACCGCGAATCGTGGAATAATAGCGGCAAGGGGGGTTACCTTCTTTCCCAGATGGGGATGTCTCAGCCCTATGGTAAGGATTTGGGCCAATTCAAGGGGACATAAAACGCTTAAAAAGACATGGGGGAAAGGGAGGCCATCGACTGGTGGGATCTGCCAAACTACCGGCTGCTGGGGGGGAATTACCTACTAGAAACGTAAGTCTAAAAAGAAAGGCTTCAACCCGTCGAGAGAAGAATTGTTCGGTGACTAAGATGGTTGTCTTAGGACGTCATCGAAGGGGGAGCGCTGGAAATCTTCTCAGGTCCTAAACGGAGGGGGGAACAACGGGGCGGAAAGGAGGCCGAAATTCGGAAGAGCGAGGAGTCGGAGGGGCAGGTTCAGGATGAATCTGGCTTCGATGGCTGCCGAAGGAACGGCGAGGAAATAAGGGATTCCGCACGACCGTTTGCCTGAGGTAAAAGTCATTAATAGACGCGGGCCCAAGTCATGCCCAAGGGGAGGCTCTTTAGGTCTCTTCAAGGTCGGGGAGATGGGCCATAAAGGTCCTTTCCTGCTGAGGAGAAATACAAACCAATAGCCACGGAGGTTAGAGCGAGGGGAAGACAGAATTGAGGAACTGGTTCCAGGAAAAAAAAAGAGAATAAGTTTCCAAAACAAACGAAGAGAGGAACGACAGAGTTCCGGCTGCGCGAGCGGTCTTCCATCGGCAATGTGAGAATAATTTCCTAAAGGGGTAGCTTTCGCACAAATGAAACGGACGACCGCATTCGAAGCTCGAGAGATGAAAGGGGACCGCAGGTCTCAGGGGGGGGGCTAGAAAGCCTTTGAGACATCTGGATGGACTGGAAAGGCCTCGTTCGGCAATAGAAAAGACGAAACAGAGGAGATGGCCGAAAAAGATTCCTTGAGACGGAGAGCTGTTCCTGAGTGGGCAGCCGCCGTGCGAAGGTAACAGCAAAAAACGTTGCAAAAGGCTTAAGGAGGGGGAATTGGTGTCCTCCGAAGGGCCGGGCCCGGGTGGTGGCAGCGGACAAGAGATGGCCAAGTTCATAGTCGAGACCGGGAGAGGACAGATTTGAGAAGGAGAGAGGCCAGAAAGAGAACGGTCATCTTAGGACGAGGAAAAAGACAACGTATGCCCACATCATTCTATTCTCCTTCCGAGAGGGGGGACTAGGCACGGCAGAGGGAGCGGGGGGGGGGACAATACCTAACGGAGGAATGATGGGAGCCAGATTAACGGAAGAAGGTTTCTTAGGTTAATCGAGAAACTCGCTTTCGGCCGGGGTTTCAAGGAGGGGTCGAAAACGATAAGAGGCAGTATTCGTGCAATCGGGGGTTTTAGGACCCAAAAATGTTTGGGGAGACGCAACCTCTAAAAGGTGGAAAAGCCGGAACTAAGAGCTTGCATCTTTGAGCCGACAAAGAAGCCAATCGAAGGGGGGGCGCGGGTCAGAAGAAGCGTTCTACAACCCATTTTCTTTCCGGGGATCAGGGAAAGGGGACATACAGGATCGATGAGTGCTGCAAAAGTGGATCACGAAGAGGGAGAGGGACATTCATACTAAAAGAACTCTGATACAAATGCGTAACACGGACAGTGGGGGGAGGGGGATTTTATAGCAAAAGGAAATGGAAGTCGGGGGACAGGGAGGCAGGATCAACAATGACAAGAGAGGGAAATCAACAATGCAAAGTTGCGCGGTAGAGGGAAAAAGGCAATTCAATGCGGCTCGAGAGCACGAGGGTGCGGTATCGTCAGTTACTATGGGCATGAAGGACGTTTCAGCATGGACGTGTTTTGGGAAAAGAAGGAAGGAGGGAAAGGCCTCACGTCTCTGCGAGTTTGCAGGAGCAGGTAGGTTGATAGGGGGTGGAAGGGAAAAGGGTTTCACTCAAGCAAGGACAATTGAGGGGAAAGGGCAAAGGCCTGGCGCCGCCGAGGAGAGGAAAGAACGTAGAAAAGGAAAAATTGGAATTTCTATAGGTGAGAACGGCTATCCTTATATTTTAGGATATGCAGAGGAGGGAGAGGCCGGATTGCTCATAACCATACACCACAACCCTGAGGCTCAAGAGAATATAGGGACTAAGAGGCCTCGGGAAATTAGCAGAAAAGGGGGAAACTACAGCAATCAGGAGCCGCCTCCGGGTCAAGCTATTTGCTTTGCCCGAAGGGCAGGGGAGGCCGTGGACGCGAAAGAGAAGGGGAACTATCACTTTAACAGGATAATAGAGGGGAAAGGAAGAAGGTGCTCTAGATCATAAACTGTCGGGAAGAGAAAATATTTAGCTCTGTTGGCGATGGACGCGTAGGACAGGAGGCGGACAATAAAAGGGAACCAAGGACAGAGAGGGCTAGGAGAGGAAAATCTTCTGTGAAACAACTGAAATTGGGCCCGGGGTTTTTTGTAGAACTAGGTCGGCGAAAGCGCAGCAGATCTGCTGAGGGCAGTCTTCATGAAGGAAGGTGAAAAAGTTTCAACATAAGGGAAACAACAAGGACCATAGAACATCGAGAGCGCCGAGGAAAACCTTTCCTTTTCATATCGAAGTTTCAGGAGGAGAGGGCAGGTTCCTCCGCGACTAAAAAAGGAACGCGACACGCAGCAGCGTGTGCTCTTGGGAAGGTATTTTTGGGAAACGCAGGAGCCCAGCCGGAGAGACTGACCTCCGAAGCAGCAGAAAGGAAATATCCTGGTTTAGTGGGGGGGAGGTTATTGCCAATTGAAAAAAGTCAAAAACAAGATGGGTGGCGGTACCCTCGTGTGCAAGAGAGGATATCTTGATGCCGAGGGAGAAGAGATCAAGCCCGAAAAAACGCAGGAAGACTTCTGTGAGGTATCAGGATGAAATCGGGCATTTAAGGCAGACTTGGAGGAGATTCACCTGGACGGGAGGTCCGGATGGAAGGACTTCTTAACTCAGGGGCTGCTGGAAGACTCAGGCTATAGGAGGGACAATTCGACTGCCGCCCCATGGTCACAGGACTTGGACGCACGTCCGCGGGAGAATGGCTGAAGGGAGGGGGGTGCTACAAGTACAGAAAGGAGGAAATAGGCATCACACTCGAAATCAGGTGTTCGCGTCCTGTTGAAGAAAAGGGTCTCTTGAATCTGAAAAGGCCTCGTCTCTTTCCAAATTGAGATAGGTTTCCTCATCGAACAAGAAGTTTGAAACCTGTCGCAATTAACTGTCAGTAAATGAAGGGTATCATTCTTTTTAAGATCCGTGTGACCCGATGAGACTCAAGAATATTTCTCGCAGGAAAGGCGGGACATCTGCCGAGTTGGGGGGTGTCGCGTCGAGCCGCATCAAATTACGTACACTTGTTTGATCATGATTTGCCAAGGCGAGGTCGACCAATCAAGGGGAGAAGGGCTTTCCTGCATGTCATCCAACAACAACGGGAAAAGAAAGGAAAGTGCTATTGAAGCTCAATGCGGCCGCAATGGAATCGGGGTGGTGGGGGACCAAAAAAAGTACTGATCGAAAGCGAGAAGCGCGCGGTCTTCATCGCCTGGAATATGCGCCGAAAAGATTCCAAATGATGCCGGCTCGGAAAAAAAAAATCGTTTTCCGGAGTGAAACGGAGGCCGGCAGGGGGTGGGGTTGGGAGAGTAAAAAGCGGGCTCTCCGCCACACAAAGAGGCAGCATTCCTACACAGAGAATATCAACACGTCACAGAAGGTCTCCGGGGAAGTATTTTATCAAACAGTGAATGAGGTCGTTCGCTGGCGACTCTTCGGTAGAAAGAAGGACAAAAACCGTCCACCTGCGAATACGGAATAGGGCGTGGCGTACCTTCCCTGAAGTCGAAAGTATGAGGTGGGAACTCGAGTGAAAAGAACTGAAGTGCTCCAGGCACATGGCCGGATTAAATGCGGGAAATCAGAATGGTGATCTCATAGAAAAACGGCAAGGCCCTGCCGAAGAAAAAGGTCGCATAGAGCACCCTTGCAGAAGATCATGTATTTTGAGCGTGATGCATGGGATCTAATCGCGAAAGGGGAACCGTCACTGCCAACCGCAGGAGACCTTTTCACGTACTCAAAAAGAATGCAAGCCTGACGGCGCGAGCGAAAGCGGCGAGAAAAAAGTGCCTGGAAGACAACTCTCGCACCAGGCAAAAAAGACGAGGAATGGATGCATCGCGGCCCTGGTTTCACTGCAGAGCCAATGACGATAGACGAGGAGGAAGGGAGGAATTCATGGTAAGGGCCGACGAGGGGGGTTGGGAGATGGGCCCGTAGGCGGCGTTGGAAAGGTGTTAAATGTAGGATAGGTTACGTCCGCAAACCGCCGACTTCGACTCAGAGTCAAAAAGGGAGAAATGGGAGGAAAACATTTGATAACATCAAGACAAGGACCATGTCAGGCGGCAAAGGTGCCATCGAGGCGACATGTTGTAGTGGACGGGTGCTATTAAGGTAGGGGATGTCGACAAGTTCCCTCGAGCCGCCAAGAAAATACGACGCAATCGTTTCACTGACCAGTGAGGAAGAAGGGGAAGAGAAAAATGCGAAAGAGAGGCACCGTATAAAGTTACTCCGTCAGGCATATCGTCGTAGGCCTCGAGACGAATGGACGAAAAAGAACAGAGAACTAAATCTTAAGAATGATTGGGGGGGGAAATCGTTCAGTACCGCGGAAGAACACGGTCCTTGGGGTCTATACCGATTTGACGGGGGGACCTAGGTTTTCAGGAGGAGTTGGGTACCCTCCTGCCTTCGTGGAGGAGCTATTGAAAAACGACTTATAGAAGCGGAGACCTGGGGTAAAATAACCTAAGAGGATGGGGTATGGAGAAGGAGGCCCTTATGTCTTCTACTGAGGCGTTGGACAACTCCATAAGACGTTGGCAGAATTCCGGTGATGGAAACATAAGAAGAGAAAGTCCACTACAGGACAGGGGCAAGTGAGGAAGTGGGAAAGTCCCGTGGGTAACAACAAAAACATCGTCCATGCTCAAGCGATCAATTAAGCCACCTTTAGACTACAAAGGGAAGCTCCCCTCGTCCCTCCTTCTAAGAAATACGCCGCATTTTGGAACAGGGAGCGAGAAAGAAAAGTTGTCAGGGTGACAGGGGGTAGGTGAGGGATGTTGGGGGGGGGGTTTTGTCATGGCCGGATGCCGAGACACAGTCTTCCATTTTGGGGAGAGGAAATGATAGCGAAAAGGGTGAAACCCTTTAGGGAAAAGCGGAAAAGATGTCCACCTCCTCGTTCAGGGGCCTGTTATCAAAAGGAAAGACCGGGTCGCGTGCGTGACCAGAAAAGGAAGAAGGTAAAAAAATGTTTGAAAAGTCAAATCATCTAACACGAGAGGGGTGTATCAGGGGCATAAGGGGCGAAGACGATCAAAGAGATTGATCTTCCCGCGTGCTTCCACAGATGCCGCACGGTTGGGGAAGAAAAATCAGAAACCTTGGGAGGGGAAACAAATCGTTAAAAAGTAAACATGACAAAAGTAGGGGGCCTATCATATTTAACAACTCTCCGAAGTGGCGGCGTGCAAGAAGAGAGGACGAACCGAACACGAGGGAGGGGGGAAGAGGGAATCATAAAGAGGGGGACAAGAGAGGTGAGAAAAGGATAGTCGTAGAAAGGAGAAAAAATTGGCTCTCGGCCAGAAGTCATTCGAGAAATCGAAGCTAGATTTTCTTCAATCGAGGGATTTAGGGCGACGTCCCGGGTGAAAGGAGTGGGGGCCCTATATAGGGGACTTGAAAGAGCTGTCATCCAACAGGGGGATGACAAGCCACCGAGAAGAAGATGACGTGACTGGGAGGTGTGAAGGGAGAAAGAAACCACCCGGGCCTTAATTGACGAAGGCGGAACCCTCCCTAAGCCGACAATCATATTTATGAGGGGGGGATCAGACTCGGCGAAGAAAAAAACCATATTCTACATCCAAACAACTCAAAAAACGTCCCCTTTCGGACTCCAGTAACGGTCGTAATTATTAAAAGAATACCTACAGAGAAACTGCCAGATGGGAGATGGAACCGTCTTCATCTCATAGCGTCGGCGCGAGGGGAGAGAATCAAGGTCTCTGAGAGATACACGAAGGGAATTCCGCTTTCTGGGTCGGGAAGAGGGAAACTTCACAGCCGTCTCAAGAAGTACAGAAGAAGAGACGGCACAGCACCATGCGCTGGAAGGGCCCCAATCCCCCACAAAAAAAAAGAAAGGGGGGGAGACACTCAGAGAAAACGGGGGCATTAGATCGAGGTGGTTAAAAATGACGCAGACGCCCCAAGAACGGAAGGAAGACAGAGGAGAGGAATAAAGAGGTAGGAAAGGGTGGGAGAAAAAAAACCGAGGAGGGGGGGAAAGCAAATAAAAATAAGGGAGAACAGCCGCGGCCGACTGGTTAAGACATTTTCCGGGCGGCAAAAGACGGCGAGGAACGCAAGAATCGGGATTCAAAGGCCGAAGGGATTAGGAGTCGAAGGAAAAACATATTCAAAAGCTATAAATACTTAATTCCGCCCTGAAAGGCCGAGCAGCGCGGCAGCTTGCCGCCGAAGAACGATTGATGAAGCTGGGAAAAAGCAACGTTAAACAGACGGAGAGGGCTCAATACTTATGAAGCAGAGACCACAGGAGCAACGCCGGGAAAGTCCCGCAAGCCAAAGTTCCGAAAAAATTAGGAAGTAAGGGGAGGTAAATTGAAGGGGGGATGCCCCTCAAAATCTTGATGACGGACCAGAGTTAGGGTCAAAAACGTCGAAAGAACTGCTTATGAAGAACGTCAGACCAAAGAGGGGGGGGAGACATTTGCCTAGCAGCAATCGGAAAATTGACCGATTCCTACGCCAGTAACACTCACGCTAGCCCTAAGCTCCTATCACAAGCAGGAAGAAAGGTGGTCAAAGAGTGAAGCCCAGAGAAAGGAAGACCTCTGCATGTTGATTCTGAATCAAGGGCAACGGAGGGAAGGAACATACATCGAGGAAGCAGAGGCAAGGCGCTATGCACCACAGAGAAAGAATCTACCGTAGATGGATGGACTAGTGAGAGGTGATCGATCTCTCTATATCCATGAAAAAAGGGTGTAGGAGAGCAAACGAAGAAAAATTTCACTAACCAATCGAAGAGCACAGATAGAACTTATCCCATCAGCAATCACAGTAGCGAAGAAAACGAGGACGTTTGAGGCATGACTAAAGCCGGCCTCTTAAGGATCAAAGATCGAGGTTCGAGGTGGGAGAAAATTGGTTCGGAGAGCAGCCTTGTAGAAAGGTGTGTTAAAAAAGAAAGAGCGAGAGTGAAAACACGGTCGTTCTATTCGAGGGAAGCGCCGGCAGGCCTGGAATGACCGGAGGGTAGGAGAAGGGGGGTCCCCGGGACGGTGGGGGGGAATCCCTAAAGGAACGAACACTACCCCCGAAAAGTAGTCGAAAGTAACCCCTAAAGTATCTCAGGACAACACGGGGGGAGGGAGAAAAGAAGGATATTTAGAATAAAGGGGGCCTTTCTTGAGGAGTGGGAACTGAAGCAGGATGCAGGTCACCGAGGACCCAAAAGGAGTAGAAATGTTGAGAGGAGCGCTGGGAAAAAAACTACCTACCGGAGAAAGCAAGCGCAGTAAGCATCGTCCCGCTGGGAGGGTGGAACAACCGGACACAAGTGGCTGAAGAGTAAAGAGACGAAAACTAACTGAGGACGCAGAGGGGGGACATGGAAAAAGACTAGAAGTCATCTCGCAGGGGCCGGTCTCAGGAGTCTCGAACACAAAGGCTCGAAAAGAGCTAAAAAGAGATTTGGAATAAATGATTAAGGCGGTGCCGGTGCGCTCCAGGGAAACTGAGAAAATGGCAAATACCAGGTGCTCATCAAAACTCCGTTCCTGATCTTTAGGGGAGAAACAGAAATCCTCACCTCTCCAAAAGAGCCGGCTTGCGCTCTGATTACTGTGGCATCGCGAAGGTCCTGTGCGGTCTCGGAAAGGGAGGGAGACGCCGCGATAATCACTACGCGTCCAGGAAGTAAAATAGATGCGATTTCTTGAGAGGTATGCGCGACGACTGGTCCTTCAATATGGTGCGCGGCGAAAGAATCAGGGCGGTAGGTGACTTGGGGAACAGAAAGAGGGGGGGGGACCCGTTCGGAAAGGACGACCTTCTGGGCTACCTCTCTGGTCACTATAAAGGGATCAGAGGGAGCGCAATCGACTGGGGCTGACTTTCGGTCACTAAAAGACAAACTGGCCGATAAAAAGAAAGGCATAAGAAACCCAGTGGAAAACTTAAAACGGGTCTAGAGGAACAATTCTTCGTGGTTCTCAATGGTTGGCGTCTCGTATAGGCGCTTCTCCAAGAGCAAGGTGGCTAACTGTTCAAAACAAAAATCGTAGAAAGACAAGCGTTCAAAGGAGATCTTTAGAAGACTGGAGGCGTTCAATGCTGATCATAGAATGGCATCGAAAGACAACATGACCCCAAGAAAGGGACAAATGCCTGGAAAAACAGGAAGGCGGCCGTTAAACTCCCAGTCCCCCTATCTCAGTGCAAAATCAGGAAAGAGTTCGCGGCAGCGCAGGAGAATTATTTGAATTAAAGGGTCGTTTCCAGCTGCCATATCAAAAACAAACTGACTACGGCGGTTCGAGCAGAGATGGGATTAAAGAAACTGGGGGCGCTTCTGAAAGGGGAGAAGTGCACAAGTGTCTATCAGCATTAAAAGTAAAAGGAAACTGGCCGGGAGGAGAGGAAGAAGGTAGCGGGAAGGAAGGAAACTCAAAAAGTGCTTGTAAAAGGAGGGGAGAGAGGGAGAGAAGTCGATAATGTAGTCTTCCTTGCCGTTCAGATGGACAGCGACAGCGAGGTGAAGGCAGGATAACGGATAGCAAGAAAGGAGTTCATTGAAAAGAAAATATGAGGACGTGAATACCTCTTGCCGTTGCCTGAGCTGGGAATGATGCAGAGAGGAGAGACATATAATACTCATCTAACTGCCAAAAAAAGATAATTGCTATAATTTTGAAGAATGTTTCTGAGTCTGTCCTGATCGTTGGGCCGCGGCAAAGTGGAGGGAAAAGTTTAATTAAAAAAAAATGAAGGAGGGAAGGGACTGGATTCTGGATGGTTCCGCCGAAGAAAGCGCTGTGTGTGCGATCGGCGTGGCAAAGAACATGCATTATCGTCAAGAGAAAAGAAACGGGTCAAACAGGCGGGGATTATTTGGATAGGCCCGAACGAGTTACACTCTGTTCAATGGTGACGGGGTCAAGTAGGAAGAGACTCGCAAAGAGAGAGGAGGGGAGGCTAGATTACGGGGGGAAGACTATCTCCTTACCTCTCGCATATAGGGGGATAAAAAATCGGGACTTGGAGAAAAGGGGATGGATAGACTTTAAGGTCAAAACGGAAATTGATTGAGGTGCGTCCAGGACACCAAGCAAGTCTTGAAAAAAAGGGGGTGAAAGTATGGAGCCGAAGAAAGAGGGGTGCCGTCTTTGCAAGAGAAGGAAAAGGGGAGAGAGGGAAACCCAGGAGGTCCTAAAAAAAAAAAAAATCTTCGTTAAGGGAAGGAAGGGGGCAGCTCAAAGAAAGGGCCTTCGAGCGAATGCGAGCAACAAGGCACCCTTTAAGAAGGAGGATCCGCTTCCCCTGGTTGAAAACACCCGATATCCTTGGCAGAGCATGAAAAACTAGATCGAAAAGCTTTCCGGTGATCGCTAGGAACGGTGAAGAAAGTCTAGAATAGGTCTTTAGGATACAACGGAGACCGACAGTTGTGTCGTTTGAAATTAACGAGAAAAAAAATGTGAAACGTCGCGCTGAGACAAGCAAGGAAATACAACACCAACAAAGAGAGAGAAAAAAAAAAATATTACGGGGGGAGGGGGGGGGAAAAGGGGCATGTCTGGGACGAGTGATCGAAGGTCCTCAAGTGGGCGATCTATAAGGAGATGGGGTGCCCGGTGTCGATAAGAAGGGGGGGCGGAACGAAAGGTCATTGATCGCGTCTTGGAAGATGCTGGGAGAAAAAAAGGGAAGTCCTTGCAAAGGCCACCGGGCTGACTTGAAAGATGCGACGGGTTCCTTACGATGGTAAAAAAAAAAGGGGGGAAAAATACGAACATGATGAAGAAATGGCGGGGGGGAAGCCTCTTCTCAAAAAAAGGGGGAAGTGCTCCGTATCAAACGGAAAAAGGGGGGGGGCTGGCTATGGGACAGGGAAACGTAGATCAGGAAAATATGCTGGGAAAAAAGGGAGGGGCTCCAAAAAGAAGAATATGCCAAAAAGGGAAAAAGCATCTCTGATATTCTAAATCCTTTCAGCCGGAGCTGGAAAGGGACAGTCCTGCAAAACAGAAAAAAAAGAAGACAAGGAAGAAAAAAGGAAAAAGATCTGCCTCTCAAGTCAGGGAGGGCTGACGACCAAGAAGATCTCGCCAGGACGAAAGGAACGGTAAAGCATCCGTAGAGGAGGGGAAAAAAGACAGCAAATGAAAGAATTCAAGTTATCATAGCCTATCTGATGGTCTGCGAGACCATGCGGCTCCTACAAGGCTCAAAGAAAAATAGGGGGAGAAAAAAAGCCCGGAGGGGCAAATTGCCATCTTGTGCTGCACCCTGACATGGTGGGACGGAAGGGGTTTCGGCAGCCCCTTGGCGTGGAATTCTGAATGAGAGGGGAGGATGTGTCGGGGGGCGGGCGTCCCTGGCGGAAGGCCCGGGAAGAGAAGGTTCCTAACCAAAGACAGATTTGAACAAACCTCCAGAGGGGAAACATCGCACCCCCTATAGAAGATGGTCTCAGTTCATGGGTGTCTGTAGAAGGAAGCTATAGTAAGGGAGAACACCTCTGCGGACCGAATTACCAAGATGCACTTCAAAGCGTGAAAGGGAAAGAAAGGGTTCCGGGTCTAAGAAACAACTCAATCAGCCATCGTACTGGGGAAATTGACGCAGAAAACTTAACGCTACGACGCATGAGGGTTGTTCTTCAGGACAGAGTGGGAAAAAAAGAAAAGAAGGTGGGGTTCCAAACGAGCGTTGGTAAAACTAGGATATGAAGGGGGGGGGCGAGTACACATCAGCGCTCACTAAAAACGCTGACGACTGCCTGAAAGTGTCATGATGATCGATATTGGGGGAAGGAAAAAAAACTTCGGAAAAAACCCTCAATAGAGGGGAAGGGAGGAAAGACCCAGGCCCAAAAAGCACAGCTCGGTGCGAAGAAAGAAGAGGGGGGGAAAGAAATTCCAGGGAAGGAAACTTTGCTGATCACAGTTGAGAACAGTCAGCCTGGAAGAGAGGCATCGGCGGATTGGACAAAAGAATGGGATCCGGGTATAACACAAGGTACGACGTCGCCACTCTATCGGAGGGAGTAGAGACGAACAATCAGGGTAGGGCGACCGTCCTGTGGGGGGAAGAAAGACATTGAGGATGTAATAGGGAGAGACTCGGAAGAGGGGCTCGCAACCCGTTATGTCCTCAGCTCCATCGAAAAAAGGTGCCGGGTCTCGGTAGGAGAGGAAAAGGGGCATTGGGATACACATCCTTCAAGGTGGGGGGAATATTGACGAAGCGCAACTCACGGGCGAATTCGAAACCAGAAGGTAACCGGGGACTTGGAAAATCATTGTTCAAGTATCCAAAGAGGCATCGTGGAAAAAAAAGGTTGATCAATGCTTGAAAACCAAGGGCGATTGGGGGGAACAGCCCTGAACTAGAGCAAAAGAATCAAAAAAAAACATAGAACAACGGAGATGGAAAAGCGAGAAAAAGGGGAAGGGCCAGTCATGGCCCCAAGGGCTGGCCCAACGGAAAGGGGGGGGGGAAGCGTATTCCCCAAAGTGGAATCACAAGAGGTAGAGATAGAAAAAATAAGAAAAAAGCGCTTCGTCTTCATGCAAGAAGTAGCGTACTATATAAAGCAAGGGGGAGAACTATGGCGACAAATCGCGGACTCGGGAAGATACTCTTAGAAATGAATTTTCCGTTTCCTACAGGGGGAAGCAACGGGTTGGTTTAGAACATCAAAAAATGGCGCAATCCTACGCAGGCCGCGAATTACGCAGCAGAGAGAAAAAGAGTCAAGGCAAAGGACTGCCCACATGACGCTTTGACTCGCGTCGGCTGGCGACTGCTAAAGACACAACGACGGATGTCAATGAAGAGGAGGGACGGTCAAGCGGACCCTGTGGAAAGACCCATAAAAAGAAATGAATGGGTGGCAAAGAGGAAAAAACTCGCGAAATGGCGACACCGCAGCTGACAGATGGACCGACACATGGCCGTACCAGCTCGGAAACGAGAAGGGGAGGGGGGAGCTCCAAATAAGTCTGGAAAGTAAATAAATATTAAACCGGAAAAAAAAGCTTGTTCGGAGCTCGGTGTCTCGAGGGCAAGATCATCGTTAACCGCCGATCAGAAAAAAGGGGAAGGGGGGAGTAGTGCAATAGACTCACATTCAGGGACCGACAGGATTTTTGAAAGGAACTGTAGTCGCCAGTAGAGGCTGGCGAGAAAGGTTAGGGATCTCAACCAAGGGGAGGCGAGAGAACGCATGAAGATGAATAGAAGGGGAGGAAAAGCGGAGGGTCGACCCGAGACAACTCACAACTCCCGGGGAAAAGAGGGGAATCTGGTGGCGAGGTTCCCGAAGGTCGGCGGTTTTTCAACCTAATCATGTTTGAGCTGAAGGAAAGGCCTTCCAAGATCAAAAACAACAAAGGCGTAGAAATAAAAAAAGAGAAAACTGGAGAGGCTCAGCAAAAGTAGCATTTCGGGCAAGAAAGGCAGAAAAACTCGCACGAAATGGCAGGCGTGCAGCACATAGGGGGGAAAGAGAGGAGACGCGGATTCAGGGTTAAAAAAACAGTGCGTGACCAAAGTGAAGAAAAGAACGGGTCTCGACAGACTCAAAGACGCGAGCTAAAGCTATCGGCCTAAGCTGTGGGGGAAGGGGGAGAAAAAAGAAGAAAATCAGAACGGAAAAAACGCTGGGAGTCAAGGGAAGAGAAGACGGCCGTTCGTCGCGTTAGACGGGGAATCGCAAGCGGAATTACGACGAGGGGGGGAAGGGATTGTGCTGGCTCCAGGGCAACAAAAAAGGGGGCTTCACAAGAAAAGGCGTTGATGCCTTTTGTGACCTCGGGAGTCAGAGGAGGAGATAGACCCAGCCAGAAGGAATAGGGGAAAGGAAAGAGAATAAACGAACCGAAAACGACCATCTCAAAATTCGTTGGGTGAAGACAAAAGGGGAGCTCCTTATACGAGACTGCAGTCATGACCGGAAAAGGGATATCAGAAAGGGGGGGGAGGGAAGTGGCTAAACCAGACCCTTCCGGAGCAGAAAAAAGAAAGAAAATCGAAAACTTCAAGAAAACGCCTGCTTGAAACAAAGGAACCAGCATGGGGAATAAAGAAGCTCTCACAGGCCTTACGCCGCACTGCGATCGGGGGGGGGGGGAAACCGGAACAACACGCTACGCCTTCGACGAGCGAAAAGGGAGGAAATTAGCAAAAGGAAGGAAGGGTGTCAGAGGGAAGAAAAGATCTTATGTGCCTAGTATTTGGGGGTTTGGATTAACCGCTCGGACGACGGAGGGGAAGATGGGTTTCTCTCTGCAAGGCGACCCAAGGCAGAATGTAAACGATTGGGATATCGGGCGAGAGGAAGGCGGGTCGGCCTCAGGGGAACAGAGGGGGCTGCGTTGAGCACAAGGGAATATATTGTTTGGGGAGACAATCCCAACAACTCAGGAAACGAGGGTTTCTAGAAAAAGGGGAATAGAATTTCCAAGAAAACTTGCAGGAGCGGGTTCTTGGAAACACGCTCCACTACCATCCCTTGATACTGCCCGGCTTCAAGTATTTCAGTCACGTTTGCCTGTAGACAATCCTGGTACTTCCATCTGAGCAGAAGGGGGTACTTGGATGCGCGCGGCAAACGACCTTCTGGGACTCCAGAGGAAAAAGAAGATCGCGAAGGTGAAAAACGGACGGCGAACCTGGGGGAGAAAAAAGGGAAAAAGACCAACAAGACGTTGGGAAGCATATTCTCTATGCGTGAAAAAGAAAGAAAAAAGGATATTCGGCGACACGGTAGGCGATCGGCTCGAGTCCAGGAGGGAAAGCGAAAGCGAGAAGTGACTCATCACGCTTATGACGGGGAGAAGGGAAAAATGAACAGCGGGGGTCCAGGAGGAGACTCTCACAGACGACAAGAGACTCCGCCAGGGGTTCCGACTATGAACTGCCTGGCAAAGGTCAAGTGAAAAGGCAAGTGACCACCACAAGGGGAATCTAGAGTAACAGGCTAACTACTAAAAAAAAGAGATGTTAATCACCTTGGCGGCGGCCGCAGCAGCAAAACGAGAGGGGGAAAAACACTCAAGTCTCAAACGGGAAGCGGAGAAAATCTTCACGGTCCAGCTCGGACGAAATGTAAGGAGTCGGGGTGTAGCACCAGGGCAAAGTGAACAGCTCAGAAAGGGAAACATGGGACGAGGGGAAAAGGAAGACCTTCGTGATCTAAAAGGAAATGCGGATGAAAAGAAGAGGATTCATTCACTGGCTGAGGCACGCCCTTAAACTGTAAAAAGGGGGGGGAAAAGTTTCGGTGAGGGACCACTAAAAGTACCGCCATGCAGAATAAAATCCTTGATGGAGAAGCTAAGGGCCCGCTGTACTGTCGCAAGGCAGCCGGAAGAAGAAAAGGTAAGAGAATGATTGGAAATGATGATCGAGTTTCCGCTAACAAGCCGACCGCCGAAAGGATTGAGACACTCAGAAAAAAGCCTTATGCGAGTTGGGGGGGGGGATAAATCTTCAGACCGGGGACGATTTAGTCAAAAAAAAGACCGCCGGCCTAGAACCTCGCGAAGAAATAGTCATGGGGAAAGATCTGTCCCGCGGCGAGAAGCTACCTCATCGAAAGTGGGATTGAGGAAGCCCACAGCTGTACCGGAGGGGAGTATTCCGTGAGCTGCAAAAGAAATGAAAAGTATCCGAATGCATGAAACTGCATGCCTCACTGAGAAGCTCAGCAGCCTGGGGCCAACGGGAGGAAGAGATGGTAAATACCGTTGGCGGAAGGCTCGCGGAGAGTCTCAGAAGAAAGAGGAAGAGATAAAAACACATAACCAGCGCAAGCAGACCGTCTGGCGATGAAAAAAGGTGTTCCAGCCCATCGGTCCCAAGGACGGCGATGGACGGGAGAAAGAAACAACAAAAGGATCAAGAGCATTAAAAAAAAATATCGAAGGACGCTTGCGGATCACAGTCTAGTGCATGAATATGTATGCAATGAGGGGGGAAACCAGAAAGACCAGAAGGAGGGGAGCAGTTCCAACTCAGCAGCACAACCACCGAGCACCAGGCCGATTACACG
>Ga0179593_1503888_pt1 | contig 16272 bp, 25 predicted proteins | sample CZODoug2_1_08_16_FD_185931 | JGI IMG/M metagenome (GOLD analysis project Ga0179593, IMG submission 185931) | Vadose zone soil fungal communities from Angelo Coast Range Reserve, California, USA - CZODoug2_1_08_16fungal (PacBio error correction) | ecosystem: Environmental > Terrestrial > Soil >...
AACCTTCTGATCTTCCCCTCTGAGAAGACCAGTATCGAAGAAGGGACATCATATGGTTCTCTGTGCCAAACTATTTGGGGTCAAGAGTAACGAAGTCGGGCTGCGAAAACCCTCCCCTCGGGGGAAGGGGGGGACGTTTCCTTTCTGGAGGTGCGCAAAGCTGTTATAAGGGGGGGTAAAAGGGGGCACGGCATCGGAAAAGAGGCGTGGGCAGCTGCAAAACAGAAAGGGTGTGAGCAAAGGGGAAACCGCAAGGGGAAAAACGAATTTTAGGGCTGCAGGCAAATGGCAGAGCCGCGTGTATGTACGGGGTTGAAAGCCTCAACTCGGAAAAACGACTGGAGCGGAAAGATAAGGTGGGGGGGAACCAGGATACACAAATAATGTCAGACACATTAAAAAAAACTTGAAAGAAGGACTAGTGAAAAGTCTTAAAGAGGGGAACCCACCCACCGATCATTGAAGGAGGGGGGCGGCGCCTGAGGGACGGTGAAAGTTAAAAGAATAGAAAAAAGGAAAAAAACAAAAGGGTCGACAATAACCAAAAAAAGAAAGGGTCGGAGTCGACAGAAAACCGATTAAAATCTGTAGGGAACGAAAAAAATCATGTACAGTGGGCAACAGACGCCAGCCACAAAGCTCTGCCAAAGAGACTAGGAAGGGGAAAACGACATTCTGGTGGAGGGGTCAGTGGTGACTGGTTGAAATGCGGGGCCTCGCTAAAAATCGACCGACCCGCTCACGCGCCCCGGAGTAACGGGCCCGGTTGGAGGTTTGTGGGCAGGGGGGGATGGAGTGTGGGCATTGGGGCTCCAAAAGCCTCAGGGGGGGTTATCTCCTCCAAAGACAGGGAGAGGGGATCGCCCTCCTACAAATCAGAAAAGCTAAATCCTGTGGGAACCTAGGGAAGACTCAAGAGGTAGAAACCGGGAGTCCTAGTTGGGGAAAAAATTGGGGCAAATGGGATGATAAAAATAGAAATAGTTCAAAAGTGGAGACGTGGTACGCAACAGAGAAGAGAAAACTTCAAAAATGGAGAAAAGAACTGGGTAACAAAGTGACTGTGACAGCGCCTTAAACGCCAGGTCTGGCTTCAAATAGGGAAATACAGGTCCAACCACCAAAAGAGAAATCAAGCAGATTCAATCAAAAATCTGACTAAAAGGGAAAAAAAAGGCACTGAAAGGGGAGGGGCCATAATAACACCCACCAGCCGTCCCAAACGGTTGGGAATCTGCCGTCAATACTCAAACTGTTTCGAATCCAACTGCCAACTGGGCAAAACCGCCAAAACTTACAGGAAATTCCTCCCAAGTCAAAAGGGTTGTCAGCACCTAAAATAACCTGGGACCGAGCCAGTGGTCAAGGAAGAAAGCCAGAAAGTGTGTTTCAATCTACAAAGAAAAAGGAAATAAGTTCTGGATTATCGGATGTTGCAACGTACGAACGGAAACGTATCGGTCGAGACGAGCAACATTACAAAGGGCCAAAACCAAGAAGGAAAGAACCAAGAAGCCTTTCCATCATAAAAAAGGGTACACCCAGGGAAGGCAAAAAAAGAAAAAGAAAGGGGGAAGCACGTAAAACAACCAACGAAGGAGGTAAAGGTGGGAGAAAGCGGCCAGGGGAAAAAAAAAAAAACCCCCTCTATGTCTCGAGCCTGTGGGGTAAGTACAACTGAACAAAAAAAGGTGCCGACGACACTGCTATCAGTGAGACCGGGAGAAAACAAAGCCATCTACGCGCAAGAGCAACGAAGGGAAAGCTGGTGACAGATCGCCTGTAAAAAGCAGAAGAAGGGAGCGAAAAAAATTCAGACGAGGATTGAATAGTGAAAGGAGTTCTCCCAGGCAGGGGACGGAACTGCACCGACCTGACCGCGAAAAAAAAAGAAAAGGCCACCCTCATGAAGGGGGGGAAACGCTGTCTAAGAAAAAACACGGGCGGTTTTCGTCGAAATTGCCTGACTGAAGGGCTCAAGCGACGGAATGACCAGCTCATGCACCGAGACCCTGGAACAGCACAAACAGCCGCTAGCCAGAAAAAAAGAAGAGGGACCATGGGCAGGGCTACCAGAAAAAAAACATGAAAGGAACCTTGGAAAGAAACGTTCTCCAAAGAGGGGTCTTGGGGAGCTCCAAAGGACCGGGTGTACAACATGTTGTCGCTTGAAACGGGAGGACGGAAAAGGGGCGACCAAGAACGGGAAAAGGTTGAAAAAAGATGGATTGGAAGAGGTGAAAGGCGTCAAGCAAGGAGGAAGTAGCCTTAAAAGAGATGCGAAAAAAGGAAAAAGACCCATAAAGAGGAAAAAGAGGGAAGCCTTGTGGCTGGGAACCATAACCCGCGGAAAAAAGGGGACCGAGGAGGCAGAGAACTCAACCGACGGTTGGTAAGGCGAAGGGAAAATCAACTTGCAGTAGACAACCGTGGGGGAGTTCCAACTAATTTGGTAAAAAAGGGGCGAGCACCACCACCCTAAGGTAAAATCTCGGGGGAAAAAAAAAAAACGGGAGGAGAAAAAAGAGAGGGAAGTCCGCTGAAATGAGCAGAAAAAATATCTCAAAGGACGAAGAAAAAAGGGTCCTTTACTTAAAGAAAAAATCACTCAAGGCTCAAAGAAAAGGTGAAGGAGGGTTCCAAGAGAAAGTAAAAACTAAGGGACAGTGAAAAAAAGGGTAGGGGTCAAGTCAAAGGCAAAGGCAAGGTTTGAGTCCGGGGTGGAACGGGAAAAACAAAAAGATATGTGAAGGTGAAATGTCCGCTGGGGGCAGCCGGAAAGAATGCAAAACCCAACAGTCAAAAAGGGAAATAAGACCAGGATGGTTCAGGGGTCGGTGGGGGGGGGAAAGCCACGTCAGACACGAACCTTCTTTGAAAAAGCGCAAGGAAAACGCGCCCCAGAAGATTCGAAAAGAAACCAGCGTGGTCGGTCGGGACGCCGCAAAGAGTTCAGGCTGCAGAGAAGAAGAAGGGCATCTACGGACCCCGAAAAAAAGCTGGCCAGGGAAATTCTCTCAAAGGCCAAAAAAAAGGGGAAGGGGCATTTTCCAGCTGTGGACCATGAGCTGGGAGCAGAAAATCAAGCAGCCTGGAAAGGAAAGGCGTAGTACCATAGAGGACCCAATGGAGAGAGAAAAAAAAAAAAAAGGAGAAATATCCCGCGGTAGCCGAAGAAAAGTTACAGAAAGGAATTTTGGTCGAACGGAAAACCCGGCTGGTTTCCAAGACTCCTTGCATGGGCCGAAAATTACGGAACTGACAGAGTAACTTGGGGGAATTCTCGAATGCTCAAAAAAGGTCTGCTGCGTGAAAAAAAAAAGTGGGGAGCAAGAACAAAAAATTTGATGAGCTTCAGACAAGGTGGGAAGGAAAAGGGGAATTAGCGGGGGAACCCTACCCCTGGCTACCCAAAAAAACCCCCGGGGACGCCCTTGGGGATGGCTGAAAAACGTCCAAAAAATGAGCGACAAAATGGGGGCTGTTTGAGGAGGAGGCTTTGGGGGGGGCAAAAAAAAAAAAACAACATTAGGGATCGAAATGCGGAAGGGGGGGAAATTTTTTGTGGGGAAGTCCAGAGGACGGCGCCGGATAAAACTTGGGACGGCTACCATTCTGAAAGGAAGGGGATGGTTCGGGTTGTTGGATCGCAACTGGAAAAAAAAATTGGGGGAGGGGCCGGGAATGCGTACGGAAGAGGGAGGGGTGTGGAGCCAAAAAAACTAGCCAAGCCATGCCGGAAGGGCCCTGGGGAAGAGGACAATCTACATGAAAAAGGATGTTTTTTCCCTATGTAAGGACCACCGGGGGTGAGCAATGAAAAATTCGGAAAAGGGAGAAAGGGGAGCAAAGAGGTGAACCCAGGTATGGGAGCACAAAGTGGGGGTGAAGTAAAGTAACGGCCTGTAAAGGTACTACCCTTACAGTGGGAGATAAAGAAAGTTAAAAAATCGCTTTGGAGTGGGTGTGAAAAAATTGCCGGCAGAGGGCGAAGGATTCAAACTAATAGGCGTACCATAAGGAGGGCTTTCTGACAAAAGAAATATTCCCTAAGAGGGCTTCAGTATCCATGCACTGGTGGAAGGGGGTAAAAAATCTTTTTGTCAAGTGGCAAGTACCCTTCTAGTGAGGGTGAAACCGTCAAGGGTGTAGAAATGACATGCTCTAGAAAGGAGCCGGAAACAAAACTTATTAACGGTCTTGGAAGAAAAAAGGTTTGGTCCGAAAAACAAGGGTTCCAGGACAAAGGGGGGGGGGGGAAAAAGGCAGTTTGGAGAGACGCGACCGGAAAGGGATATTTTCCTGAGGCGCTCAACTGATCAAGGAAAAGCCTTATCTGAAAAACAATTTCAAATCACGAAGAAACAAACCAACCGGTCCAACTAAGGACTGAAACTCGGAGGTGGGTCGACAGGAACACAGTGAATGCAAAGAGCCAACCACTCATCACATTTGCATGCCTGCCCAAAGGAAAAAAGAAAAAAAAGGGAACCAACAACGAAAAAGAGGCGTTGGACCAGGAAATAAGGGGGACTGGAAGAGGAGTTGGGACCTCGGAGGGGAGTGAGGGTGGTAGGAGGTCACACAATGGAGCTGGGGAACGAGCATAATGATTAGAGGAGAAATGAGGGTTTTCGAAGAAGAAAATGTCGGTTTGGCCGCAAAACAAAAACCTGAGAGGGTGTCGTGTAGGGGGGAACATGGAAGGAACTAAGTGGGAAGGAGGAAACAGACACGTGTTACCCCAATCGAGGCAAAACAATACTCGGGTGTGGGCTGCTCCCGGTAAAGAAGTAAGAAAGGAGAAGCCGGGAGCAAAAGAAATCAAAAGGGAATGTAAAAAGGAGGGTTACATCACGTCTACCACACAAGGAAATCCGCAAGAGAGGGGTCAGGAATTTAGCTTGAAAAAGTAGCTACAAGAGAACTTAAAAGAAAAGAACGGCATAACAGATCAGGACGGCGCATTTTGGTTGCCAGACCCACTCAACAAGGACACACTGAAGCAGAAAGAGAAGAACTGCAAGGGGGAAGGGGGGGGGAAATTTGATGGCTGCCGGAAGAAAGACAAATGGTCCGGTAGAACAGACTGGTTGAGAAAACTCAACTGAACAGGAAAGCAGAAACCAGTGAAGGGGCAAGGACGCCCAGAAAGTCTCCGAGGAGAGAAAGAAAGACTCTTCAGCCCAGGTCCACACATCGCGAAGGAATATGAGCAGGGGGAACCAAAAAGTAAACCAAAGAAAGTTGGAGGAGCTCAAAAAAAACGGAAGTTAGGAAATATCAAAGGGTTTAATGCGGAAGCGGGATAGACTAAAGGAACGGTCGCGATGTGGAACGAAAAAATATGGTGAAGCTGAGAGAGGGAAATTTCTATCTTAGAAAACGTCCGAGAACATCAAAGGGTTTCGGGAGGTTTCCAATCTAGGGAAGAAAAGGGAAAGAGGAAATTGAAAAAAAGGAAGGGAGTCGAGAACGCTGAAGGAGCTTAATGTGAAATGAGGGTTTTTCAATCATTTCAAGAATGAGGACGCAGGGGGGGGCGGTGCCAAAGACTGGGAGGGGGCGAACCCGTTGTTCCATTTTCGAAGGTGCAAAGCTCAAACTGACCTTTTAATCTGAGTGGAAGAGAGAAGAAATGGGGGTGGGGCCACTGTATGGAAAACCAATGAATGGGGACATTACGGGGGCAAGAGGTGAAAGACGAGGGGTGACTGAAAACTTAAAGAGGCGCCAAAACACCGTGCATTTTGTCAAGATTGGGGAGGAAAGTAGGCCACAGAATGTTAGGCCAAAGTTAATGAGGAGGGAGGGGAAAACTAGCAGCATTGAGGGCAAACACATGTCGGCGAGGCAAACAATGCACGATTAACGAAGGAAAGAGGGCCAAAGGAATTGGTACTGTGTTAAAAAACCACAAGCAATAAAAAAGCCTGCAACAAAAAAGGAAACCGGGGAGGAGCCGGTAGTTTGCCTGTGTGAATTGGAATCCCAGGGCTGGAGCGGCTGCAGAAAGGGAAGGGATCAAGAAAGCACCTGAACAGAGGAAACGGGGACGGGGCCGTTGTTGGGATTACAAGTTGATTTTGAAAGGGGGACAGAACAAACCTTGCCCGATCAGGGTTAAAAAAGAAAGTTAAAAATCAGCATCCGTAGACGGCAGACGGCAGAGAAAAAGTCGCCATAGTCACTAAGGGAAAACACTGCTGGAACAAACATTAGCGACTTGAAAGAAAGGTACGGGGCAATGGGTAGCGTGGTAGGAGAGCATGCAAAAATTCGGAACGGGGAGAGAAGGCCACTAGGAAGAGGGAAAAGAAAAAAGGCCAATAAAGACCAGGGGGGGGAAAGCCAACGGAGTGGGGGACGGGACTTACGAGAGGCAGCACCAAAAAGGAGTCCCTCAAGAAAGGGGCCAGCGGGTCCTGGGGGGGACCAATCCTCAATCAAAAGAAGGGCCAAAAAAATTGGGCATGGGGAAAGGGGACACAGCCAAAAGGGGCAGGTTGCGCTCCCCCAAAGTGGGAAAAAAGCCCGCGGCAAAAAGGAAAAACAGGGTATCGGCATTGTCCAGCGGGAGGTCACATCCGAAACATGTTTCGACACTGCCAAAGGAGCCGCCAAGCAAGGAGAACAGATAAAACCTGAAGTCCCATGGTTAAGCAGAAGCAAAGTTCGGGACCAACGATCCTTGCAAAGGGCAGGACAAACCTTGTTTCACAACGGAGGACAAAGCCAAAGGCAGGGGAAAGAAGAAGGGGGAATGTAGGAGGAAAAAACTGGGAAAAACACCGTATCAAGAACGACATCAAAAGCCAAATTTTCAAAAAAGAGGGAAATGATCAACCACGACCCGGACAAACACCGTAAGACCGGGGTAGCCTAAAAAAAGGCAGGCCCCAGACCTGCAGGCCGGCCACCTGGAGAAAAGAGTGTGAGAGTGTAAAAAACAAAGCGGTTCCGTCCGTCAGGGGGTAATCCAACAGAGGACAAGAGAAAAAACCAGAGATTTTCAGAAACACTGGGGGGGGGAAATTTTGGAGGAACCAGACACGGAACCGTCGCTTCAAAGCAAAAAGGGGGGGCGGATCCCCGTGGTCAGACTAAAGTCAACTAAAAACAGCGTCTCCTGAAAGAAGGAACAACGCAAAGAACAGTTGAACCACCACAAAAAATCAGCCTATCAATAGCGAAAAAGAAATCACCAGAAGAGGGGATCAATGTAAAAGTGACCCAAACGGGGTAAGGATAGTGCCTAAAAGGAAAAATGCGCAGAACCGTCCTAACGTCCCACAGTGTAAGGCAACTGTGAAAGAGTGATAGGACTACGGAATTCGCTATGGCCTGGCGTCGCGAGAGTCCGAACTGCGAAGACTCCAGAAACAGAAAAAGGAAGGGGTGAAAACGAAGAGAAAAGCCAGGCCAAGGACCGATTAAAACCGAATTCCGGAAAAGGACTAAAATCACAGTCATACGCTGATGAGGGACCTAAAATCATCGCGGGATGGATCAGGAAGATTTGGAGAGGGAGGGGAAGAGGGCTGTAGACGGGAAACAGGGGAAGAAAACTCTAATTAAAGGTAAGAAAAAGAAAAAGCTCAGGCTTTAAAAGTGAAGTCAAATCCGACAAGGAGTAAAGCAAACTTAAAAAACAGGAACTGCTACACGTAACGGGTGGAAAAAAAGGTCACAAAAGAACGACTGCAAAAGGAACCTTCCTGCATTAAGGGGTGGGAATATCCAGAACCAGATTTACGCGAACTTCACTGAACCGATGGAAGGGGAAAAAGTGAGGGGGTGAGAAGATTGGACAGACAAAATCCTTGCGGAACAGTGACACTAGGTGGGGAAAAAAACATTGCGTATAGATACACTCTCACAACACACGGGGATAGTAGTATGAATACGGGGAAAAATCCCTCGGAAAGTGGGGCAAGGCGAGAAAACAAAGCAATCTGTCCAAAAAAGTCACAATAGAGGAAAAGCAACCATGCACTGAGGGTCAAAGAGGAAGGGAAGACCAAAGGGGAAAAGGACGTTAGCTGGGGGTCCCAAAAACCCAGAAAATGAATACTTTCGCTTTTGACGAGGTGGAGGTGGGGCACATATTGTAAAAAATAAACGGCCTTCTTTCCTTTATTGGAAGCGGGGAAAAATGCCACAGGTAAGGGGCCAAAAACCAAGGAGGAAGCCAATCGAAAAGGGTTCAAAACTTGGTTCGAAAGAGCCCACTGTCTGAAAAAAGGGAATCAAAAAGAGCACCCATCCTTTTCAGGCGAGCAACCCGGCTTTGAAAGGAAAGACATACAAGAACCGACGAGGAAGAAGGTCTCCACAAAAGGGGGGGAGTACAGGGCCTCGAAGGCAAGCAGTGGGGTCCCAGCACGAGTGGAAGGAAAAGAGTAGTGAAAGAGAAAAGAAAGAGCTCGCCATCAAAAAACTAGAAAAAGGAAATGGGGCCCGAAAAAAGAGCCTCGTCAGGAAGGCACGAAGGTAAAAGGGAAGGAAAGGAGGGTGGAACAAGGCAATGAGCCAGCGGCAGTTTCCGGAAACACCACATCAATGGCATGCGGAGAACCTTTCGTACTGAAAGAGAGGAGGGGAAGGGAGGGGAGCCGAGGTGGAAGCCAAAAGGCCGATTTGGAAAACAAGTTCCTGTGTAGAAAAGAAATGGCTTCGTCGGGAAAAAAGGCTATCGGAGTGAGGACAAGTAGAGTCAGAGTTAGAGATCAACGAAAAAAAAAAAAAGGTCCGAGAGAACTCCCCTTGTGTGAGAGTGATTGGCAGCCGTTGCCCCCAGACCATTCGCGGAGAAATGCTGATGGGAACAAGTGGTGTCAGGGAAAGCCTGAGGGAAAAATTCACGATAAGAATTCGGGAGGTTTTGTATTTTTTTCCGTGCAATGCCAAAGAATCGCAATGGTAAGAAGAGGCTTGGGCCGTCCCAGCACTGTCTAAGGGGGAAGTAATGAATGGAAAAAAGGTGTTTGGGTTGAAGAAATAGGTTTGACTAAGGCATTTTTTGACGAGAAAAAGGTCCAGGAGAAGAAACGTTAAAAGGGCAAACATCTCATCATAAAAGAGAGGGTACTGATCCGATCAAAAAAAAAAATAAAATCACGAATCATTGGAAAGGGGGGAAGGGCCCGAGTGCTTGAATAAGCACTGAACCAAATGAAGGGGAGGAAGGAAAGGGGCCAAGGACGTTAAAAACGCGAAAAAAAAAGAAGGTTTGTAGTCGGGAAAAAGAGGAAAATTGACCGCACTGGACATAAGATACACATGGTTTTCCCCCAAGGAGAAGGGGAGAAAGCGCACCGCTAAATGGGGGCAAAAGAAAAAGTGCCTCCCAAGGGGGGGGGGAGGTGCACCAGCAAGCGAATGGCGAGGCGCGAGGGGGAAAAAACAGGGGAAAAAAAAAAAGGGGAAAAAAAAAAACAAGAAAGTTTTTTGAAACCACGGGGGCGTTTGGACCCAAGCTGGTTTCATGAGTGGGTCACAGGGAGAGAGGTACGGACGCCTTCCCGGGGGGAAGCTCTTTCATGTGGGGAATAGCAACTAGCAAAAAAAAGAACGACCCCACTTTAGGAAACATTCAGACTCGGGTTGGCCGAAAGCAGCAGCTACCCTTCGAGATGTGAAGAAGAGGGCAGTTTGGGGGAGAAAGAAGGTAAGACGACAAAACAAAATGACTTAATTTTGGCGGAGGCGCGCAAAAAATAGAAAGATTCGGATTCAAATTGAAAATTGCAAAAAGGGGAAAAAAACCAAAAAAGCAACACCTTCTTGAGGGGGGGCCGTGAGCATTACCTTCAAGATGCTCGGGGAAACCAGCCCCCCCCTCAAGAACTCTTGCGGCTTGGCCAAGGTCAAACAAAAAACAGCCAAAAAGAGTGGCCTCAATCAAGTCCAGAGGGGGGGGTCTGCGCGTGAATGGGGGAGGGGGGGTGTGCAACAGGGGGTTAAAAAAGGAATGGGGGGGGAGAGCAAATCAGTTATGACATCACAAACTGTGTAAAAAACGGGCCACCCCAAAAAAAAGGTTTTTTTTTTTTCTTCGTCAGAACCATTGGTGAGACGGGAGGGGACGTCCGGGGGCAGGAGCCGGAAAACAAGGTCACCAAAGGCATCAGGGTGGCGCCTCAAGAAAAGTGACATGAAAATTCTGTGTGGGCCCCACGTGAAAAAAAGAAACCTTCCAAGGACAAAATGCGAAAGACAGAACAAAAACAAGAACTTGCCAGGGGAAACATTTATGTCTATAACAAGGACAGACCAGAATCGCCGCTCCAAAAAGTCACAAAAAAGGGGGTTGGGCCTTGAACAAGTCCAATCAAAGACCCCCTGGAAACCTCGCCAGCCAAAAGACCCCGAAGGAACGCACATTGCGACCTCCAAAGGAAAAGACTTCAAAGCACCAGCAAGCTGGCGACAATCTCCAGAAGCGGGGGGCAGGGAACGGGTTTCACCGGGGACCCCTGCTAGCATAAAAAAAGACCAAAAAAAACACATGGCGGAGGACAAACTAAGAAAAATGACCATTCGGGAAATACCTAGTATCCGAAACAGACGCAATCTCTCAAGGGGGAACAACACCTTCCAATGTACACCATCGGACAGCGCCCCAGGGAACCATCATAAGGATGGACGCATTGGGGGAAAAAAAATTCAGCCAGCAACTTGGGAAGTAAACAAAAAAAACAACGGAGGAGGAAAATAAGAGAGACCAGGGGGACGGGCGAACAAAAAACCTATGCCGTGCGAGGGGGGGGGCACGCAACAGACTCGGATTTAAGAAAAGCCCCTTTGCGGGGATCGAAAGGGGGCCCAGCAAGCGACGCTCTTGATACAAGGTCAGGTCGTGGGGGAGCACAAAAGAAAAAAAACTGTATTTCGTAGGAATCCCAGGTAGAAGCTCGGATAAAAGCTTGATGGTAGTTTCGGGGCGACCAACTTGAGCAAGTCGTCATTAGGGGAAACAAAGTGCGGAAAAAGGAGGTGGACCTGAAATTGCCTCCGGGTCGTGCTGCGGGGTGGCAGATCAACGTGCCGGGGGAAGCAGAGGGGGAGCGCGTGGTTGGAGCACAGGGGAGGAAACCATAAAAATACAAGTTAAGGGAGCAATCGCGGGGAAAAAAAAAAAAAATGGTATCCAAGGAATGAATGTAGTGACCCAAAACCCAACGAGTCATTGTCAAATTAGGGGGTCGGTCTCAACGGAGCAAGGTCGAAGCGACGAAGGGAAGAAAGAAAAAAAAACGGAACAAAACAGATTGTGCGACGAGACCGGAAAAAAGCCCGTGTTCGCGGAACATGTCAGAGGAGAATCAACGAGGGGGGGGCTAACACCGATCTGTTAATTTGAAGAAAAAAGCCAGAAAGAAACGCCGCAACTCCTTAAAAAGAGAGAAACTGGAGTGGGTGGAGGTTGGGAGGGGGGTTTGCTTTTAAAAGATGGCTGGAGACGCTGCCATCCACGAAGGTAACACGACTTCTCCAAGAAAAAAGCACCGCGTAAAGTTACGGTTTGGGGGGGGGGGGGGGGGGGGGGGGGGGTTTTCAGTGATGGGGGTAGGTTCCTCCAAGCTCAGCAGTGGGGGCGGACGCACCCAAAATCAAAAAGACACTCGGCAAAGGATCTCAAGCCGGGGACTGTTGCAAAAAACTCTGAATTTCTAAAAAACGCAAAAAGTAAGTCCAGGGGGATAGAAGGCTAATGAATAGAGCCAAACCGGCAAAAAAGTTAAGCGAACCCCACGAGCCCTGGAGAGAAATCACGCCAAATACACCGAAGGTGTCCAACGCCACGGGGGGGGGGACCTGCCACACAAAGAGAAGCCACTTCCACTTTGCGGAAGTACCAACGGCAGACAGCACCTCGCATCGCCCAATAACGACCGGTGGACGGAGAACAACGCACGCCCGACACCGCATTGGCCCAAACAACTCCACGCACCCAGACACGGGCCCAACGTGTACGGTATCATGGGAAAAGAAAGACAGATAACTCGAACCTTTTCAGAACTAAAAACCTGTCGCCGCCCTAAGGAGACAACGAGACGGACCTGCGCAAGCACCGGGCTGGAAGCACACTTGCCCAAAAAAAGAAAAAGTTGTTTAAGCCCCCAAGACGGACAGTCCGCAGCTATTAGGCTTTGTGTTTGGGTGGGCACGGAAACAAACCAAGGGGGGAGGGGAGACGACATCAAAAGAAAGCTGCCACCGAGATCAAAAACACCAGGGACAATCAAAAGTCAGCGGGGGGGGGAGCCCGCCAGCCAGGAACCTGCAACCTCGAAATGCTCAGCCCTATGGGGAAAAGCGGCCCAGAAAACTCCAAAAACTTAAATCATAAAGCGGGGGAGGGGGGACTCAAGAAAAAAAACAAGTCCCTACCAAGAGGAGAAAAAGTCTCGGAGCACTGTGGGCCAAACAATTGGAACTTAAAAACCCAAGCCAGCACACGGCAGGTACGATTTGAGCACAAGGGGAAGAAAGAAAAAAGAGAGAGAACGACCTGTCCTAAACCGACAGACGCAGGAAAAACGCCCAAGGGAAAACATGGCATGCCGCGTTTTGACGCACAAAAAGACAAACTAAGGAAAATCTGCGAAACAACTGAAAAAGACGAGGGCTACCAGTACGAAAATGCACTGAAAGCATTTCAAAAACAGAGACTTCGACTTACGGACAGAACCGGCCCTAAAAAAAACCAGCGTGTAAAAAAGAAGGGCAGGGACCTTTAAAGAGTACGAACGACTTTGTTTTTTTCGAGAGGACTTGCCAGGGGGAACTTGCGAGGCGATGTCCCGAAGGGAGGGAGGAGTAAAATCCAAGAGACACACTCGGCAACTTGTACAAGAAAAAAAAATCCTGGCCAAGAACCCAAAAAAATCCAAGTAACGACGGGGAAACAGATCCGGCTGAGCCTGCTGACGGGAGCAGAACTGGGCTCGAAAAAGGTATGTAGGGAGTAATCCACTGGTACAAGCACAGGGGGGCCAAAAACCATTGGCACGGACGAGACAAATCACGGTTTGCGCCGCATTAAGAATGGTATTAAAAGCCTGAGGGGACAGACACGCCAAAAAAGAAAAAAAAAACACGGGCCAAACGTACTATTAACGCGAACAATACCTTTGTTTTTTACCAAACACCCATTCAAAGGAACCGAAGGCAGGCAAGGGAAGTGGAACATACAGGGCAGAAAAGTCAGAAACACAACAGTGTTCCACGGAAATCCGCTGGAAAAAGCATGGAAAGGACTTGAGGAGAGACGGGTAACTAGGGGTTTGGGCGTGGTCCGGAAATATTGGTTTTTGAAAAACGACAGGGGAATTTCAAAGGAGATAACTCAACCAAAAAAAAAAGGATAATATCTAAGAGAAAAAAGCAGCCTTTTTCCAAAAAAAAAATTCGGCAATGGAACTCAATGCAAATGACTGGGAAGTACTAAATGAGAAAATCTCGCACTAAGAGCACACGAAAACAAAATGCACGTCGGGAAAGCGGAAAGTTCGCGTATGGAAAGCGGTACGGTGAGCAGGGTAGTCCCGACCATGCGACATGGCCAAAAAAGAAAGGGACGTTTGTCAGGGGGGAGGGTGCATACAAAAAAGATGAAGGGGAGGAGGAGCAGAGACCGGACCGTCAGGGGGCCGTGCTTAAAAAGCAACGAAGCCAAAAACCAGCGGCAAAAAAGAAACTAACTAGAAAATGTTTCACCTCGTACAGATGTCCAGAAGTCAGCGCCAAAATTGGACAAAACCTGGGAAAAAAAGAACTAAGGAGAACGCCCCATACAAAATGTTAAACAGAGGGGAAAGGACTAGCAAAGTAGAACTTCAAAGGGAAAAAAGGACCGCCAGTGAGACTTCCCGGAAAAGGCCCGAATGGCCTCAGGACGGGAGGTGATGCCCAGCCGGAGGGTGGGGCTGACTGGGGAACTAAAGGAAACTGACATGTATCTCCCAGCAAAGGGCAATGGGGGGATAGGCGAAGAACAGCCCTTAGTTAGTAGCCGTCGGTGGATTAGGAAAACAGGTTTGCACCGTTCTGCACGCGCACGTCGTTTGCATTTCACACAAACCGGCAAAACAGGACAGTCTGCATTCGGGCAAAGGTCTAAAAGAACTCGTAGGGGGGGTGTTACAGGATGTCGGAGGCGGCCAGGGGCTAAAATTGAGTTCTAAAAACTCCGGTCGAAGGGTGGCGGGCTCATTATGGTTTCAAAAAAAAAGTGACTCGCGGGGTGAGACGAGATCAAAAGTTTTAACAATTACCCTCTTGCCACAGCGGAAAGGGAAAAAACCAATTGAGGTGTGGCCCCCCGGGACAAATTGCGCAAAATAGACTGTCTGTGTCAGGTGACACCGCTGCCGGGGCAAAAAAGAAAACATAAGACGAACGGGGAGGGTTGGAAAAATTTCAGTGTGCCGAGGCAAGAAAGCTAGACCAGGGGCTTGGGACGGACCCCTGGCGGCTGGGCTCCAGGACTGAATGAAGGGTGGATGTCCCCGGATGTGGGGTCAGCCCCAAGAGGCACTGGCCTTTGAACTGGGGCCGAATGTAGTCTGATACGTGCGGGGGGGTTCGGCAAAACAGAGCGGCTAGAAGCCACAGAAACTGAATTGGGAAAAAAGACAAAAACACCCATAGCTGGCCCGAGGTTACATGTCCGTGGAAGTTCAAGGGGGGGAACAGTGCCCGGAACAGGAGTGCAGAATTCATCCTGAGGGGGGGAGTCAAGGGCAGGTGTTGTTTTTCCTAAAAACAGTGGTAGATGGTGACTCAGTCCTCACATAAAAGAAGAAAAAAAAACAAAATTGTTCCCGGCTCGGGAAGCGAAAAAGGCAGTCAAGATTGCCTTGGGAATTGTGACGGCACGCAAGAGGTCGTAGGTACAACAAAAGCAGAGGAAAGAAGCATCGAAAAAAAGACCAGTGTCACAGCGGTGGAACTAAATTTTCGGAAAAGGAAGTGGCGTGTAGGAGAGGGTAACAGCGTGGCGTTTCCACCCACGGGGGAAGGTTGCCGTGGATTTCAGGAGCAAGGAGGGGGCGACAGGTTAATTCCTGCCAAAAAAAAAAAAGGTGTTCATCCTCAGAGAGCACATTCGAGTAACCGCACACAACTTAAGGCTGGCAAGTTCGGAAAAACCAAGTTTGGCAGAAAAAAAAAAGAAGCTTTTCTGAAACAGGGGGGGAGAAGGTCAAGAAGGAAAGGGAGTCCCTTCGAGCCAAAAGGAGTATGTGGAGGTAGCGCGCCAAACGAGACAGCCGTAAATGAATGGTCCATTGTCCCATCACTGAAGAAAAACCAAACGGCCAACCTCAAGTTGAGCGGGGAAATTTTGAACAACGCGTGAAGCTATCGAAAAATGAATGTCAGCGAGCATCCAACTAATAAAAGTGCGAGGAAAGTACCACCAAACACGGGACAACACACCAGTGGGGAATCAAAAGAAAAGGAGAGTGTGGCATTGATCGCGGCATGGGTGGTAGTGGTAAAAACACGGTTGAAAAAAGGAAGGTTAGAGAAAAAGAAAGAAAGGGTTAAATGGAAAAAAAGACTTCTGTTGACGAAGAAAAGAGGGGGCCGGGGTTTTTTTGGGGAACGGTAAGGCGAAAACTGGAAAAGGGGAAGGTGTCCGGATGCTCTTAAAAATTACAGAAACCTTCGGAACCTGCCAGGGAAGACGGGCGCATCAAATAACTTGAAACAATGACTAAGAAAAGTGGGTGGCTGGGGGACTCTGGAAGAAAAAAAGGCACGGACAAGAAAACGACGGGACCTAAACAACCAGTAGACAGAGGGGTGTTTTTTTGGGCGAAAGGGATTAAACAAAAAAAGATCCAGTATCGAAGGGCTCCAGCCGAAAATAAAGCAACGGCAAGGGAGACGTGTGGGCCCCACCGGAAAGGAAACTAGACACCGTACACAAAAAAGTTTCGAAAAGCCTCAGCAGCAAAGAAAAAAAACGTGACTTAACGCATGTGGAAAACGAATGCAAGAAGAACAGCAAAGGAACAGAAGAAAAGGAGCAGCGAATGGCCTCAAAACGGTTCTGGTCAGTCTGCTATGCAGAAAAAGTTCTCATAGCAATTGTCCAGAAGACAGTGGCTCTTTACACATCAGAAAGGATGGGTGGGGGAAGACATAGAGGAGCACATCAGTCAAATCGTCGAAATGACCAGACAGTCTTCAAATCGACGCAGCCGGCCAAAAGAATCTGAAACAAGAAGGGGGTTCGCAGGAGCCCATCCGGGGGAG
>Ga0179593_1267185_pt1 | contig 16270 bp, 12 predicted proteins | sample CZODoug2_1_08_16_FD_185931 | JGI IMG/M metagenome (GOLD analysis project Ga0179593, IMG submission 185931) | Vadose zone soil fungal communities from Angelo Coast Range Reserve, California, USA - CZODoug2_1_08_16fungal (PacBio error correction) | ecosystem: Environmental > Terrestrial > Soil >...
CCCGAGTGATAATAGGGAAGTTAAAAACTCGTAAAAAAGGCCAGACGAAAGGTCCAAAGAAAGGCCCTACGCCTTAGGGGAAATATCGCAGCGGACGAGAAACGCTGTTGTACGAAGTCAGGCAGCGGCAAAATAAGTCGGGACAAAACCAGGTCCGACAAAGGTGAGTAAGAGTACCTCGCGGGGAACGTGACCCAGACTAAGGGGGGGAGGTGAACCGTAAAACGACCGAGAAGAACTCGTTCTAGGGTGAGTCGAATTAAGGACGGGGGGGAGGAGGGGGGAAAACCCGAAAAACAAAGGAGGATACTGCTGGGCATCGAAAGAGTCCGCCGGAATCGAAAAAAAGAAAGGTCTGGCGATGTTCGGGGGGGGCTCAAGAAAAGAGAGGTCCTCCCGCCTCTTAAAAAAAGTGGCCGGGCTCACACGCGAAAAAAAAGGAAGATGTCCAAGACTTCCTAGGAGGGGAAAGCGCTTGGCAGAGCCAATCAGAAAAGGATGAAAGAGGGACGCCACTCAAATAGATCCCAGGATAAGGCTTGGGAAAATGCAGAAAAAAAAAGGGTCGGCAAAAAAACTTTCGCCCGAAGTTTGGTGAAGCTGTCGCGATGGCGACCCCAAAATCACAATCGTACCACCAAATTCCACTCGTTGTTAACGGTCAGATAAACACTGAATGAATAGGGTCACAAAGCGCGACTCGTCAAACTCAAGGCTTGTAAACTCAAAGGGGGGTGACTCGTAACCAGGGGGAGTTTAAAATCGACGGGAACCCTAAGAAATAAGCGCAGGGAAGAGAGAAAGGAATCTCCGCGGGAGAAGACCCACGAATCAAAAGGGAAAGCGCCCAGAAAAAAACCAGCACGCACAACTTACATCAACGCCGCTCCAGAAAAAAATGTAACTGTCCGGAAAGATCCGTTGGAACCGACTCAAGCGGTTCACAAAATTGAGGGGGGCAATCGCTATCAGAGCGTGGAAAAACCATTAGTTAAAGCTGATCAGACGCACAATCACTTCGGAGAGGGGGGGATAGCGTCGGCTGCATGAAAGAAGGGGCAAGAAAAGAGAGGGCAAAATAAGTCTTAGAAATTTGGGGGTGATAAAATCGCAGAGGAGAGGGCCACCAGTTCAACGGAGGTTGAAAAAGAAGGGTCCATAAGGTAGGGTAAGAAAAAAAAAACGGTATTGGAAACAGGGGCGGTGAGAAGGAGAAGTGGGAGCATGTCGACCGCACCGCCAATAAAGGGGAAACATTCTCGCTGCACACTTTGTCGGCACCGGTAATGGCCCAGGGGGGCGGGCACTTAAAAACTTTAGACTGGTGCCTCAAATCTTTAACACCTTCGGGAGAATTCTAATGCTGCCTGGGCCTTGCAGCACAGGGGACAACATGCTAGTCAAAAAACAAGGGCAAACATCGGTGGAAGTGTCGCGGGCAAACGACTGGTGCGCCAAGTCACGTCTGATACAACGAAAAGTGTTTGGACGGAGCGACTTAATAATTGGGTGATGAGTAGCATGGGTCCCACGATTTGCCGAGGAAGGCTCGGGGAGAAAGGGTCCTGAGTCAGAGTTAAGTCTGGGAAAGGGACGATTAAAGGGAACCAGGGTAATGAGAGGGGGAACACAAATCCAGTCACCCCCTGGATGGAATTAACCGCGTTGGGGGTAATAAGAACGCGGATCTGGCCGAAAAAGGGAAAAAGAATCGATCGATGATGATTTCATGAAAAAGGGCAGAGAAGTGTGAAAGGGGGAGCAAAAATCCCCGAGTCAAAGCACAAAAGGGGGGGGAACTGAATCCCCATAGACGGAGAGGTAGTCTGATGGGAATCGTGGGAAGCCATTTTACCGCCCACGAGAAGAAAGAGAGTGTCCGGACAGAGGGGGGAGGGGTAGTTGCGGTTGGGATGCCAGCTGCCAGCTCGTAATAGTCGCGATGACTGAACAGGGGAGCCCTGATGTGGAGAAGAATGGGAGGAAGCTCTATCCACGGATATGAAGTAAGAAGTTGGTATCGAACCATATCGCACTGGCTGTTGGGGGACCGGCACGATGACGGGGAAGAAGTAAAAGGGACAGATGATGGTTCTGCGGTCTGGCTCAGTGGCAATTAGAAAGATCATGACTGCATCGTCAACCCACTCAGCATTGGGAGCTCGAGCACCCGGTCGTGGAAAAAAGAGGGGGGGGATAGGGAGGAGGGACCCAGTCATAAGGCAAGGACGCCGTCAGTTGGGGGATCGTGTTGTCTGGTCACCATCGGCCATAATCCCGACTGGAGAAAAAAGCTCGAAATCAAGAGGGAAGAATTGAGGAAGGAAAAAAGAATAATCTCAATGGGGGTGATCTTGGTGTTATTCAGGTAGCCAGGGGGAGGGATTGACATCTCGAATCATCAAAAAAAACGAGGGGGGAGGAAGGAGGCCAGAAAAAATTACGAAAAATCTTCTGGCGAAGTCAGGGGTTGAGAGGGAACGAATTATAAGAAGGGAGTGCATCAATGGGGGGGATACCGGAGGAGGCATGGTAGCGGCAAGAGGGGCAAGCCTCAACTAAAAAAAGATCAAAAGTCCTGAAAATATGGTCAATCTTCAAAAAGAAAGCGACACTCCCTTGGGGTATAGAGGAAAAAAAAGGAGAACATCCCAAAAACGTGATTCAAATCATCAAAAACAGGCTTCCCTCTGAGCGACATCCAACTCAGACGATCACTGAATAGTGAGAAAAAAAGCGACTGTGAGGATCTTGGGTCGGGGGGAAAGGAAACGGAAGACTGGCCAATAATATCAGGAGACGAAAAATCGATAGGCCTGCGTCAGCGATCAATAAAAAAAATATAGGGGGGGAGCTTCCGTCAATCAAGAGGCATAGCGGGAAAGAAAATGCAAAGGAGGTCAGGAAGAGCAAGAAAGGGACGGCATATGAAACCATCAATAGAACCCGAAGAGGGGACAGGAATGGAACCGAGTTTTAGAACTGAAGGGAATAAAAAGGATTCTTGGGGAAAGGGAATTGGCAAAGAGAAAGAGAGGCTTTAAAAAAAGGCCCGATCCCCTCTCAAAACCGAATCACCTCCGACATTTGGGTGGGAAGGCGAGGTGGCCAAGCGCAGGAAGGGGGAAAAGTCAGATGCAAGCTGGGAGTGAAAACACTAGTGGCCTGGGCATCGGCTGATGAAAAAACAAAGTTACAATAACTAGCAAAAGTAACCTACTCAACAAAAAAGCTTGTGAAAGGGTTCACACAGGAGCAAGACGGCGAAGACTCAAAGCAAAAAGCTGGCGGAAGGGGGACGCCATTTTTTTAAACGCGCAATGTAACATGAAGCCGGTCTGAAGCTGAAAAAACGGCGGAAAGGGGGGTGGTGGCGCAGCGAATCTAGAACTAGTCACTCAAAAAAAGTTCCAAGGGGAACTTTTGGACGAAAGAGGTGAAACCAAAAGAAACCTCATTTGCCGGCACTATTTACTGCAATCAATCACCAGGGAAAAGGAAATAAAGGCTCTCGGAGACAACAAGGGTCGAGAACTAACAAAAGAACAGTACATCCTTAAATTTCCTCTACATATCCCCTGATACAAGGATTTCAAGGGGGAACAAAATGTATCTCGGAGTATGAATACGATAACACTCCCAATGAAAATTGGTGGGCGAGGGCTTTGCAAACCTGCGGACCGGTATTCACGGTCTCCTGAGCGAAAACACACCTACAAACAAAGTGTGTGCAAAAAAGCGGAAAAAAAAGACATTTCTGGCTCTTCTGCGCGGCTGCCAGGAAATGCGGATGGAATGAAATCAGAAAAGGGAAATGAGCCGGAACTCAATTAAAGAGCTTGTAAAGGGGACGCGCCAGTCACTGAACAAAAAGACGAAATAACGGGAATTGAAAAAGAAAGTGTCTTAAGGAATGTGGACGAGACAGCTTGGTCCTTAAGGGCAAACTACTAATAAACAAACCGTAGCATCGGCATGGGACAAAAGCCCGGCTGAAAAAATGGGGCAAAGTGTATACGAGCGGGTAGGGAAAGCAACACCGGAGGTTCGAAAGGGAGTGGGCCTCATAAATTGGGGGAGAGGAAAAAATCAGACGATGAAGTATGGAAAAATCCGCGGCATCTTTCGCCCTCCAGGAGAGGAGAGGGGCGAAAAAGAGGGAGGACAAAAAAAGAGACTGGAGTTGGGAGCTGGACCGGGCATCTTTGCGATCCAAAAATAAAGGTCGGGGGGAGAAAAAACCTGACCTAAGTTGCAAAAAGGAAAAAAGTAGTAAAGAGCGGGGGGTGCTACTTGTCACTAAAAAAAAGAAGACGCCACCCAGCTTTAACCTGTCCAACAAGGAAAAAATATTCTATGGAAAGGAGGATGAGAGGGGAAAATAGACAACAAGGCTGGGAAAGGCAGAGGGGGAGTAGCGCTTACTGTCGGGGGAAAAGTGCAAGGAGAGAACGAGGGTACTGCACCGGCACGCCTGGGTCTCCCAAAAACAACAACGGAGTACAGAGGGGGGAGGTAGTTGAACGCCTGTAGAACGGCGAGGGTAAAGGAAAGGCGCAAAATCGTGCAAGGAAGAAAGGGGCCAAACGGACAGGGGCGAAAGAAGAAACTGCCTAATCGCGACCTCTAACGGGGTCTAGAACTGATATAGTCATCGCGACCAATGCGAAAGGGGAAGAGTCACCTAGAGGGTATGAGGATTCCCGGCTCAGGTGGTAGCGACACGTGGAAAAAAAAGCGAACGTACGTAGGTCTGGAAAGTGCCCTACAGACGGTCTATGCACCCAAAGGAGGGGACTGGCCGAAAGAAAATGGAAAGTTCAAAAAAAAAAAACCTCAATTTCGAGTTTCAGGGGGCGACAGACCCATATGCGTGAGAACACTAAGGGCCGAGAGCAAGGTTGCGCAACCGCTCCATGACCTAAAAAAAAAAGGAAATACTGACCATGATGCAAATTAAAAAAGGATGAGCTGGAAGGAACAAAACGCATATTCGAACAAAGAAGGCGGTTTCATGGCCGAAATCATAACTACAAAATGGTTGCCCCTAGGTCGCTGGGTAAAAAAAGCAAAACCCACTAAGGAGCGGGCAGCTGAAGTCCGATCGTCCGGGGCCGGAATGGGAAATAACGGACTGATCGGGGAAAAGCGTCGAGAAAACCGGCAGGACAAAGCGTCAATTTTAAATGGACTAAAAAATGAAGGGTGAGGGACGCGGGGTCACGATCGCTCTGAACGGCAAGGGAAGACTTACTCCTCCGGGGGGGAGAACCCGATACTTTCGAATACGCCCACTCACTCAAATGACAATAGCAGAGAACGGGGCTGTTTTGGCAGCAAACTATTCATGTTCAAAAAGCAAGAGGTTCACCCAGTAACGGGCAAGTCCACGGATATCGAGGACATGAACGCAAAAAAAGGAAGCACTGGTATCGCCTGTAGAGGTGTAAGAAACGGCTAAATGGCAGGGAAGGGTATAAAAAAAAAAAGAAAGACAGTCAAAAATGACTTCGAAAATGGGGTCACTTAAAAACGGCAGGGCGACAAATTACGTGTCCGAAAAAGGTCAGAAAAGTAGAACGAGAGTTGAACGGGGGGAGAATGGTTGGCCACGCTCAGCTACAGGAACTTGCAAGAGGATCGGCAAGCCTCGTTAGGGAAAAGGTCAACCGGCAGTGAATTACTCACTACTCCGATGAAGAGGCTGGAGCAAGACACCGAGGTCTTTTCTCGGCGTCCATTCCGCACCAAATTCAAGGACTCACAGGTCAGAAAAATCTTGAGGCCTGAAACGAGTCACTTTGGGCTTCCCTGTGCTCAAAGTCACTTGGACTTCCAAAGACGAACAAGTGCGGCAAAGCCTTTACGGGGGGGGGGGTAAAAAAGGCCGTCATAAAAGCAAGGTTCACACAAGCCTCCGTAAAAAATCCGGGTCACACTAACACGTTACAGTAACTTATTGACCGAATAGGACGCACAAAAGAGGCTTCTTGGCCCCCCCTGCAAGCACCGAACCATCAGGAAGTAGGCGCTTTCTTGGTCCCCTGGACGGGGTTTGAGTAAGGAGGTTGTCATTGGTGATCAAACTCTCGATGCTTAACTCCGTTATAGGGAGCAACATCCAAGCGAGGCAAGGAGAAGAGTCGTTCCTTTGGAAATTAAGCGAGGTGTTCACAAAGGTGTTTTCCAGGTGCAATCAACCACCGAACAGGGCGAGGCGAAACCAAAATGCCAAACTTAGGAAAGCTGTCGCACGGGGAGTTCATCATACCCCGGAGTAATGAAAACAACAAAAAAAGCCCGAATGCTGACGGAAGAAAGCACACGGGGCCATAGTGGGGGGGCTGTTTGTTCGATATGTGCGTGCGGAGGATGCGGGGGCAACGTCATATTTGAGACGGATAGGGAATCTGGGGGCTTTCTTCACCCATTGGTCGTCGCAGAAGGACCGCAGGGTATGGTGAAGAATTGAAGGGGAAAAAGCCTCCGCAAAGGAAACAGAAAATTCATGTCCGCCCAGAAAAAGAATCGTAAAAAAAACAAAGATTGCCGGCGGGAGCAGATTAACTGCAGTCAGAGGTCAAAAATAATCTTCACAAACCGGGTGATGGTTACGTTCGGGGTAGAAGATAAAAGTGTCGGTCATAGGGGGGGGAAAAGCGGGCACACACGTCAAATCCATTGAGACGAAGGGGGAGAGGGTTCAGTGAGGAGACCCGAAGGGGGGAACCATTTCCCGACGTCGGCCCTTGCTAAAGCAAGGGGGGAGAGGGGCCGATCACAAAGGGATAAGAGGAAAAGGGTCAGTAGTGGGTCCTGCAAGTGAGCTGAAGTTCGTTTCAATCTATCAAGGTCGGGGGGGAAAAGAAAGAAGGATACCCAAGGCACGGTCTATCGACATGTAAGAGGGGGAACGATACACAGTCGGGAAAAAACTCTGGATACATTGGTGTATCTTCTAGGCGCTGATTTGCTGGCTACGACTCGGAACTGGGGGAGAGGAAAATATCGATGGCAAGAAAAAAAGTCCAGGACTGCACCTTTGAGGGGGAGAAGATATGCCAACTGTTGAAAAAGGACTACTCCCTATGGGATACAAACAAAGTCACCATACCGGGGAAGGAATCAGCCAAGGGATTCACAAGGATTAGTCCGCGAGAGTCCGGCGTGAAAAAAACGGAACGTGCGGAAAAGAGGACTGGTCGGCTATTCCTCAATACTCTTGACAACTAGAAATAAGGTGACACGAATAAGACCGATCAAGAAGGGGAATCAGGTACCCGAGACTCTACGCGCAAGAGAAAGGGGCCGCAGCGAAACGACCGAAAAAGAAAAGCGCGAAAGCAACGACAAAGATGGCATAGCATAGCAAGGGGAGGGAAATGGCATCAACGAAGGTCACCTCGATAAAAAATCCGCCTGAACAGGGTGGAGTCAAAAGGGAGCGGAAAAAGGGGGGGGGTGAAGAGCCAGTGAAAAAAAGGGGGGGTGATCACTTTACGGGGGGAAGAACATCATCGACTTATATGGACCGTGCAAAAAAAGTCCCGACCGGGGGCGCCCTAAGAGAAAAAAAAAACAATGTTCAAGGGAAAATTAGATTGAAAAAGGATGGGACTGATCGGGGCAAGGGCATGAAAGGGGGACGGGATCAATCAAGAGGTCACAGGGAAAAAGGAAAAGGGCTCACGAGGCGGAAGGGCAAAAACGACCTCAGGAAAAAGGAACAGGCACCGGGCAAATCAAACGTAGAAGAAGCAAAGAAGTCTGAAAAGACTGAAGCACAGTCGGCAAAATTCAAATCCCTAATACAAAGGAGGGATGGCGACGTGCGAAAGAAAAAGAGTGGGAAGGGGACACATACATTTGGACTCCGCACTCGCAGAACGTTCTCAAAGGGGGGAATAAGGTCAGAAAAAAAGGTGGCCAGGGACCGGGGGTACGAACTCTTGAATAACAGCGGGCCAAGTCCGAGCCTGAGGAGGGGAGAGAAAGTATCGGGAAAGCCGCGAGAAAAATATAAGGAAAAAGGAGGGAGGAATGAACTCAGAAAAAAAGAAGGAAGCAGACCGTTGTAGGAGCTGCGAGCCAAAGGAACAAAGAAGGATAAGGGGGCCGGGACAATCAGGTGTAAGGGCACGATGTGAAGGCATCAAAAAACTCCCTACAAATCAGACAGCGGGAAGCATTTGGCTGAGGAGGGGGGAGAGCAGGGAGAGTAAGTGGAAAAGCACGATCATGACAGGGGGGAAAACTGAAACCTACGCAACTCCTTTGGGAAGGGAGTGTGGCGAACAAGGTTGAAAGAAAGGGAGGGGAGCTTCAAGAGGGGCTCAATTTGGGGATCTGAGGAGCGGTAAGACTTGAGGGGGTATCCAGAAACGTAAGCTTAGTGCTAGAATTGACGAAATGATGAAGGAAAGCGCGAGGACCGGTGACATTAAAACATGGGACGGGAGTCATGGGTCCTGTTGAGGTAAAGAGGCTTGGTGGTGAAAAACGGTGCGCCTATTAGACTCAACCCCCGCAAGGGAAGAAAAATTTGCAAGGGATCGCGACAAGTCGTTGCACCAAATGTCGGGTTGTAAGATGTGGAGCAGCCGAACGGTCGGAGGGAGGGCTGCAAGATAAGTCGAATCATACTATCAGATCGAGACGATTATGTGCAAAGCCGCGTTCCCTGCAATCGGACGATCGCGACATCTGAGATCGCAAAAAAAAAGAAAAAATCGAAGGGAAGGGGGGGGAGAGTCGGAAAGCTCTTTCGGATGGCCGAAGAGTTGTGATGGAAAATGCAAAACGGTGCTAACCCGAAGACCTCAGAAGGACTCTTTTTTGGGGGTCTAAAGGGAGCGACAAAGACAGGTACGACCAAAAGCGAGTGACGATGTAAAAAACCGTATGCCTCTCTAGTCCCACTGTTGCATAGACACAACGGTTAGTCAAGGAAGCAGCTAGGAGGGAATGTCGGCACTATGAAGTAAGAGAGAAAGGAGGGGTATGCCACCAACCCTGATACTCAAAAACGTCGTCACTATCTCAACACGAACAACGAGGGAAGAGATAGTGCGGTGAGGAAGAGTGGCAGTGAAACTCTAGGAGGGGAAAAATTCTAGTGTGCCAACCCGACCAAACGAGATAATCGAAGGGACCTCTGCCAGAGGGGTGATTTTCGAACTGCAAATAATCGCGAACAGGGAGAACAGGGGGCGGTGGGAAAGGGGGACCAGGAGAGGGCTCGTAACGTAACGGCTCCTTGGTGCGACACCAAAAAGCTATACTCAGGTCTTGTTGGGGGACGGGTTCGGATTAAAAACCCAAATTATTACACGGAAAAGATAAGGAAAGGAGGGAAAGCAAAACAAATCAAGTCTTGGATTTCGGGTGAACAAACTAAAGAACACGCAGCGAACAGGGCCGGAGAAAGCCGGAGAAAAACAGACGGGTAAGCGGGAGAGAGCGTAGCATTCGAACAAAATTGGGTCGGGTGCAGCAAGGGCAGAGGAGAAAAGTAGAAAAAGGGGTTGAAAGGAAAAAAGAGACGGATTCCAACGGGAGAACACCTTGTGCGAGGGAGGTTCGAAAAGACCTTACCCGATGCGAAGAGGGGGGGACAGGTCATGGAGTACGATCAGGGAACAAAGAGGCAAGATCAGGGAAAAAGCAAGATTGAAAGAAGGTGGGTTAAATCTGTCACCGTTTCGATCGCGCTAAGCGGCTCGCTGACGTGCAAGAAAAGAAGAGGGAGACTACGAGCCAAGGGTCCCAAAACGAGGAAAGGTCGAAGGCTACCAAATCCCAAGAACATCACAAAAAGCCGCGACAGATCAAGAACATGTCAACTGTTCAGCAAGAGAAGGAGCAAGCAAGGTAAAAAAAAAAGCTGTCAAGGCCCTGAAACGCCGAGAGTTAGTAGTGCCCGCTAAAAAAAAACCTAAATATAACCTAGGGATGAGAGGGTATAAAGAAGGTCCAGCAATCTGCACAAGGGAAAAGGAAACACTGTCCATAAACAACTGTTAGTCACTTTAGCCTATTATCTTCCTGGCAACACAGGGGAAATGTTGAAAAAAAAAGGGACGCCGGCAGAAGGTCAGAAAAGGATGAAGGATTGGTCTCTTTACTCTGTGATTACAGACAAAGATCAGAAAAAAGCCAGCCCAGGGGCAAACTAGTGTCAAAAAACAGGTATCCACCCCTTGGCGAAAAAAAAAAACAATGGACGAAAGTGTAGAAAAAAAGAAAAACCCTGCAGGAGTCCTTGAAGACAGGGTAAAAAATCAGAATGTAGCCACAACCCATGGAAACCTCTTTTTGGAATGCTCTCTGACTATCGTTGGGGGTCATCGCGTAACCCTTCCCTGGTGCGTCCACCGAGAAACTGCTTGTTGGGGAGGAGACGTAAAATCCGTGAGGGGGTAAAGGAATGTAGTTGAGAAGTGAAGTGACCCTACTCACGGTCTATGGTACGCCTTAAAAAAAGATGGAATGAGGATGTCACAGACAGGGAAAAAAGTAGTAAGGTTTCCACCAGGTCAGAGAAATGTCCCCTTAACGCGGTTGGGAATGGGTACGGGGGGGGAAAGCGGCCACACCAGCGGGGGGACGATTTCATAAAAGCTGGATGGCTCAATCCTCCCGTGAAGCACGAAGTGTGGAAAAGGATGAAAAAGAAAAAATCGGAGGAACCGTGCCCGGGAATACAAACCGACTTTGAAGAGATGTCTACTGTCTCTAAGGGGGACATCGTAGAAAAAAATACCACCGAATAGGATGACCGAGAGATTCCAGGGGGTGGAAGAGGGGGAGGTATGTGCGGAGGGGGCGGGTGGGGTTCGTCCATCGGCAAAACGATCTTTCTCAGGAGGAATAAGTCCTCGGAGGAGAGGCCCCGGGGAAAGAGGCGTAGTCGTAGGATCCCTGCGTTGAATACGGGTAATCCGACCAGATGACCTAGCTGGGGGGGAAACAGATGAAAAGTGGAATCGGAAAACGGAAGCCGAGTGGAGCTGCCTGTAACGCAGGCCTGGAAGGAAGGTTCTGAAGAGGCACCACTGGATGGACGTGGGAGAAATTGGGTAAACTCGATTACCCCAAGGGCAGGGGTCGACTAAGAGGGGGGGGGGGAATCGGAGCAGGGGCCGACTTGAGAGTCCTGCGTCCGCAGTCCTGTGATGGGGGTGGAAGTCTCCATGATGCAGCTACCAAAACATGATAAGAAACGTCGGAGCAAAAGGAGCAATAAATCACGACGCCGATAAAAGATACCTTTAAAAAAGACGGTGATGAAAGTGGACGGGAGGGACTCAAGGAGGGGGAAAGGGGGGGGGAAAGGATTTCATCTCTCTCACAAAACTCCCAACTGAGAAAAGAGCTTTGAAAGGGTTCGCCCAGGACTAAGGCAAGGGAGGGGAAAACGCTGCAAGAAAAACGAGCAAAGTCGTTAAGTTCCAAGAGGGGAATGAAGGGTGTATACAAATCTTAGTCCGGAAGACCGGTTTACCGATCGGTTGGGGCCACTATCTGGATGGAACTCCGACCAACCAAAAAAGGAAAGGGGAAAGAAGATGACGTGGTGCGCTCAAGAGGACAAAAAAACGGATATCGAACACGCCCTTTGTCATCTAGTTCTCCAATGCGAAGTCCCAAAGGGGGGTGAAGTCATCATGCCGTACTGCTCAGCAAGGGGCGTGAACAGACGACATCAAGGAAAGGAATATACAAAAAGAAAACAGCGAAGGTGGGAGGGAAGGGGGTGTACCAACGTCATCCAATCAGAACAGGTCAGGGGCACAGCTCTCCGTTCTTAAAGGTAGAAACGAATATTCAGCAAAGAAAATATGTTTGGTCACGTGCCAACGACACATCCACATCTACGAACATCAACAAAAATATGGGGAAAAAGGAGTCTCGTCCACAGAGATCGCATTGGCGGGAAAAAACGGAATCTGATGAAAAAGACGGGTGATTCTCCTAAGTGAGAACCGAGGTGGGGAGGTATGAATCAAAAAAAAAGGAGGGGGGAGAAAAGGCCAAAATCAAATCTATGAGGATTTTTCTACGAGGCCCAAACGTGTGCCACCCTCAACATATCAACACCACTCCTCATGTTCACTTCATGAGTAGTGGTGGGAAGGAAGAGGGGGGGGAAAAAGAGCATTAAGGGTGAAGGAGCAGAGAAGGAAGGGAAAGAGGCGAAACATCGAACGATCCCTGGTCAAAGTCAATGACAAGGCACTGTAAAACGGAGACGTGGCGAATCGGACCACAACACTCTCTTGTCACACGGGAAAAAAAAAAAAAAAACCCAAACACATCTAGAGAAATCAATCAAACAGGGTTGAAAAGGTAACGTGCGACGAAGAAAGGTCAATTGCAGGACAGATCCGGCCAGCGAAGACGTCTGACCACCACTGGACGAAAAAAGGAACGACCCGGAGGAACCGTTTAAAGAAAGAGTGGCCACGCTTCAGTGAAGTCGATGGCTTAGAAAAAGGGGAACAAAAGATCAAGAAGAACAAGCAACCAAATACGGGCACGCGGTCGGACCGACGGAGGACGAGAGTGAGCAAAACAAAACTTTACGGAGTAGTTTCCGAGGCGAAAAGTCTAAAAAAAGATGGCAAGTGGGACAAAGGGAAAGCTACAGTTGAGTCCGATGGGACCAGACAAGACCGCTAAAGTCAAAATACCTCGGGAAAACATTTTTGCGAGGCTTGAGCGAAAGAGATCGGTAATGTACACTCGAGTCGGCCGTGGACCCGGAGTAGGAAAAGAAATAATGGATAATGTCGCGGTGCGTAAAAAGATCTCTGCAGTAAAATTTCAAATGTAGCGAACTGCAGGGGCTCAGGGAAAGGAGTGGGGAGGGAGGCTTAAAAAGAAAGGCGGGAGCGTGGGGGTTATCTCCCTGATTATTACGAAAGTACCTGAGTTGCGTGCTACACCGCTTCCGGACACCCGCGAGACCGAAAGTCAAAAGAAAGGGAAACTCTGAAGGGTCAGTGAAGGGGGAAGCACTTGTGTACCTATCAGGAATTCCAGCATCCCAGCCCGCCGGAAGACATTGGGCGGGGAAGAATAACGAAAAAGAGTGGGAGCACAAAATGGCATTGGAATTACTGGGAATGCTGTCGACATGCAACAAGGGAAAGAAGACATGGGGGAGGGGGTTCCCGCAAAAAAAAGATCATAAGGTCTAGGGGCAGACTAAAAGCGACAGGCTTAGGAAGTGCCGGGGGGGCCCAGTGCCAACAGCTCTAGAGCGGTGGGAACGCATCCGTGGACGATGCGACAAAAAAAGAAAAAGAAGGGGGTGGTTGAGATTAAAGAAAGAGTGAGATGAAACGGATACTCATGTGAAAGCGGAACCCCCTTCCCGGAAGGAAGGAAGACCTCATACCTCAACTTCGGAGAGATTTTTTTGGGGTTCAAAAGTCGCTACAAAGGGCAGGAAAAACTCCAATAAAGAGAAGTTATCTGCCTACCATCGAAGCACAATGGGTCGAAGAGTCGACGGAGAAAAAAACTGATCAGCACAAAAAAGAAAATCGGGACGACCGAGAGGCCTCTGAGAGAAAAACTGTCGGGGGGGGAAAATAAGGAAGTGTAAAAAGGGGATAACAAGGGGGGACACTAAAACCGAGTAAGAAGCACGTGTATATCTCAAACCACCACTGAGTATTAAGAAAAGAGTCTAATCCTTGACTAAACGAGTGCGGGGGCGAGGCAATGGAAAACCAAGGGGAAAATCTCGCCTGCAAAGAGAGTTGGACACGAAAAATAGCTTCGGCAGATCAACATCTGAAAAGAATGAGCTTGTGTCATTAAACTCTTGACCGGTTGGGAAGTCGCTAAAAAACCGTGTGAGACAAGCAGGGGGGGATGAACGAGGAAACACTGGACGATGTCGTGGCGAATGAAGGCTCCGTGGGGGTAGCGACAGGGAGAACCCCCAAATATACGAGGTCTGCGGTCATTAAAGGAAAGGACGGGGGGCCATTCAACCAAAAGAACCACAAAGTAACCAGCAAAGAAAATGAAAAACCGAATCAAAAAAAAAACCGAAATTCTGGGCGAGGGGCGTGTTGCAAAAAGTGACGTGGAGCACGCTCGTCAGAAAAAAATAAAACGCGGCCGGGCAAGGATGCCATGAATGAAGACTCGTAGGAAGCGTGAGCAGCTGGCCAAATCTAGAAAAAGCTGAGCGCAATCATCAGTATCTTCGGCTGTGTCCGACAATACAGGTAAGGAAACCAAAAGGAAACAACTTTTGTGCGAGCTTGTCCGCGCGGGGGAGTCCCATCCGGATAAAAAAATGAGCAAAAGTTGACGGTCATTGATAGGGCAATAAGGAGAACAAGGCGGGGAGAGGAAAAAAGAGGCATGACAGGAAAACTCAGATGGTTTTAAATCTTTACAGGGATTAAAGAGTAGGGAGCGCTCGTCGGACGCGCAGGGAGCGAGAATACGAAAAAGCCAGGGGGAACCCACTGAGACCGAAAGGCGGAACAGCAACAAACCGCGGAAACCAAAACAGAGCGCAGAAAAGGGAGGGGGGTTCCGGGAGAGGGGCGGGAGTTTAACAAACACTCAGAGGTACACCCAGGGGGGGTCTTCCGCAACCCTTTCATATCCGTGACATTACCGGGGAGTAGCAAGGCAATCAAGCCTAAAAAAGGGTAATACGATGGCTGAGATTGGTTAGGAGGGAAAAAAGCTGACAATGTCCTGTCGCGAGCCACAACAATGAGTACAGGGAAAGGAGGGACTGATAGACGGGAGCGTTCGACGGTTAGATAACTAGAAAAACGTCTCTGCAAAAAGCACCGGGCTGTTAGCAAAGGCCGGGTAAAACCTCGAGCTCATATTGTGCAGAGAGACGTATCCGGGGCGCATTCTCGGGAGCCCGCTCAAAAAGAAATCAAAATCTGCACGGAAGGGAAAAGAGGTCACGCCGGGCGTAACCGGGAAAAAGGAAAAGGACGTAGTCCGCGTTGAGAGGCCAGAACGGATGAGAAACGCGGAAAGGGAAGAATGCCTGCTTCCTGTCAAGAGAAAACTGAAAAAAAATTCCAGACGCTAAACTGTTACAGAAAGCGGGAGGGGCAGCAGACGTCGGGACGTAGTGGGTCAGAATGTGCTCCAGGGACCTGCATTAAAGACGAAACGTGGCGTTGTTGAAAGAAGGACTTTCAGGGTACTCGTGGGGAAGGGGAATTTGGGAGTTTCCCGAGTCTAGCCAATCCGAAACGCGATGTGGGAAGGCCGTCCAGCGGGGGACATTCTGGATGCAAGCAAACCGTTAATGTATCGGAACAAACCGATGTAAAGGAAACCCAAAAAATCTAATAAAGGAATGTAGTGAAAGGAGGGGGAAAGGAAGAGGGGGTGAAAGGGGAACACCACACCACACGACTCGGGGCAATCAATTAAAAATCAGAAGGATGGAAAGTGGAAACCCGGGATCCACGATTTTTGTCACGGGATGAAAAAAAATAAAGTCCACCCTCTTGAAGCGCCCAACCTATGGGGAAAAAGAAAAGAAACTCGGAGACAAGGTCCTGAACGTTCTCGATGGGGGAAAGAGTTTGACGACATTGTACCAAGCGCTGCAATCGTATGGAGGGGGAAATCTTTGGGGGGAGGGGGGAGGTGGAGAGATGAAAAAAGTGGGGAAGGAAGCAGCGGGCGGCAACAGATAGAGCCGTAGTAATAAATTCGCTAAAAGGCTTACAAAGCCAGAGGATCCTGGTTCTTCTCAGAAAACCTGATATTGAGAGTGGAAAGGAGGAACGTGGGGGGAAGACTCACCTCTCTACGACACCGGTTCAAGGGGGACCAAAGGATGCGCGTGGATCGGCCCTAGCGAGAGATGGAAGAGTGGGGTAGCTAAAGGTTACCGCAGGTGACCTAAGGGCCAGTACGGGGCGAGCCAGTCAAACAAACCCCGGGGGAGGTGGGACTACTGGTGAGGGGGGGTCAACGATTACACCACAAAGGTCTTGCGAAATACGCGGGGGGGATCTTCAAGGCCCAAGTCAGGGCAGGGTACTTCACAGTCATTTGGAATACATGGGTCGGGGAGCGCAAAAAAAAGGAGAATGGGGAGCTAAAACATGATCTAAGAAGGGGTACCGACTCCGAAAAGACAGCGAAGCATGAGCCGGAAAGTATAAAAAAGGGGGGAAAAATGAAACGGTAACAGTAGAACGGTGAGTAAGTGGCAAGAAGAGGAAAAACTGTCGAGAAATGGACGTTGGCTTGGTCA
>Ga0179593_1292446_pt1 | contig 16270 bp, 16 predicted proteins | sample CZODoug2_1_08_16_FD_185931 | JGI IMG/M metagenome (GOLD analysis project Ga0179593, IMG submission 185931) | Vadose zone soil fungal communities from Angelo Coast Range Reserve, California, USA - CZODoug2_1_08_16fungal (PacBio error correction) | ecosystem: Environmental > Terrestrial > Soil >...
AGAGGGTGGTAAAAAGTTGAATTTGTCTGGGGTGGGAGGGTCTGGAAATTGTCTTGAGATGGCACCTTCAGACGCGAGTTTGAGGGGGGGGGGGGGTCTATTGGTGGGAAGACATAGTGAGCCCTGGCACATCTTATCGGCGAGGGTACACAGATCATTGGGGACTCACTATAGCGCACACAAAAAACCGCGGCCCTCTGAGGGGAAGGGACTTGGTTTTTAGGGGAAGGAAGGAGTTCACCGGAAGACGCAAGAGGTGGTTTTCGGGAGATGGTTCCGGGGAGGCGGCCCGTTTCCTTAGGTGAAAAAAAGACCCCATAGGGAGAGATCGGAACCGTTGTCGGCCGCTAACCAGCAGTTGGGGTCGCCGGGAAAAGGGACCTCCTTCTGGCAGGGGTCCGTCGAAGCTCTTTACGCTATTAAGGGGGAAGGGAGAATAATACAATGCCAACGCGCAAGGTTCAAAATTCAAACCGCAACCTTAAGGTACGGACTGCGGTTGAAAGGATCAACAAGAGAGGAGGGGAATAACACGTGAGGCTCGAGCGCCGACCGTCGCCGAAAAGGTTCACTTGGGAAGGCAGGGGTTCTCACGCCGTAACCCACTATGGTTCGGAGAAACCTGGAGAGCTAGATCAAAGACCATTCTCTCTTCCGACTTACACGAAAGAGAACCTTCTTGGGGGGGGGAGTAGCTTAAACGGACGGAAGGTCCGAAAAGGCAAAACCAGTAGCTGCCTGTTTGAGTGGAAGGGGAAATTCACCCAATTAGGTGGGGAATTCAATTAATGGATTGTAATCGGGTTTATTGTAGAGTGGTGGACTGGAAGGGGTGCTTCGGAAGTTACCCCGAACTGTGTTTGAGAGTGAAATCGGCTGGTTGGTAAGAGTATAACCTGAGGAGAGGGGAATACATTGCAAATTCCAGAAAAGTCCAATCGGCGTAAAAGGGACTTACCTAGGGACTTCGGGGTAAAAAAATAGGAAGGAACCTCGGTAACGTGCGAAGCCCGACCAAATAACGGCGTTCTGTTCTGAATAGAGGATGGGGAAAAACTTTCGTCCAGGATGCCCTCATACTCGGGGGCTCCGACTTGACGGGGATCTTTGCACGAAAAAGCCCGGGCCTTCTTGAAGAGGTTGAGAAGTCACAAGTAGGGCCTCCGGGCTTTGGGGTCGTAATCTGGCGCATGCGGTCCTCGACTGGGGGGGAGATAAAGCTAATGCACGACCGACTGTTAAAAGAAAACAAAGCTCTATAGTGAGAAACGAGCACCAAAAAGGAGGAGACCACTCCCACAGCCGGACACAACAAAAACTTAAGTTTACCCGCTCAGAAAGTCTTGTAGAGAGTCAGACGACGCGGACTTGGATAAGAGTCTTCGGTTGGGAAGAGGACCTTTACCAGAGCCCCTTGGAGGGAAACGAGGGCAAGAAAGGACTTACTCTGTCGGGAGTAGCCTCCTCAGCTAGCTGGAGGCGTGCGGGGGGATGAGGGGGGGGCAAAATATCCTCCCTTATGGCGGCGTACCGTACTTAGAAGGGCGCGAGAGGTGGGTTTTCCTTGTTGTCCACTACGGGGCTTGGAAGATCCCATAGGTGATCGTCGCCGAGGAGGTCACCTAGTCGGAGAATGAAACTGACTCAGGGTGGGGTGGGGTCTAGGAAGGTGCCATCATTTGTCCTTGCGGCGGTCGCCGACCCGGGAAGCCGTACTTTGAGAATACTTAGGTGGTTGACGACAATCTTTTGCCATCGAACTCACCATCATGTAACAAACAGAAAGCCGTAAAAAAGTTCAGCCACGCCCTCGCCCCGCAGGGGGGGCAGCACATTTTGGAGTTCCTTGTCTAAGGGGAGAAAACTAGGGGGGAAAAGGCGGCGGTCTGGTTACTTCTTGGGTTGGGTGGGTTTGGGGAGTCTGACGCGATTTATCCGGGAAAAGGAACTGCCTACGAAAAAGAAAAGACTAGTTTGTTCTAAAGTCAGAAACTAAACTCGAACCGGGGAAAAAACTCCTTCATAAACCAAGACGTACGAAAAGTGCTGCGGTGAAGAGAGACTCTCAGTTTCGACGAAGCGTGCCTAGGGGCAAGGAATGGGAGTCCTTCAAGGTCTGGTATAGATTCGGAGGAAGACTAACCCGCAGTGACCATAAGGGGTCGATGCAGCTTTGAGATCCATCTTAGGGTACGGCCAGGAGAGGCTTTCAGCCAGGGGCGGTATGAGAGAAAGGGGGTCTTGGAGGATCGGTTCCTCGTCAGGAGGGGGTTTGTCGCGACTGAAGGAACCGACTTCGGGAGGAAAATTTGAGATAATTTGTACTTGAGCTCTGGTCAGGATACTACAACTAGCTCCTTTGGGGGAGGGGGGACCCGGAGAGTCGAAATCAAGGGAAGGGCGCCCTTGCCGATTGGCGCCTTGACTTTGGTTTTGTGGGTGAGCTGGCTATTCCCTTGCCAAAAAAAAGGAGCTCTCCCCTAGAACATCATTTGAAGTGTCTTTACTTCGCTCTCGTTCCTTTTAGTTAGGCATGCATTGAGGCATGTTGTTCTTTGAGCCTCACTGAATCTACTGGCCATTCATCCCTAAGGTGGAATCCAGCGCCTTCTATCTTCTCAGTCCTGATGCCCCGAACAGAGAATAACCGGCCCCTTAAGAGGTAAAAGTCTGTACTTGAAGGAAAATTATTTCTCCTGACCTTGATCGAGAGGCCTAGGAAGGACTGGAGAAAGTCTTTAAAAAAGGGCCTGGGACGCTAAGATCTTTCTGCCTCAAGTCTTCTAGGAAGGGAGGTCTTAACTGAATGCCACCCGGAGGTACGCGGCTCCTGGCAGAAGGACAATATTACGAGGGGGTAAAGTGAAGATGAGAATCGGACATTACTCTCAAAGGAAGACTAGTGGTAAGTGTAATTCATTCTCAAGAGTTGGGTTAGGAAAGAGACTAAGGGGTAGCGGGGTCTGCAACAAAAAAAAATAGTTTTTCAACAAATTCCCAGGTGAGCCGGGGTTGGGGTGGTTTTTTTGAACTATAAGTTAAGAGGTCAAAAGAAACTCCGCCTCCTTTTCATACGATGCTGAAGGAACTTGGAAAAACCACCTGCCCGGTATTACCAGCGTTGGTATTCACTCATCAGGCTGACTATCGAACAAACAAACTGCTGGAGGAAATCCCGCCCGCACGGGCTGGAACAGGATTACCTATTTCGGACGGGACTGAGGCTGAGATTCCCAGAAGATGCAGGTGATGGCACGCACAAGAAAAGGGAAGCAAGAACTGGATCTCCCCCCCTCTCCCACCCGCCGATCTCTCTCCCACCAGAAAAAAACCCATTTAAAAAAGGTCTGGACATGGACTCGTTGAAGGCGAAGGGTTTATTAGTCCTGCCCTATGGAACACTGTCCGTGTCGGTAAAGAATTCCAACTTACCGTCGTCGCTCAACTGGGATCAAAGGGTCGACCCTCCAGTCAAAAGATCGTGGAAGGACCTGAAGGGCATCTATCAGCTCTCAGGGTCGATTCCGGGGGGAAAGATCAGAACCGGCTGTATAGGGGGCATCATGGAGCAAAACCAACACGACTCATGCCAACAGTTAAGGTTCTGATTTCTATATCGGCTCGGAGGGGGACTCTGATTGGAAAGGAAATTTTTCAGACAGGGGTGCAGGTGTTACTAAGGCCATTACTGGTTGCGAGCCAGGCACCTTCGTCGAAAAAAGGGCCAAGGCTCCACGGGTCTCTCGGGAACTGTCGATATGGACTACGTTGCATCTCTATCAACAGATCATGGCAAAAGGGTCGAAGAGTCCGCCTCGGTATCTGAGGAACACCAGAATGGCAGAACGACCTCTAGTATGAGATCAGGCTATTTTCTGTGAACAGTTCCCACTCGTACGAGGGAAGATTCGGTATGGTCCTGGTCAGGGGGGGACCTCAGGAATCTTCGTATACGGGGGGGGGGCCCCTCCAACCCATGGAGACAAGATCGGGATGGAAAAAAGGGGGAATCATCGTGGAGTGGGATGCAGGTACTGGTCACTACAGTCAAGTTGGGGGGGGGGGGACGTGACTATACCCTTTATTCTGACGGTCCCTTCTATGGCCTCAAGGGCTTATTTAGAGTGGTTTCATAACATCAAAGGTGGGTGGGAGAAATTTGCAGCTTCCAAGACAAGATAGGGAAACACGTCATGAGGGTCAGCTAGAAAAAGAGCATGTCCGGCCATCGGCGAGGGGAGAGGGAATGAGGGGGAAAGCACATAAAGATGAACACTTCCGCGACGCAAGGGACGAGGACTGCGTTGATGACTATCAGCTTCTGCTCCACCAAGGAGTGGTATGGATCGTAACAGAGTGAGGTGGTCTCGAGTTAAGAAGTGGGCTACCGGGGGAAGGGTTCGGGGAGTCGAAGGGTTTCTCTATGAGTGGTTAGGGGGGCAAATATCAAAAAACCTATCGTCTTACTTGGAGCGCACATCCAGAAGAAAATTCAGGAAAGAAGGGGTGGAAGTTATGTGGCCCATTGAGAAAAACGAATTCGTTCTGTTTTCCTCGGAAGAATGGTGTCCTCTACGTGACTTGGTAAGTAGACAGGGGGGGAACTCGTTCTGTTAGAGAGCGTCGGAGTAAAAGGGGTCTCATTTCAGAAGGGGGGAGCAGAAAAAAAATCAGAATAAGAGAACTTCGCTCCTCCAGGAACGGCTATAAGAAAGAACTGGGGTATAAGTCCAGCGGGGAGAAAAAATGAAGGACTTTAAGAGACGAAGGCCCGTGACTTGTTCTGTATACTCAGACTGTGGGGGACTATTGGACCTATTTTAGTAAGGGCGGAGTGTGACCGGGGTCAAATTAGTCCGGCAGCAGGATCCGCGTCAGCGAACGGTGTGGTGGCAATTTCAAGAAGGAGCGTCTCATGGAAGGAAGGCAAGTAGGGTAAGACCCTCATCCAGGGAAAGGGGGGGTCTTTTACAGAACTGACCGGAACCCGAAAAAAAGTGGGCCTGGGCCTGAATTTCTCAGGGGGGTGGTATAAAAACTAAGGGGAAGATCGTTTCTCGCACGCTTCCGTTAAGAACAACGATGACATAAATAGAATCTCATCCCCGGAATGAAAAGACTTTCTTAAGAAAGAGGGCTGATATCCTTTTCACGTTCCTTATGAAATCACTCCCATTTGAAATGGGACACTGGAACGTCGGTTGAGGATGCCGAAGTCAGGGAGATCAAGAGAGGAAAGTCGTCTAAAAAAAGAACCGTGGTAAGGTAAAACCTTCTCTTATGGGGGGGAGCATCATACTCTAGGAGTTGGGTCTCAGGAAAGAAGGGGCACACGAAAGTCGGTTCAAGGGCTGGTGGCTCTAGGCGCGCAGGCCAGGTACTGGAAAGAAACTGACAATTCAAAGGGAGGCCTTAGAAGGAAGGATCAGGTGATGAGTAAGGAAAGTAAGGGCCGGTAGAAGGGTGCGATTGACTTCCGAGTTCTAATCAGGAGTTCTCGGATGAGAAATTCTGGGAAAAGGTCATAGTACGGAAAGGAAAGAGGTCGGGGACCACTGGCGTCCAGAGCAGCTTCAAAAAGAGTTGAACCGGGGAAGCTCTAAACGGAAAAGGGCTGCGGGGGAATTCTTGATCGAGTAAATAACATCGGGCGGGGGCAAGAGTGCAGGTAAAGGGGGGTCACAGGAAGGTTGGTCCAAGAACTGCCCAAAATCTGAGGTTTAACATCACGCGGATTGCGCAAAAACCACATCGCCCAGCAACCCATAGGGGAGTTCATATGGTCGGAATCTTGCTCATAAACCGGGGGCCATCTGCACCGAAAAAAAAAAACAGAAATAAAAGAGGTCTGACTCGTGAGACCATAATAAAGATAGGTCCTGAAAACAGGAAGTCTAGAATCTTCGTCAAAACGGTTTTCAACGATAGCGAAAAAAGCCCACCACGGAAGGGGTCAAGGCCATAAGTCGAGTGGTGAGTGGTACCATTGGACGCTGTCCACACGGACCGGAAATTTGAGGGCTCACTGTCAAAGAAGTAACATTAAGTCTTAAAAGATCGCCATTCCAGGCCACCGGAGAGGCCAAAGATATTTGAGAAAACCTACCGTGAGGGCTATGACCCATCTAGAAAATAAAAGAATCCAGCTACCGCGGGACCTGGAACATTTTATAGAGAAAATGTCTCATTTATAAAAGGGGGGGCCAGAGAGTTTGACTGTGGATTATTACTCTGAGATGAGCCACCACACCCCTATTGGTACGGCGAGAGTACCACGCTGAAGTGGACTTTCCATCTCGGGACTTTTGTACTGGCACGGACCGGTGCAAAAGAGGCCAATATGAGAGCCGCGGAAAAGCCCTAAAAAATCTTTATATGTCGTTATCAGGTAAATAATAACGACCTTGAAGGGGGATATGCAATGGTCGACTTTCAGTCAAAGGGAGTGAGTTATCAGTTATGTTAATTCTATCATGAAAAAATACACTCTCATGGGTTATAAGGGCAACTTGAGAAGGACTCAACTTCCCTATTATCGTGAAAGTGGGCAAAAAAATTGAGTCAATGAACGCAATCAAGTTCAAATTGGAAAAAACCGGGTATCGAATAAACACCGTAAGGAGGAGAAAAGAGGGATAAAGGAACCTATAAAGGAAGGGAGGTTGTCATGACAATTTGGGTGCCAACCTTCAAGATCCTATATTTTATTCGGTCCGGACCTGGAGAGACTCCTTTAAAGGGCTAAAAGCTCATTATTAATGATAGAACACGAAAAAGCTCTGAGTAGTTTATGGATGGTCTCAAGTGAAAAGAGGGGTGAAGTCAGACCTCTTAAACGTAAGTCGCCGAAAAGAACGGTTGAAATGGACAGGGAGCTGCTGAAGAAGTCAGAGCGTTTTAGCAAGGCACACCTTTCCCTCAGAGCTAAAAACAGGGCATAGGAAGAGGGGGGGATGTCAGGGGAGTGCCAAACAGAAACTGGTCGTCGGTTTTTTAAAGGGGGAGTCGAGTAAGACCATACCAGATGCTTGTGGAAAAAACTGTTCGGATAAGGGGTGAAGATACCAGGTTAACAAAGATTGGGCTTATTTTGAGGGCAATTAGATCTTTGGGGAGATCTAGTTCGGGGGGAATAAGCTAAGTTTCTCATGTTGGAAGGGGAATGAAAAAAGATTTAACTCTTACAAGAAAATTGAATTGTCGCTCCCGTACGGTGGACTGTTGGCCCGGGGTCACCAGTTGGAGAAATGGGGACATGTCTGTCTCTGTTGCCGCAACCTTTGGCCTGTTCTCTACGAAGGAAAGACAAAGGTTAAAGCGAACCTATTTTTGCAAGTTCGGACATGGAAAGGTCTTCCGGCACCACCCAGAGAAGGTGAAGGCCTGAGGGGTACTGAGGCATGGGCCAGAAGATTTCCCGGTTCTAAAAGAGAGAACGACGCATATGACAAAGCGGGGGGTCGGGAGTGGGTCTTTCGCTTCATCAAGGGGAATGTTTACAACAGGTGGGAGGTTTGGAATGTCTTTGTACATACCGCCCTGGCTGCACTCAACAAATGAGATGGTGATGGAACGGGTCCGAAAAGCCACGCGAAAGATCATGAGGCAGCTAGGCCTCAATCTTTGAGCGCAGGGGGGAAAAGGGGGGTCAACGGCATAAAGTAGGTATAGATGCAAGTAGTCATAATAATTGAAAGACGACTTGAGGAGAAGAAGAAGAATTAATGCTTAATCAGACCCCGACCGGCTAAGGGATGTACTATAGACTCAAAAAGGTTTGAGAAAAAAAAAGGCAAAATAACTCACAGGAAAAAGAAACAGAAAAAAAAAACACAAACCCCGCGGTGAAACGCTGAAGGGCGAGCGGGGTCCTACAGTCTAAAAAGAAGGTTCGAGGGAAAGCGAGGCGAACAACCCTTGTCTAGGTACTGAGGGGGGGAGGGGGGGCAAAGACCTACTAAACTCTGGCGCGAGAAAGGGGGAGACAATAGCGCGTTATTTGGAAACGATTCGGATTGTTCATGAGGAACAGAGAGGGGGGGGCAACGCTGGGCAAAAAAAGATGGGTCCGAAAGGCATCCATCGACCGGTGCGAGATAAAAAATAATGGGCACAGTGTGAAGAGAAAGCGCTCAGAGAGTGGGAAGCACGCTGGGGTTCGAATGGGAAGGGGGGGGATGCCTTCTATCTTCTGAAAGAGGGGTAAGGTTGCAAGTGGAGAGAACGGATGAAACACCTTATTTCTGATGACTTCAAGAGGAGAGAGCTGATGTGGATGTGGAGGGGGGTCAACAGTTGATAACCCTGGCCGGGGGGCGGTTAAAAACTTGGTCGAGGGACAGAGAAGGCCGAAGGACTTATCTGAAAAAAGGGATGTTAGAGGCATCTTCGACGGCTTCAACAGGACTGAAGTCAGGATCAGTATGCTCGACTGACAGGAAAAACTAGACGACAATTACTCCAGTTCGGAGGCTACGCGGTCGGAGGTACAAAGTAAAGAGAATAAACCTTAAAGGGAGTAGAATGAAGGTGCGGAGAGTGGAGGTTGTCTCTGGAGGGAGGAACCGTCGGGACGATGAGTAGGAAGGCGTCGCGGGGGCTTGGGAGAGGGTGACATGAAACTATATACTCTCGGGGAGAGCTTGACTCACGCGGGGAACATAACATAATCTCAACATAGGGGGGGGTCTAATGGGACAGCCTACGACGCAATTAAAAAGAGACATCTGGGGGCAACATTTGGCTCATCACAAACGTTCCATTAACGAGGTTCGCAGGGTTGATGGGGGTTCTGGAGACTTCGTAATCCAGGCAAATCTAGATTTTCATTCTAGGACGGAAACGCACGAGAATACCATGGATTATCCTAAAGTTCGAAACGCGTGCACTTGTGGGACCACATTTGGTTCTACTACAGTGCACGCGGCTGTTTCCAATGTGGTTTCGTCTTTTCTGAAGGTACATCTGGTGTGAAAAAACTGTGTAGGCAAAAGCACTAACAAAGGGGGTAGGGGGGTAAATCTTCCGACAGGATTGCATATAGAAACCATATCCTGCCACACGGGGTAGATTAGAAGTCTGGGTTACTTTTGCTAGGACCGGTTAAAGAGGGGGGCCTTGTTCTATCGGGAGTGGGTGATACTGGACTAAAGGGTCTTATCAAAAAGTACGGGCGGGTGAATTCTCTGAAACCTCCTAGGCATCCGAGCAGGGCGTTAGAGTGATAGCCTGCCGTATGCGACTCCCTGTCGACAGATTTGAGTACTGGAGTGTACACGGGAGTTTGAGTCCTAACAAGCTGAGAAAACCATACAGTAGAGGATCCAGCGGTTAGGGAGTCGTGTACATTCAAGGTTACTCATAAGGGGGAAGTTGTCTCTGGGTTGTAAACTCTACCTGCAGCGCAACGTCGCGGAAGTTAAAAAGGGGTCAATAGCGTACTCGACTAGGAGGTAAGGTCTATTGCGGGGTTCCGGCGCTACCGGGGAGGACTGAAAGGGGCTTCCCTTAGCAAGGATCTTGTGGGTGGGGGGGGGGGGGAGACGGGGGAGGGACTATCGGCCTCAGAAAAAGAATAAACTGGGTACTTGAGGGTTATTGTACATACAGAATGGGGGATTTCCTTGGCCAGTCAAAAAGATTGTAATGGGAGTGTCAAAGGGGCAAAGTTAGGAACTCCTTGTATTGGGGGGGGGGTTGTTGTTGGGGGGGGGGGGGGGTGGGGGTGGGGGTGGGGTGGGTGGGGGGGTTTGGGGGGTGTGGGTTTGGTGGGGGGGGGTCACCTTCACTTGCAGAGGCGAAGCCGCTTCAGCAGCACGGTCCCTTTTGGCATGCGTTTTTCTAACTCAATGAAGTTCATAAGTACTAGCTATTGGGGAAAAGAGTCAATTGCTTCCTCTGCGGTGTTTCAGATCTTTTTCGGCTCCGGTCTCAGAGAGATGGAGGCCGTTAAAAGGGTGATCGACATAAAAGATTTAGCTACCGGTCAATGGGAATAGGGCTAGAATCGAAAAGGAAGTCAGGGGATTTACAGGGGTCATTAAGTCAGCCCACTGGGCATTCAAAAAAGAGTAAGAGCTTGGGGGGGGGGGTGCCCCACAATGGGCGGGGGCGTCTCGGGAGGGGGGAAAAGTCAGCTGGCGGTCATTCGTGCGGCGGGGCTTGTAAAAACCGCAGAGGAAGGTATGAGAAGCATGGCGGGAGAAATATTTCTAATCTAGGTACACGCAGAAAGGGAGTAAGATCCGCGCTTCGGGGGTTTGTTGAAACGCTATGAAAAACTTGTGAGGCGTGTTAGGCACTGTGCGGGAATTAAAAGACCAAGGGACGTCTCCCTTCTCGCCTGAAGGATCCTTTATTGGAGGATAGAAACAAAGGAAAGACGTCAACAAACCCGCTCCGCGACTTTGTGGACAGGGGGTACAGCCCCTATCACATTTCGAAGGGGGGGAAGTGGGAGTTCTACTGCCGGCTAAGGAGCTCATCACATTCTTGGAAGGATCTCAAAAAAGGAAGAGGCGCCTAATGAAAGCGTCATCGGAAGAAGCGGGAAGAGGATCTGAAGAACCTGGGGTGTTGCATCGTCCCGATACCGGCGGGCAGGAAGGACGGGGATTTAAAGATGTCGGGAGGGGGAGTCAAGGGACATCCTTCTCGAATAGGCCAGGTTCGAAGATGCGAGAAAGGTACATTCACAGGGGAAAGAGAGAAAATCTGAAAACTGCTTGGGAAATGTAATGTTTTCATGCGCTAAAGCGGATTCTGGGGACTTAGCGGGAAATACAAAAACAAAAAAAAAAGGCAAATAGATAAAACCAGATTCAGTGAAGATGACCCAGCTAATGGGAAAAAGCGGGGAAGCTTGAAGACCTTCATGCAGACCTTAGAAGCGAAGGGGGGAAACAAATTCAAGGAAAGAAAGTAAGGGCGCAACCAATTACGCGTGTCGGTCGAGAAAGGGTCAAAGCGATGCTGAAGGACAAATTACGTAGATCGGCAGGGACGAGGTGAGAATTGTCGTCACACCGAGCGGACGATACTGCAGAAAAACCGGCCACAGGTATCTTTCGCATTCCTCATGTAGCGATTTCATTATTAAAGAAGGATATCTCTGGCAAAACCTATTTATTCGAATCAACCCAACAGAGGGGAGGAAGCAGGCATTCAAATCCATCCCGGTACGAAAGTAGAGAATAATGCTTCCAAAAAGGAAAGGAGAGCAAGTCAGTTGCTCCAGGGAGGCGATGACCTGAGACGAGTCGATACGAAAAGACATTTATCTAGGGAGGTTTAGTTGTGGGGGGGGTGGTGTTCGATGCGGATCACGTGTTCGAGAAGCCTGTTATTGAAAACGAAAAGAGGACCTTTGTCTTCCATTTCTCTCTCAGGCTCCCACAAAAAGATCTGCCTGTCTGGGTTAAACTCAGAAACATCCATTTGAAAAAAAAAGGTAATGTGATCTGTTTACAATAAGAGAACAAATCCTTCGGGAGTCCGCGAATTGCTGGGCGAATTCAGTGACTTCTCTGCTTTGGGGTAAATAGGACATCGGGTTCTGCTTGACTGGCACGCTGGAAAACACTTTAAAATATCAAGGGGTAACGGCGTCATCTCCGGTGGGACACCGAAGTCAATGAAGGGTGGAGTACTTAAGGAAGTCTCAGTCGGAGATTCGGCATCTCCGAAGAGGTTGGGCCGGAGACTCTAGTAAGGTCTAGAAATAGCTGATAGTGGGTCAGTATTGCCAGCGGTAGTGAAAAAAGGAAAAACCCTCAAACAATAAGAGGGAGTGCGGCCGTAATTCCGACGTAAAAAGCTCTCTATTCGACAACAGACTGAGGCTACTAATATAGTTGCCATTGAGTGTCTGAAAAAGAGATATACCTTGGGTAGCCGGGGAAAAGGTGAGGCTCTTAAAAAAGTAGAGTTACGAAGGCCCGGGATCTAAGGTCCTACAAAAAAAAAAAAAAAAAAAACAAAAACGTTGGGTCAAGGTCCATGGAAAAAAGGGCGGTTTCCTTTTCGGTTTAGGTAGCATTATCCGTGTGGTCAAATTTGATAGAGATAGAGGTGAAGGAGGGGCGGAATTCTCATTCTGCTATTTCTGTAAAAGATCAAGAAAAATCGTCGACAGAAGTCGGAGGAGCTCAGGGGTGTATGAAAAACGCTTTAATGAAGGAAAGAGATGTGGATACAGAAAAAAAACAATGGGGGTTCTGAGACATGCGCGATTAGCACGGGGAGAGGAAGAAAGGAATCGCTTCCTTGCGCTCAGAACGCCGCGGAGGTGGAGGGTCCTTTCGAAAGAGAAAAAAAAGATGGTTCATGGGCGCGTCCCCTAAGGACGGTAGGAACAAAAGCAAACAGGGGGCTCAGAAAATCATGTGGGAGGAATTTACATTTAATAGTCACTCAAAGAGGGACGAGGAAAAAAAAAAGCATCCGGAAAAGGAGAGGCGTTAGGAGCGTCGGATCTCATTCAGGAGCGAAACCGGCCCAAAGACGGGCTTAATAAAGAAGGAAAACTTCTCATAACTTGTGCCACCTGGGCGGGGTGGGTGGGGGGGACCGGCGGCGTGCTAACGCTCATTGAACCGAAGGCCTTTAAAGGGGCGTTATTCCAGAGCATGATAAATCCAACAACCAACAGGGGTAGGAAAGGCCCATCATGAGGCTGTTATCTATTTTTCTCTACATATCTACTCCAGTTCTCCTCATGCTTCACTCTCGGGGGACGAGAACTGGGGCGATGAAGTAAGGGCGATACGATAGTCTTGTCAAGCGGAACTGAAAAAAAAGAGCGACTATGCGGAGGGACTGTGGGGCCTCTCTACCAAAAGCAACTCTGAAGTAATTTTTTGTGGGGGGGGAGCACGGCTAGTTGCGTCATTTGGAAAGAGGGAAAAACATCTCGACTCTTCCAACGCATCCGTCCTGAGACCGGAGCAGTCGTGACGCAATGAAAAATTCTCTGGCAACCTACAACTTTAGGCGGTCGGAGAGGAGGAAGTGGATTCGGGAGTAAATAACTCATGCTTCTCAGCGATAGGCGCTCCCTCCTACACTGGGCTGAGGAAATGTTTTAAAGAATTTTTCTTTCGACCACAATGAGCCTCCAAGAAGCAGCTCACCTCTAAGGGGGAGGTTTTCGCGAATTGTGGGGCGGAAAGACAGCTCAGCTGTGGACTGAGCACCATGAGCGAATCGTGTAAAAGGGAGATAGGGGTTGGGGGTGGGGGGTGGGGGTTTTTTCTGCTGCACATCAGGGGGAAAACCGCAAATCGAGGGGAGGGGCGGAGTTAGTCGGGGGGAAAAAATAAAAGCTGGTCAGAGATCACATAAACAACCCAGGCCACTCATCGCTGAAAAAAAAAAACATCTTGGGGGGAATGATGTGGTTGAATCTCATCCGTCTTGCAGCGAGAAAAAGAGGAAAGGCCTCAAGAGAGTGGGGACGTTTGTCACGATTGAAATGGACGTGAGAACGGGCACCAGATCAATCAGGAAATACTGCGACTCGAAGGGGTTAGCAGCTATCGCCAAAGACCGCGGCTCCGTTACGCGTCAGGTGAAAGAAGTGAAAAGGTTATAGCCAGCAATCAAACACTCGTAAGCAAGGTACGGAGGAAGGTCTTTCGCTTCGGAGACGCTTGGGAATCTTGCTCAGGATGGCCGCAGTCCGTCGAAAAAAAAAAGAGAAGGAAAGTTCCGCGCTGACATCTCTTTGATTCTACCTTCACACGGAATGAGAGGAAGTTTTTCCTCTATCGCTGGACGAAGGGAGGAGAAAAGCATGCGCACCTTTCGAAACCGAAGAAAAGGTAATCAGTCTGGGGGAGGGAAGCTCCAAGATTGCCGATCAAGAGGGGGAAGAGAGAAGGGAGGGCCGGTCGCTCATCCCATCACTGGAAGGGGAGGTCTTTGCTGGACACAGTGCAAGTTAGGGATCATTCGAGAAGATATAGGGATGTGCGACCATAGCCTCTCGACATAATGACTGTGTAAGCAAAGGGAGGGGGTTTGGGAGTTTCTACAGCCGCAAAAGAAGCCGGGGTCTTTCTTCATGATTGCTGGCCAGAGGAACAAAAAAATGTCCTCAGCGGGTTTTTGGGCCTCAAGTATTAATAATCGTGGGTCTTGGGGTCCGTCGTTGGGGGGAGTCGCGGCTGATAAAGCTCGCCAAACTGTGGAATCCGGAGGAGTCGGTTTTTTGAATGATACATGCTTGAGGGATTAATGTCTCATTGATTCCTCCGGCATTCTCGCCAGATGGAAACATGGAGGGTTTCAGAGGAGATGAGGGAGTACCACAAAGGGACGCTCGTTGGGGAGAAGAAAAATTAAAACCCGTAATCGGATGTTTCGTCAAGGCTGCGTGACCTGTGGGGTCAGGGGCCATTATTCCCTCCTAGGGGAAGTTATACTACTTCTTTGGCGTTGTAGCTGCTAGGGAGCAAAGGGAATGAAACTTGAAAGGAAGAAACAGTCGGGTCCCCCTCGCCGGAGTTGTCTAAAAGAAAGAAGATTACCTGAGAAGTAGACGCTAGAGAATGAGAAAGAGAGAAAAGTGGGGTTCCCTCATTCTACCGCCTCTATGTGGGAGAGAAAGAGGATGGCCAGAAAAACGGATCAGTGCGGGCCACAACGCCCGTCACCAAAAAAAAATTACTTAAAAATCAGAGGATTTCCTTGAAAAAGAGAGGAAAAGAAATAGAGCGTGGCCTCTTCTGAGCATCATAAAAAGGGGGGGGAGGGGGCCGAGCTCATCGACACGAGAGCTAAAGAGGTCGCATTCATTCCTTGTCGTTGTAAAGTCGAAGAAGAGAGACTGGTTCTTAGAAAAAAAGAAATAGAGAACTTGTTTTTCGGGGGGGGATGCGCCGGTCGGGAAGAGTTGGGTTCAAGGGCAAAAAACTAGGCTGGCTGGGGGCCCGCCAAGAGGAGAGGTAAGACCGACTGAAATCAACAACCGAATCGTCAGAGGACGCGTCAAGGGAGACTTGGGAGTTTGGCGATATCATGAGCTTGCGGCGGTCGCCGACAAAAGGACGGGGAAAAGAAAATGGAAATTGAAGAGTTGGGACCAGCGTGGCCAGGAGGAATACACACAACGCGGCACACCGTCACGTCCGTCCCCTTAGAAAAGTCCCTCGAGGCAGCTGAAAACTAACGGAAGGGGGTTGTACGGCTGGGGAGAAGAACTAAAACATCAGGATCAATACACCGGCGTTGACAATTCATATGAAATGGGATGCTGTGGTGGGAGGGGTTTTGGTGGGTGTTTTGGGGGTGGGGGGGGAGGGTAAGGGCTCGACTTGTCGCTCATGACCTCGGAGACCCCGTCCAGAGGAAGGGGGAAATGCAAAGTCCCGATTCGGCTTCCTAACTGATCACGCGAAGGGGCCAAGGACCCCATGCCGTCTCTGTCAATGGTCCTATCGTGTTGGGGAGGAAGGAGCAGGGGGCCTACCCATCGCCTTGGAGGGAAGGGGCGGGGCAGGTTTAAAGGGGGAGGGAATAATCGACCGGAACCTCCTTCGATGCCTCTCGGGATCACTCAGAGGGAGGCAAGGGTACGGCTTAAGGACCATCAAGAAGGGTGAAGCTATGGGTGGTAGGACGGTCTCCTTCCAGGGTCGAAAGGTTGGTGGGGGTACGCAGGAATGTTTGAAAAAGGGTCACCATTGCGTCCCCATGTTCTCGGGGGGTGGGGGCATGGGAAAATCGCGTGAGTTTCCTGCTGACGACACAGGACTTAGAAAGAAAGTTGGGGAGGTTTCGCCTGAGCTCTTACTCGAGATACAGGAGTGGCGGGCAAAAAAATTGCTTGCCATAGCCTTATGCGGACGTTTTGCTGAAAGGGAATCGCCTTATTCTGGCGTAGTGTAGGAGATTAAATGACGGAGTAAAAAAGGCTGGGGAGTCAGCATGCGTGATCCTCGCTGACGGAAGGCCAGTTCAAAGAAAGTGAAAAATCTAGTCTCATTACCCAAGATCATACAAGGACAAGCACACACTCGTGGGCTGTACTTAAGGGACCGAGGGGGGAGGGGGGGAAGCCTGTGGGCAAAACCCTGGAAGCTTCGAGATATCATTGGACCGGGGGGAAAACCCTGTAAGGCGCCGATCGCCTTCTCACCTCTTTCTGCGCTGATCATTAGGATTCCAATTCGGTAAGAAAGAAGACAACACAGGGAGTCCGCTCCTCTCATGCGTCTTCACTATTAAAGGGGGAAAAAGGAAAAATTGGAGAAGAGGAGGGGGGAACGCA
>Ga0179593_1382829_pt1 | contig 16270 bp, 23 predicted proteins | sample CZODoug2_1_08_16_FD_185931 | JGI IMG/M metagenome (GOLD analysis project Ga0179593, IMG submission 185931) | Vadose zone soil fungal communities from Angelo Coast Range Reserve, California, USA - CZODoug2_1_08_16fungal (PacBio error correction) | ecosystem: Environmental > Terrestrial > Soil >...
ATAACAGAGAAAATCCTTTCACCGGAAGTGAGGCAAACCCATAACGGCGGGCGGAGGTTAGTGGGGGGCTTCCGGGGGGGAGAGGGCTGAGACGCACTTTAGCAGAAGGATACGCTTCGGGTAAGCCTCGATCCAGAAAAGTATCTAGAAAAGGAAGAAGAGAGGTGTCAATAGATTAAAGCACACAGAAGGGAAAGGCCAATGTAACACAACCTACACTCTCGGCTGCTAAAAGAGGAACAGCGGAGGAAAACAGGAGAATGAACCAAAAAAAAAAAACAAGCAGGAAGAAAACTTTTACTCCAAACCAGACGTTGGAGGGAAAAGGGGACATACCGGAGAAAAGCAAACCAAGGCTCGGTCACCTAAGAAAGAGAATGGGACGCGGAGGAGTGAGAAAAAAAGGGGGGGAGGCCAGCGAGCAAAGCTTTCGCGCTCGGCGTATTCAAGACGAAAGAGAACTGCCGCATAAGAAGAGTCATCGGGGTATCGAGCAGAGGCAAAAAAGCAAGCTTCCAAACCTCCTGCCTTCTCAAGGGGCTCAATGAGCGGAAGGTCTAAATTGCCCGGGGAGAAGATTGTCAATCCTCTAGAAGAATAGGCGATCTGAGGAAGAATCTTACTCCGATCGTGAAAAGAAAACTACGAAGAAAGGGAAATAGGGAAAGATGTAGACACAACAACCGGAAGGGGAAAATAAACGGAACAGGGGACCATTACTAGAGGGAAAAGCGAAAAACTTCTTTACAAAACAGGAAAATGCCTAGTGACCGCGAGAAGATGATGAAAGAACACAGCCGGGCAAAAAAAAAGTGAGCAATCCGTAAAAGAAGGGCAGTCGTACGTGAATTTCGTCGCAACCTGAAGAAAAAAAGAAAGCAGGATTGCAGATTGAAGTTTGGGAATGGGGGACAGATCGGGCGAATGGGGTTCTGAAGGGGGAATCGAGCCAATTTGCGATTTTAGGAAAATCTCTGCAAGTCGCTGCTGAAACCGCGAAATCTACCGCAATCGAAAGGGAATCAGGATGGGGAGCAGAAAATGAAAAAAGACAAAGAAATCAAAGGGGTCGGGTAAATGAATCACGGCAAACGGTTCAAATTATCGGGGAAACAGTTGTCTCGGTCGCCCAACCCGGAAAGGAAGCGTGGGATTGGGTTGGTGGCCATCTCGGCGGGCGCTCAAAGGAACAAAAAGCTGCGGCTCAGGAGGGGGGGACTATAGGAAAGGTCTCATTGTTCCGGGTGAACAAGAGACGTAGCAAGGGGGGCGCTAGGCATCTTTCAAGAGCAAAAGCGAAAATTCCGCAAATTCTGGTTAGAAAATGAGATGAAGCCTTCGTCAGGCCACTGGGCTATACCTCGCCGCGAGAATAGGCAGGAGGCATCGGAGGCCTGATCAAGGGACCAGGGTCGGGGTGAAGGAGGAGTTTTAAGATGAGGGTGCTGAACTGGAAACACCAGAAAGAGTATTCGTATATGGACATCCCGACAGGAAAGGTTCATCATCAAGGCATCGAGGAATTGGCCATAAAGAAATGGAGGGAAAGGTATGGAGCCCCGACATTGTTGATCGGGTCAGGGTTCCGATCGGAGGATGCAGTCAACTGGGAAGAAAAAACAGCAACCGTTCGATTACGGTGCCAGCCAGAAGAATAGATACAGTCGGCTAAAAAAGGAAGGACCCAAACCAAACTCTTGAGGACATCAGCAGGCCTTGGAGGGGGGGTAGCCATGTAAGGTAAGGTAGGCGCAAAAGGCGGGAAAGTTGTTGAGACGGAAAGGCAGAAACAAAAAAGGATTGGGACGATGGAAAACCGCCGGCTTCAAGAAAAGGGCAGGAAGGGGAATCGGGGAAATGGCGGACTGGGGGGGAGACGATTTGGATTCTCACACTCAATGAAAAAAACAACGACCCTAAAAGAAGGGGGGAATATAGGAGGGGAGTGCCTTCACCAGGGAGAATCAGAAGGCTGGCATGATTCGGGGGAAGTAGTATATGTCGCGGTCGCGCTTGCGTCATCAAGGCAGCGGACCCGCGAGTGAAAGGCCGGCAATTGAGGAGAAATGGAACACAACCATAAAATCGTGGAAATAGAACCAATCTACGCCAAGCTTCCACTCAGAAAACCTTTGTCGTCCGTTCCTTCTTGGGGGGGAAGATGAGTTGTGGTCAAACGGAGCCGTAGGGGAAGGGGCGCAAATGCTGGAAAAGTCGGAATTCGTAGATGCAAAACACGAAGAGAGAAAAGAGAAGAAGGAACGAAGCCGGGGGGGAGGGAGGGTGGAAATCAGGAGAAGAGGAGGGGGAGGCGGATGTCGGAGAGAGGGCCGAAAAGACTACCTTGTCCTCAGGAGCCTGACTTCAATAGGGAAAGACGGTGGGGACGCCACCTTCAGATGAGAGGGAAGAAAAGACTACTCATTTGACTAAAATTGGGGGGACCGGCGTACCGTTCTAATAGAAGAGGAGTGCGGGGAGGCGCAACAATGAAGGTTGACAAGGAAACGAACAGGCAAAATTTGAAAACTCAGGGAAGAGAGTCCGAGGTTTGAAAGGCGAGACGAGAATAACGACAAGGGGGAAGTTCTGTCAGCGTAAGGTGGACTGTTGATGAGGCGGAGGAAAGGACAAAAAAAGACTAGGAGAACGACGAAGGGGTTTAGATAAACAACAAAAAGGGAGAATAGACAATGGGAGGTAAGAACGGGAGGAGAGGGATTGCAAGAGGACATACCTAAAAACAAGGGAAAAGAAGATGCCCTACAAGACCAAAATTTCTTACTATCGGACAAGGAAAAGCCAAAGAACTCGCGAACAATTCTGTGCATTTCGAAACCCGGAAAAAAAATAAATACTGGGAAAAGGGAGCGAGGCAGAAGGTATGTAATGGGCTGAGGAGGTGGGGTGGGGGGGGGGGGGGGGGGGGGGGGGGGGGGGGGGGGGGGGGGGGTGTGGGGTGGGGGGGGTTTGGAATGCGCAATGGAGTGACTAAACACACAAAAACAGGGGCATTTAAGTGCAGGCAAACAAAAGGGAAAAGGAAGTTCGTCATCGTTAGACAACAAAGAAGAAGATGGCAACAAAGAAAGTGTCCTAGAAGAAAAATGAATGAGTCTTTCATCTACAATAATATTGTTGAAAAGAGGAAACGGAAAAAAACAAGTGGCCTGAGACGAAAAAAAAAAGAAAAACAGAGAAAGCAGGGAGAGGGTACAGGGGGTAAGAATTAAAAGCGTGGCTATGAGCGCAGGAAGGAGTTGAAACTGAATAAGATGATCTGCTGCGAAAACAGGGGAAAAGCGCATTTCATCACGGGGCCAAACTGAAAGGCGACGCCGGACAGAAGAGGAGGGGATGGCAATTACACCTCAGTGACAGGCTGCAAACTGGGGGAAGCATGGGCTCCCCATCCCGCAACAATTACTCGGTCGAAATTAACGATCCAAAAGGAGAAAGCCAGCGTCAGGGTTCTTTTGGGACTCAGGAACGGAAAAAAAAAGATCCAGTGACTCGGCGATGTTCGGCCTAGGAAAAGAAAGAGAAACGAAAAGGGACAGGGAGCAACGAAATATAGAGAACATTTCCGAAATACCGGCTACGTAAAAAAAGGGCAGGGCAAGATGAGGCCGAAAGCTCGAGTGGGAGAAAGTGAAACCACCGGACTCTGGCTCGGGAAGAAAAGAAAAAATGTTTGTCACGGGGGGGGGGAAAAACAGGAAGCCGAAAAAGAGGCATCAAAAGAAAAAAAGATCAAAAAGGTGCCGGGAAAAAAGGAAGCGCGAGAGAACACCAAGAAGCGGATGCTCAAAGGAAGAATGACTTACTATCACCGAAATAAGAGGCTGGTATATGAAAAAAAAAAATCCAAGGAAAGAAAAGAGTCTATGTGAAAACCGACATGTCGGATGATCGACGGAGGAACCGGAAAGGGTCAAGCGGCGAGAAAAATACCAGGGACTTCGGGCTTAAAAAAAAATGAAGAACTGTTCAAGAGGAGTTGAAGATGTGTCAGAGCTGGAACGGGCGCCATGAAACTACAAAAAAAAACCAATAAAATTCGCTACGTCAAACCCGCTGGTGCCAGCAAATAGAACTCCGCTGAAATCGTACAAGGGAGGCGTAACGTCCAGGAAAGAGCGACTAAGTGGAAAAATTCAAAAACTCCTATGACAAGAAATTGGGTAGTAACAAGTGGTAAGAGTAGATTAACTACGATTTGCAGAGACCGACCCTTAGAGAGGGGGAAGGGTAAGTCACTTGGGAAAAAAAAGAGGTTTTCCCGATAAAGCGTCTATTGCAAAAAAACGGGACTAAACCGGGACATCCTATTGCAGAAAGACAGGGAAAAGCGCAGAACCGGCAGCGCCCTAAACAGTTAGAAAGTTGGGGGGCAAAATATCTCGCCCCACAGCAAGTCACGGCAATGTAGAGAGAGAGCCAGTCCGGTTGGCGACCGAAAGAGAAGCCGCCGTCCGGCGGGAAGGGAACTGACCGGATGGGGGGGACGGGGGGCAGAGACGGAAGTCTTGCCACTCTGCATTAAAGGGGCAGAAAGTGCAGGGATCGCTGGGTCATCTGAAGACGGTCATCAACGACGGGGTTGAGGCTGGTGTTCGTCACCGGACCTGGGGCGAAAATAGTCTATGGAAGGCAATAGATGGGAGCGAGAGACTCAGATAATCAGAAAAGTAGCCGCCCGAACATCACCGGCTTCTATCTGGAAACCAGGGATCACGGAAAGGGAGTAACAGTCAGAGACGGAGAGGGGGAAAAAGATCCGGCCGGCGTGGGAAAGGGAGGGGCGTGTTTCAAAAGAGACGCCGCCACGCATGACTCTCGACTCGATGCGGGAGGAGAGAGGTCCTATTCAATACGAACCAGCAACGCCACGGGCAAGGCCAGCAAGGGTATCCAGAAAGGGTTCCGCAGGCGAAAGGATTGCAGGGGGAAGACCTGGGGCAATAGGTTTATCAGTTAATGCTCTTCTGCCAAATTTCGGGTAAAGTGTGAGACTGAAGCAGAAGAAGGATTTGAAAAGATGGCGGGAGCAAGGGATTTAGCGCCGGGGAAAGGCTGCTGAAACATAACTCTAGGGCAAGGAAAAGGGAAGACATTCTCTAGGCGTAATGAGTAGTCCACCGCGTGAGAAGTATGAGGGAACGAAGGCGGTGGGAGTCAAAGGAAAAGGGAGAAAACATAAGGCCCCCCACTCAGAAAAGTGGGAAACTTCCGAAAGCAAAATATGTGAGCTGGGGCAAAAAGGTAGACAAAAAAAAAAACAGATAAGAAAAAAAAAAAAAAAAAAAAGGTAGACAATGAAAGTCAACCGGATTGGATCATAAACTCTAAAAAGGTGGGGGTGGGTGTTCTGCTAGGAAGCATGACTAAGTGGAAAAACCTGGATAGAAGCTTAGGTAATAAGCCGCACGCTTGTATCTGAATACCGTATCTCCGGGGAGATTTAAGGATCGTCCATAGGAACTCCATGGGGCAGCACTAAACCCTAAAACTGCGCGAAAAAGGAGTTGACTCAAGACGGCTGAACCCGGGGCCGATGCCCTTACAGGAAGAAAAGACATGGGTTCCACAAAGAACATTGAGAGTAGAAGACTAGAAAAAAACCGGGAACACCAGGAGAAGCGAAAGGGGCTTGGATTAAGAAGGGGGCCATTCGCGCTGGCTAGAGAGCGGTTCGTATGGACTACTGAAGAAATAACGGGAAGCATCGAAAATGACATTCAGGGTGATCGGCGCAACTAGAAAAAAGAGAGCAGACAATGCCGGAAGGACAAAGCTCAGCGGCTAAGGAAAAATTGATCGAAATGCATTGAATGAGTCTCAGAGGAAAGCGGGTGAAGGATAGGAGAAGGGACGCAGGGCATAAAGAGACCGGCATCGAGAAGCCGATGCGACAAACAATCTTGAATAGAGGAGAACTTAAACCAGGACATGTAATATAACTGTCCTTCTAACAAGAAAAAAGGGATTGGAAAAGCGATAACGACCATAGGAAAAAAGAGACCCTCTGGGACTTTGACCTAAAAATGAAAGGTCCAGGAGGTGACGCAAGAAAAAAGCCGGTACAAGAAGAAAAGCCGTCGTCTTTAGAAAAGGGAGCCACACAGGGGGGGAAAAAAGAAGATAACGAAGAAGGGAAGTGGAGAGAAATCATTGACTAGGAAGGAGAATGGTGTGAAGGGAGCAGCCTAGAGCCCAATCAGATGTGCGACGATGTCGCGGCAATATTGCAAAACAGGATCGGAGCGGGAAACGCGAAAGAGGAACCAATAAAACCGGCAATACGGCGGTTGAGAAAACAGACGATAAACACCCGAAAAGGTCTTGGATGAACGGTTAAAAAACCATCCAGGAAACAAGACGGTCAAAAACAAGGTTGTCTAAAGCCCAAAACAATTTCGGAAGGAGTCTTTGGGTGTGGGGAAAAAATGAGCGCAGGGGATAGAAAGGTAATCTTGGACGCCGCCTAAGAATGGACAAAAATGTGGAAATGGGAGTTGGTCCGGACAAGTAGACGGCAAAGACGGGAAATGTCGTTAGAACGGCACGTGTCAGGGAAACGGCGGCAGCAAAGGGAATTCAGGGGGGATCATTGGGGCCTTGACGGAGAAAAAGGAGGTCCCTTGTCGCCGATGGCCTAGGATGCGCGGCATGAACGTCCATGTCGGTTTTTGCACCAGCTGGGAGGAGATGAGTTAGTTTTCTTGGCAGAATATCGCCAGCCAGAAGAAGAGGGGAGAGTCCATCGCCTACGAAGGGGGGCTCATCCTAGATCGTGAGTTGCCCGAACTACTAGATGAAAGGGAAGTTGGTCGAAAATGTGGGGGAGTGGGGGGACCTCTGCTCAAGGAATTCCCCAAAAAGAAAAAGGGGGGTAGAGGCGGCTCCTTCATCCGAGAGAGGTTTCAGGGCCTAATTAGAAAAGGTGCGGAAATAGAGAATGGGGTAAGGGGGTCCATGCAGTGGTACTGTACCTTAAGAAAACCGTAAAGTCTATAACTGTGAGAGGGGTCACTGACGCAGAAAAGATAGAGGAAAGGCAAATCGACCTCTTGAGCTTCTACAGGCAACGGACAAAACAGCAAAAACGAATAGGAAAAGTTGGTAGATCACTGTTGGATACCACGGAAGGGTCGAAAGAGGGACAACCGTGTCGATCGGATGTTAACGAGAAAAAAGACGGGGAAAAGGACAATAAGAGGTCATCCTAAAGAAAAAAAAAATATCAACGAAATTTCGGCTAAGGCGTTCCATCAAGGCCAAAAGAATTGAACTGAGAAAGGGCCAAGGTGCGCCACAGATCGGAGGAAGGAGGCACTTGAAAAAAAAAAAAAAAAACGTGGCCAAAAACCGAAAAGCTTCCAACCGTCACGGGTGAGGGAGGACCAGACGGCCGAGCGGGGGGGACTACTTGGGGGAGGGGAGAACGGGTGGTTTTTCAAAGGGCAGGGTAAAATTTTCACGCGAAAGGGGGGCCCGGCCACAACGGGGGCAAGATGGGAATCACAGGAGGAGTGTGGATGAAAACGGCGAACGAGGAAAAGGAAAAAGAAGAACCTGGGGAAAACAATTGTATTTCCTTCACAAATCAAAGGCGGGGTGGAACCGCAGACCGTCACGGCGAGATACAAAAGGGGGAAGACAGTGGCGGGTGGACACGGCGTACGGGTATGAGGGGAGGGGTCAAAACACTTTCGGGGAAGGGGGGGAACACATGTCACCACATGCGAAAAAAGTGGAGTCGTAGTTAGGAAGGAAGAGTAAGACAAGCTGGGCAGAACGGGAGCGCCTGGGGAAAGGCAGTCCTTTCATTCAAACAGACAAAACAAAAGAAAACCGTAAGGAGGGAAGGACTCAAAACACAACAAAACAAAGATTAGGATGAATGAAAGTCAGAGTAGAGAGTAGGGCGGGGAGAAAAACCAACTAAAAAAAAAAACTAAACAAAAACGAGACCGGCACGCTGGGGCCACGATAGTGACCAAAGCCGAACAGGAATGAGGGGGAAAGGATAACACATCAAACTGAAGAAGAAGAAAGAAAACAAGGCTGGAACAATATTGGAAGATAGTGAATAGAGACTTAAAAAGGCCCCCCCAATTAAGGGGAAGGAGACGGGGGGGCAAGAGCAGTCGGAAAATAGTTGACTCACCGAAAAGAATGACGTTCACAAGGACTCAGAAAATCAGCGAGACGCGTATCAATGAAAGCAAGCTAAAAGATTACGAGCGTGGTGGAAAAAAGAAGGCCACGTAAAAAGGAAAAAAACAAAACGGTTGGGGAGCCGATCACACCAAGGAAGAAAAAAAAAAAAAAAGAAGGGGATCCCGGTTACAGGTTGGACACGGAGTTTCACTATAGCCAACGGAACTGGTGGGGGGGAATTGCCGAAAGGTCAGAAAAGAACTGTAACGGGAAAACGTTCCCTCGAGCAAAAAACAAAAGTGATTCCCTATTCAGCGGCAATCCCTTCCTCGGGGAAAAAAAAAAACGGGAAAAACCGAGAGGAAAGAAGAGGCGGCAAGGGGGTAAGAGGAAGAAACCTTCGGAACCCTAATTAAATAGGAGAAGAGGTTATACCCTTCGAATAAAGGGGAGCACATTTTTGAGGGGCAGGAGTCAAAGAAATGAAGCGGAGATTGAAAAACGCGAAATCGCTGTTCGGAAAAAGAACAAAAGACAACTATATCACCGGGGACGGCCAGGAAGGCCGAAAAGAAAATGGAAAAAGGAGATGGGCCGAAAAGGGGTGAGTGATGGACCGCAAGAGAGAAACTCGAACATTCTACGTAAACAAGTTGCCGGGGGAGAAAGACTAGAAAAAAGACGGAAAAGAAAGCCCAGATCAACAAGGTGCCGTTCTAAAGAAGGGCTAGCGAGATGCCAGGAAGGGGCATTCAGAGCACTTTCGAGAAAAGGGTTGAGAAGAAAAAGGCTGACGGATGCTTGCATGAGCCAGGACAGAACGAAAAAACGACCAGCTCAGTAGGGAAAACCTACATGGACGTGCCTGAAGAAGATCGCGAGCCAAAGCGCATCGAGAAAAGGAGGAAAAAGAAAAAGGGTACGGAGAAGGCAAAGGAAAGGTCCGACAAGAAGTGCAGAGTCAGAGGGGGTTAGGCCTACTTAACGTGCATTCAAGAGAAGGGAAGAAGACGGAGGAGGTTTCACAGGAACCAGGAAGAATCTCAAAAGAAACAAGAAAGGAAATGAAGGAAAGGGGGGCAGCCGCGCAAAAGGAAAGAAAGCACGCGAGAGGTGGGAAACAACATGTTGACGAGGGAGCGGGTGACCGAAGAAAGAAAATTGATCGGATGGTGATCCGGAAAACGGGGGAGGAGCGACCAGATCGAGGCCGGACCCGCAGCTACAGAGGGGAGGGAGGGGAGCCGCTACGGGGGGGGAGAATGAAGGACGTAAGAAGAAAAGGGGGAAAAAGGCTCGACCTGAAAAGACAAAAAAGTCGACGAGTCAATGATCCGAAAAGGGAGGGCGCAATGAGAGCTCAGGAAGGGAACCGGGGGCGACCGAAAAACCGAAAGCAGAAGGAACCCGGCGACGCGGCCACCACGCTGACCAAGACTGTCGATCACATAGAGGCCACTACATGTTAGCAGCGTCAGCAGGCTCGCGTCGATCAAAGGGGGAGATAGTCTCCAACCGAGGGTTTCAACCGGGATGAAAAAAAAAGTGACTTTGTTCTCACTGAGATCGCTGGTCAAGGGGGAAAGGAAAAGCGAAAGGATTACTGCCACCAAGCCGCCCGACAGGCACAAACGAGGAGAGAGGGGGGGAAAGAAAGGAGGAACGGAAAATTTCCTCGCAGGAAGGGAAAAGGGAAACAGAAAGGAAAAAGGCCGGGTTAATAGCTTGCCCATCAACAAAAAAAGCAGACGCCAGATAAGGATGCAGGGTCTCTCGTCCAGTGAATAAAGCGAATAAAAAGCTCCGACACGGAGGCCCCACAGGAAAAAGACGATTTCGCAAACGGACGAGCAGGTGGGTGAAAGGAAGGGGGGGAAGAGACTTCTCGGCGCCAATGTGGCTGGGAGGAAGAAAATAGTTTCGGAACGCAAGCATATGACCGGTCTTGGAGCGCGGGAGTCACTAATAAGTGTAGCGGTGACAATGGATCTGAAAAGAAGTCAAGAAGGGGTTACGAGAAAGATGAATGAAGCTCTACGGCGTGGATCGAAAAGGGAGGGGCAGGGACAAGAACCGAACAAGAAAAGGGGGCCATTCGTCGAGGAACAAAATAACAAAGACCTTGGACCTCCCCTTCCGTTTGTGATAGAAAAAATGTACCTGGGTTCAGGGGGAGAGAAAAAGAAAAAAAGGAAAATCGACGAGACGACAATGGCACCGATGTAGGAGAAACAGAAAATAGGTGATCCGGGGGGTTGGGGTAGTCGGCTGCGCTCGCCGACAAAAGTGAAGAACTTAGGAGAAGGAATACAGCCTCACGCGGGAGCGATCCCGCCCCCGTCTCTCGAGGTCAGAAGAAATGAAAAGCAAACATAGCATCATGCAGAAAATAAAAAAACCGGGAAAAAGAAGAAGGAGAAAATATGCAGCAGCGCTCCAAAAAAAAGAAGAGAGCCAGCGAACACTTGAACCAACCTTGGAGCCCCTGAAAAAAAAAAACCCCAGGTCGTCAGCAGCATCGAAGGATAAAGAGAGGGAGGGAGAACGGTTGTCGTCATCTATCCCGCGACTTTAGTAAGAAGTTAGCGATAAAAAAAAAAGCAGCAGTGGGCTCTATAAAACAGCTGTAGGGTTCGCAAGCGAGTAACCCACCAAAGGGTCAACGGAACAAAAACTTAAGGAATAGTGTCAGCGGCGTCGTCTTCTCGAAATGCCGATTTAAAGATGGTCAAAGAAGAGACCGTGATGTAGGGCTAAAACAGGTGAGAATTCATACTGCCGCCGACGGGAACGTGCGAACCATCCTACTGGAAAAAAGAAGAAAGTTAAGGAAAAAAAAAATCTGTTAAGGGGAATACGGCAGCGAAACCAACCCCGCGTGGAGGGCGCGACATATATGAAATGATCATCTGCACAACGGGAGTGACCTTAGCTAAAAGCAAGGTCAAGTCTCTAGGCGATCGCATAAAAAATAAGAAGAAGACGCAGAAAGCGTAATTGAAGGGGGATGTCAGGATAAAGAAAAAAGAAGTGACTTCCCGTCGAAGGGGCACGAAAAATTTCCGGGCATACAGGGACATAGCTTTCCTAAAGGGCGAATTCAACTTCTACACTGGTTAGGGAAGTTCGGCTAGGGGGAAAAAAATACGAGCTGCGGGCCCCGCTAGGAGGGGAAAAGCGTTGATGACCGGAAATCCGGGTGAAAAGGGAAGAGATCCCTACCAAGATCAATTGTTGATGACGAAAGCGGCATGTAGGGAAAAGGGGTCTGCCCCCATTTCGTAAAGAAGGACGTGTGGGAATTTGAAAGCGAGAGAAAAACGCTCCTTTATCTGGAAAAAAACTTACTATAGGGAAGTTACGGATTTCTCTTTATACTATTTTGGGAGTTTGGGGAAAAAGTAGTGAAAGTAAAAGTAGTCTCTTCATGGACAGGAAGGAGAAACCTTACGACGGCCTCTGGGCATGGTGGAGATGAGCCTGGAAATTACAGAAAGGGGGGGTATCTCTAGGGTCAAATTCCGAGGGACGTCGGCTGCGACACGAAAAGGGAGAGCATCACTAAATGGTCCAGGCAGAGGGCGTGTGGGAAATTCTGCCGGAAAAAAAAAATAAGAAGATGACTTGGGGGAAATTCCATCCACCGTAGAGAAAGGAAGAAGCGGCAGAGACGTGATCTTCCGCGCGGAGTTTGGGGGCAGAAAAAAACACCTTGGTGATCGTTGCGTGGGGGGGTAATGCTCATAGGAAGGAACAAACCAGTCAAAACTATTTCGCTGACGGCCTGCCGCAGAATCGAAGGCAAGGGGGGGTGTAAGTCCTACACACACAAGGAGTCCATCATACTTTGGGCAACTTCATGTAAGCAAGCCGTCCCGTTAATCCAAGAGAGGGGGGACGGTGTTCAGAAAGCCTAAGAGGAGGGGAGGCCGGAAAATCGGGAAATACCTGAGCTTCGTCAAGACAAAATAAAAAGAATTGGGAGGTACAAGGGGGGGGTTGTCCGAAGAGGGGTAAGGCACTTCAGTTCGAAAAGAGGACAAGAAGGGGGAAGGAAATCTTAAAGGGGGAAAAGAAACTCTTCCGAAGGCGAAAGAATGGGCCCTCTAAGTGGGATGGCTGGATAGACTCGGGGGCCCCCCCACAAAGAGGATGAATGGCCCTTCGAGGTAGGGGAAAAAGGAAGCCAATAACCGAAGTAGCGGGACAAATGGCAAAAAACAAACCAGTCCTCTTGAGAGAGAAAACACCTAGGACGAGAGACCCACTCGTCACAGAGGTGTCTTCCGAGATCTTTTTTATACTTGGGGGGTTTCTTGCTAGAAAAAGGGTTGTCAGTGCCAAAAAGGAGGGGAAAAGGAAGAATGGGATGCCAGCACTATCAACGGCCGATATGTTGTAAAAGGAGTACAAAGGGGCTTTTCAAAATGGCTAGAGGAGGGGCGGGGGGATCCCCACTGTAAAGCTGGAACAGGGAGCCTGCTATCGAAAAGTAAAAAGACCGGCCTACGGAGAAAAGGACAAGACATCCTTGGCGGGGAAGGGAGAAGATGGAGTTTAAGGGGTCTTCTTCAGTGGGAAAAAGGGGTGAACACCGACATTCAGGTGGAACTCGAAAGGGAGGGGGACAACGATAGTAAGACAAGCAGGTTCTTCGGAAAATCGGAAACGGGGGGGCAGACGTGCGACGCAAGCGGACAATCGTGAGATATAGAGAAAAAAAGGGGGAAAAGAGAGAGATCAAAAGGGTCTACGAAGTCGGGGCTACACCGCCTCAACACAAGAAAAAAAAAAAGGGAGAAAAAAATCTTTCATTAAAAAGAGGGAAAAGTTCAACCCCGAGGAGAGGAACCATAGTCGGTGACAGGTAAGTTCACAGGAAGAAAAAGGGGGGAGGAAGAAACGCCCAAAAAAACGGGCACCGCAAGGCGAAACCAGGGAGCAAAAAGTGACTTCTCCAGGGCTCCAAAGAGATGAAGCAGGAAAACTGGTGGGAGTCATTTCGGCAAGTTACTACAGACCGGAATAGAGGGGAGGCACCAAGAACGACCGGCTGACGAGAACTATCATAGAAAAAAAAAGAAAAACGGCATCTTACAAGTCACGAGCTTTGAAAAAGAAGACAAGGGAAGAGAAGCCCAGGGAGAAAGACAACCAAGATTGAAAAAGGAAAAACTCGCTCCATACAAAAGAGGGTGGAGCCGGGAAAATTCTTCACAACTAGTGAGAGCACGAGGACGTGGGTCAAGCCCGGCAGAAGAAGGAAATGTCGCAAAAAGGGTCCCAAAGGCAATCGGACAGAGACCCTGGAGGAGAGGAACGAAAAATACATCAAATCGAGATGCGGAGAAGGGAAAGCGGAGAGAAGGCGGGAAGTGCACCGAGGGAAGAGGCATAAACCCGAGCAGTATCCACGGAATGGAAACTCGTCGAACGGAAAAGATAAGAGACAAGGATCCCGGTGCGCAAGTATTGTTGGGGGCGGGGTGAGCTGGCCTTCCAGATATAAATGGACTCTGCGAAGGTGTAGGAGGAGAAAATCCTCTGTTAGTTACGAACAAACTTCCCGTATCGCACGGAAGGCCAGGACCGGCTACGTCAGACCTTTCAAAGGCAAAGAAAGGAGGGCAGAAAGCGTGGGGGAAAAACAGGGGAAAAAAAGTGAATCAGATCTGAGCATGCGACGTCCGACCGGGGAGAAGTAGGAAAAGGACACTCACTGAGACTGCATCTCACACAGACCCACGATAAAAACGAAGGGAGAACAAAAAAGGGTCAGACGAGAGGGCCAAGATAGAGTCCGATAGAAAAAACTGGTCATCCGCTGGCATTGAAAAAACTCCCGAAGAATTGAAGAGGACTGTTGAGATAAGAACAAACTCAATGTAAAAAAACAAAAAGAGCTATGTGGCAACAGAAGGGAGGCGAGAGCCCATATCTCCGGCGACCTAACCGCGGGTACGGCGAAAAGAGGGAGAAGTAAACATGGAAAGGAAGAAGCTAATACCCAAGGAAAGACAAACTAATAGTCCGAAAGCCTCTTGTTAAAAGCCCTGGAGAACGGTAAGTGGAAGGAAATTAATGCTACGTAAGGTTGCAAAGGAAAAACTAGACACAGAAAAAAAGGACATTCCAATGAGCAGACGCAAAGGGGAGTAGCAGAACATGAACATACAGGGGGCAACAATCGGCTTCCGAATGGCTAACCAAAGGGGGGAATAATAAGGAAAGGGAGGGGACCGCTCCCAAGACGAAAGGGGAGCGGGGGAACCAGGAAATTTTAGGAGACAACAACAAGGAACGGGCGAATCCCGCGCGCGCAAATGTGGGAAAGGAAGAGAAGGGATCAAGCGATTGTCCGAAAAAAAAAAAAAAATCGCTTGGGGAAAAAAAAGAAAGTCCCTAACAAACAGAAAAAGTCAAGGGATCCAGATCACAAAAAAGGCAAAGAGGCAATTCAAAAAAGGGAAGGCCGGTGGGAGAAAAACAGCTCAGCCTGCCGTAGGACGGCGGATACTCAAGAGAAAAAGGATTGAGAATCTTTCGACCAGGGGTTGTCCACGGAGGACTGTTACGGTCAAACCGAGAGAGAATCATCTAGGGAGGAGAGGCGCCACAACCGCCGGGTGAGAAAGGGGGGAGGAGGACAGGAATGGGGGGGTATATTTCAAGCTCGGAAGCCTAAAAACGATAGAATTCACTAGTAAAAAAGAGAATCGCCGACCAAAACCGCTTATAATCTGGGGAGCATCATTATCAACTGAAAGAGGAGAGACATTAAACTAGGGGGAGCCATTGAGCCTGCCGAGGGGGGTTACGCTGAGGGGGCCTCGGGTGAGAAAGAAAAGCTAGAGAAATCTATGGCGGAGTCTCTCGTCCGAGTGAGAAAAAGAAGCCTCTAGCACAGCGGCTCTAGCAGGAAAGGGGGGAGCCTCACCTACGCGGAGGGAAAGAAAAAAAATGTTGACGACCTTTGATTGGAACGTTACTTCTCTTCACCGGGTAGGGTGGAATTAGTGTGCCTGGCAGGGGGCAGAGGGAGAAAGATGGAAGCTGGGCGCTGCTTCAAAAGGGGAGGATACAGGTCCAGGGAAATGTGAACGTGACTCATAGAAAAAGGGGGGGAACAACACAAAGAAGTAATGGCTCACGAGTGATCGGTCACTGCGTGAGGAAAAAAAAAAAAAGGACCAAGCCATGAAGAAAAGGGGGAACGTCGGGGGAGCGCAGCCGAAGCCCCAAAGAGAAATGTTCCCTCACGACTGTGGTGAAGGAAAGGAAGTACTGTACCGGATTTCAGGATAGTAGAGACAACTAAAAAAAAGGGGAAGGAGGGGAAAAGATACACCTCGAGAATTCATTTAACTGGGGGAGCAAAAAGAGAGTTCTAGGGTGTATGGTGCTTCGCCTGCACTCGACGACGGAGAAAAAGGGGAACGGGTCTTCGGTCAATGGCGAGCCTCACGAGGGGATCGAAAGGGAATAAGAGGTATAGACATGCGTTGACAGCTCCAAAAAATAAAATTACAAGAAGTTCACCGTCTCTAAATCAGAGCAAAAGTCAAGAGCTCTTCCAACACAAAGAATAAGGTCCCTTAACGAAGAAGAAAAAGGGGAAAGACCAGCACAGGACGAAGGCTGAAAAAAGAAAAGCCCCAAGGTGGAGAAAAACCAATACAAAAAAAAAATAAGGGGGGGAGGACGAGAGGTTATTATCAAGGGAGCCATCGACCCGGGATCGCTCTGTCGTGGAGAGAACTCGCCATCAATGGGAGAAAAGCAATCTTTTTGCTATCTAAGCGAGGAAAAAATAACGACAAACGGAAGGGAATTAGAATAGGGCAGGGCCTAAGGGGCGATCCTTAACCATCAGGATGTCAAAAATAACGCAAGGGAGGGTGGGGGGAGCGCTTGAGAAGCATCGACCGGCCGATCGATCGAAAAGACAAGACTTGATAGAAGATTTCTAAAAACCCCAGTAAGGAAAGAGAAAAGAAAACCCTGTTTGACCGCATAAAGAAGAGACGGATCAAGCGGCCCTGCTTTGCAAGCGGCGAAAATGCCAGGGTGAAAAAGGAGATTACTATCTCACTGAAAAATCCAT
>Ga0179593_1531788_pt1 | contig 16270 bp, 20 predicted proteins | sample CZODoug2_1_08_16_FD_185931 | JGI IMG/M metagenome (GOLD analysis project Ga0179593, IMG submission 185931) | Vadose zone soil fungal communities from Angelo Coast Range Reserve, California, USA - CZODoug2_1_08_16fungal (PacBio error correction) | ecosystem: Environmental > Terrestrial > Soil >...
CCTCACCCTGGGAAAGAAACACGTCCCAAAAGCCCAAAAAGGGGGTTTTCGAAAGGTTTTGGGAAAAAAAGAAAGAGCGGTGGACAATCACACAAGGGGGGTCGGCCGACCGCCGGGTCCAAAAATGTCCGGGAAAGTGTAACGGTCAAAAATCCGTAGGAAAGTTGGGAAAAAAACAACCGCCCAAACAGTAAGCGTACAAGGGGAGGTCTGCGAGGGGAAGCCAAAAAAAAAGCCCCGGAGCCGGGCGGGGAAAAGGGCCCCCAAAAGAGAAAAAGGTGAAGAAAAGACTCCTGTGTGTGCCTGTCCTTTTTAAAAGATAAAATACCCAAGGGGAAAAAACGATCCCTCTAAATTACAAACGTTCACTTGGTAAAGATTTTTTTTTGAAGGCTCATCCGAGGAAAAAAGCAGCAAAAAAAAAAATCGGGGGCGTCCTGTTACAGACCTCGGCTAGGTTTTCCCAAGAACCTGCCAGGGAAATCAAAAATAAAAAAAAAGGGGGGCGCAAGGAAAAAGGAAAGACATTTCCCCCTTGACAGGAAAAAAAGAGACCGACCAATGGATGGGAATCCCCCACCGCACAGGCCCAGGAAAAGGGGAGCCAAAACCCTAAAATAACGCCCCAGGGGGAGGGGGGGAGAAAAGGCCCCCGCCCCAAAAGGAGGGTTGCCCAGACCAAAGAAAGTTCCTTTTGAAAAAAAAAAAGGGGAGAGCCTGAAAAAAAAGGAATTCCCCTCCTAAGTGACCCTAAGCGGTGTTTTGGGTTCCCGGAAAAAAAATTTTTGAAGCCGGTGGGGGGATCAATGACAAAAATTCGCTTGGGGAAAAGGAAGGCCCCTGCTTTGGGGGAACCGACAGAAAGTTTTGAGAGGGAAAAAAACCCCCAAAACCAGCCAAACACCAGGCGGCGGTGGGAAATCCCTTGAAGGGCCCGGGGGAATGACCAGTGGATTCGTGGAAAGGAAAAACGGTGAGTGGTGGGAGGGGGGGCGGGAAAGGGGGGGGGGGTGTGAAAGCTAATTGTAAGTGACGGGCATTGTCAAAAAAATAATTTGAGTGACACTCCCTTGGGGAAAGGGAATTCTTGGGGGGGGGGCGGGTTAAAATTCCCATAATTTGGGGGGGTTTTGCCCCCCAAGAACGAACAGAGTGGGAGCGGTAGAAGGAAGGTTAAAAGGGAACAAGGAACTGGTTGCCTGTTTTTTAAAGAGCAGGGTAGGCGGGAACAAGGATGGAGATGGGCATATTTGCAAAAAAGAGTGTTCCCCGGGGGCAAATGGGACTCCTTAAGGGAAGAAAGTTATGGTGGGGTTTACCCGCAATCCGGAAAAAGAGGAGTAACAAAGGGGGAGGGTTTGCCCAAAGGGGGGGAAAAGTCCCCCGATTCCGTAAAGATACTTATGGTGGCTTCGAAAATACCAAAGTCCGAAGTGAAAGAAGAATCGAGTCCAAAAAAGGGCAATGCCACTACAGGTCGAGAATCCCAATGGAAAGGCACTTATTAGTGTTTTACTCCTTTCCTTCAATCCCCCCCCCGGGGGGGTTTGGAAAGATCCTGGGGAAGAGAATTACGAGATAAATTATCCCCCCCGGGAAAAAGGGAGCAGTGAGAAGGGCCCCCTTGTGGGGGAAAAAGGGGGGTTTCAGGCGGAACTTCTGAAATTCCCCCCCCCTTTCTCGAGAAAGCGGAAAAATCACGTTTTAGGGGGAAAACCTGGAAGTTCCCCCAGTTATTTTTTCACAACCTTCCAAAAGGGAAAAGCAAAGCCGGAGGGGGGAAAAGCTCGTGGAAGCGGGCGAAAAACAAATGAACATGTAAAGACCTCCTCAGGGGGAAAAAGCCTCCTTGAGGTTCCAAGGGGGGGTTTTCATCGATGGGGGTTGGAGGGGGAACTTAGTCGATGAACGCCGGGGGGAAGAGTGAATTTGGAAAGCCAGGGGGGTGTTTAACAAAGGCCCGGAAACGGGGGCCCATGAGGGGGTCCAGAGGCGTTTCGGCAAGCCCAAACGAAGGGGGGAACGGGGGGAAGCGAAAGGATGATACCAATTGACCTCTGAAAAGTAAGAAAAAAAGTGCTGAAACGAAGGGGGTGGGGAGTTTGCACGGGGAACCACACATGAAATCCAAGGTTACGCGCCAGGGGGGTGTACAAAAAAAAACCCCAAAGCTACATCCTGCCGGGCTTCAAGAAAAAAAACTGCCCCCACCCCTTTTTAATGAAGCCTGGCCTCAGGGGGCTGACCCCCAGGGCGGGAAAAGCCCGGGTTTGGTGTGGGGGAAAGGAAAAGAAAACCAAAGCTATAGAAAATTGTTTGCCACGGAAAAAAGGGAAGAAAGTGGGGCCCCGGGGGGGAAAAAGGGGAAAAAGCGGCCCCCGGGATAAAAAAAAAAAAGTGGTTTTTAAGAAATTAGGAAATTCGCAAGGGCAAAGGAAAGAAAGAGACGGCAAACCAACCACAAAAGGGTGACGCACCGGTCTTTGGCCTTTTTGGGGGGGGGACGGAAAGAAAAGGAAAAAAAAAACATAAACCAGGGGGTGGTTGGCGGGGGGGGGGGGGAAAAGCAGGAACTTTTTGAACGGAAAAAAAAAAGGTCCGCCCGCCCAGGTCCCAGGAAAAAGGGTGCCAAAAAGTTTTGGCCCGCCAAAGGGTGGACAGAAGCTGGGGAGACGAAAAAAGGGGTGGCGGAAGGAGAAGAGAAAGGGGGCCGAGGGTTTTTTCCCCCCCCGAAAAGGGACCCTAATTGGGAAAGCAAAAAATGCATCACCCTGGAAGTGGTCTATTTAAGACAAGGAAAGGGGGACCAATATCCTCAGGGCCTTGGGAAATGGCCCTCAGCCCAAATGGAAGTTTAAATCTCCCACTGGGAATTTTAAAAAAAAAAACTTCCCCCCGAAAAACCAAACAACGGAATCCCTCCGGATTTTGGGAAGGCGATGAAGAAAAAAAAATGAGTATTCCGCTGTAAATCCAATGACTCTTCCAAAAGAACCTAAAGGGGGGAAATTTGCAAGGAGGGGGGAACCGCGGAGGCTTCCAAAGTAACCGGAGAAAGCCTAGGAAAAAAGAAAGTTTGAACCCCGAAATTTCTGGAAAGAGCTGTTGCGACCTGGGTTTTAAATCCCAGGGGAGGAAAAAAACCCGTGGCCCCTCCCCAGTTGGGGGGGTAAAATTGGGGGAAAATTAAAATGGGGTACTGCCCCTTTGATCTTTACAACCTGTTGAAAAAAAAAAACCAAACTTGGCAAAAATCGGCCCGGGGGCGCCTTCAAAAAAAAGGAATATGAGGTTTTGTTTGTTCTGAGGATTTGGAGTTCTTACCTCAACAAACCTTCTGGGATTATTGAAAAGAGGAGATATAAAGAAGGGAGCCCTCCCTGGCCTCTTCCACAGGGGTTGGGAAGTTGTTGTTTTCAAAGAAGCCGGAAAAAAAAAAATTTTTACAAAAGAGAAGAAAGAACGACAACGCAAGAAAATTTCCAGTTTCAGGGCGGTCCATATACCCGGGAAAAAGAGGAATTTCGAGGGGGGAAAATGTCCTGGGGGGGAAGGGAGGTATGGGAGGAAAGAGCAAAAAAAGCCGACCCCCAGCAACGAGGGTAGTTTGGATTTCCAAGGCAAATTCCCAAAAAGTTTGGGGGGAAAGGAAAAGTGATGTTGATTCGCGAAATAACCTTTTTGTAAAGGGTTTGGTAAAGAATCCCAACGAGGGAAGCAGAAAAAGGACAAACGGCCGGAAAGGAGAAATTTCCCGAAGAAGGGGGAAAAAAGAGGATGTGAATTAAGGGGGGACGGCAGTGGAAAAAATCGCCAAGCCCGGTGACGCCCCGGCGGGGAAAAACAAATTAGTTTCCCCCAAAAATCCGAAACTCCCTTTCGAGGGAACGCCAACAAAAGGGTTCCCCGGTTAATGGTAAAGAACGCGACCCCAGGGGTAAAACGCAGGAACCTTTCCCTGAGGGTTAATAGGAAACGGGGCGTTTTGCAACGTTTTGTAACCCTCCAGACCAACAACAACGGGGAAAGGGGGGCTGTTGGTGGTTCCGGGGGCGGGGTTCCCGTTTCCCGGTAAAGGAAAGTCCAAACCACCTTGAAGGGGATTAAGGGGGGAGAATTTTCGTTGAAAAAAAGAAAGAAAGGGGGTTACTCCCCTCCAGGGGCCCGGAAAGGTACCTTTGTGGTGTTGGTTGGGGTTCAAAAGCCGGAGGTGAAAAAAAAAACTGTCCGGGTTCAGGGTGGACCAACTTGAAAAGTGCTCTGGGGGTAGAAAAATTGGTCTTCCCTTTTAAAAAACCTCCACAGGAAAAGCCCGCAAAAATCGGGTTGTGGTTTGTGTTATCCCTTGGGAGGGGGATCCCCTCAGAAACAAGGAGTCCATACGGCTGGCCCCCAAAAGAGCGGAGACCCCCACTGAGAAAAGGAATGTGAAGCCCCGGGTGTTGAGGGGGACCCCAAAATGAAACGGGGGGGAACGTGTGGTTTTTCCCGGTAAAAAGCCCCCAGCCGGGAAGAAAGGAGGGGGGTTTTCACAAAAGTGGACAACACCTTGTGCAGGGAAGGGCATGGGGAAGGTTCCGGGGGAGGGTAGGGAGCGGCCAGGGGAGAATTTCGTATCCAAAAAAGGGGGGGTTATTTAAGCAACCCCCCCATCCGTCCACGAAATGGGACCCAGCAGGGAGGAAACCCCACCTGCTTTCAAGAAAAAAAAAGAAAGGGAAAAAAAGCGAAACGGGGGGAAAAAGGGGGGAGGAACTTGCCAAGGAACAACAAGCCATGGTTGGCTTGCACAAAAAGCCCCGCCCAAAACTTGGGGGGGGCGAGCGGAAAAAACCAAAAAAAAAAAAAGCCAGCATGCTCCTTCCAAGGGGCCGTCCGGGGAAAACCCGTTCGTGGGGGACGCCCCCGGGCCCGGGGGGTTGTGGTAAAATTCAACATGTAAAAAAAAGGGACCCGAAAGGGTTGGGGCCCCCACAAAGGGAAAAACGTGGAAGAAAAGTTGGCCAAAGAACAGTGGGCCCAGGCTCCCTGGGAAAAAGGCGTTATTACCGGCCAAGGGAAAAAGTGCTCCCCCCTTCGAAGGGCCGCGGAGAAACCCTTTTCACCGGGGAAAAGTTGGGGAAGGAGGGAAGTTCCCCGAGCCCCAAGAAAAAAAGGTTTCCCAGGTTTGGGGGAAGTGAGCTTAAAAAAAATAGAAAGGGGCCCGGTAATTGGGAAAAGGCACTCGACGCGGCCCCCATTGGGGTGGGGGGGGGGGCCCTAAGAAGTCGGCAGAAAGGGGGGGGGGGTCCTCAAAAGGGAAGACCCAAAAAAGGAAACTTGTATTCCCGCCAAAATCCGAGGTGAAAAAACTGGCAAAGGGGGGACCATGGTTGTTTTTGAGCGGGTGTTGGGTCGGTTTTGCCGGAGGGGGGGCCAAATGAAAAGAAAGGTTTTTGCGTGGAAAAAAGAAACCAAAAGGCACCCCCGCGGGCAAAAGAAGAACTCATCGTGCCAGAAAACCGCCCCCGTCAGCCCGGCGAATGGAACCCCCACCCAAAACACCGAACGTACTTTTTGAAAGGGGGTAATCCATTCGAAAGTGGGAAAGGAAACCGACTAAAACTCTTGTGTGGAAAAAGGCCCCAAAGGCCCAAAAGGGAAGGGGGACCAATACCTACAAAAAAAGAATAGAGGGAGTGCAAATTCAAAACTATTTTGAAGGTTTAAACCGCCAAATCAATAGCCATACAAGGAAAAAACATGAAACGCCAACCGGACCCCCAAAGAAAAAACTTTGGAACAAGGGAAGGAGTTGACAAAAGGGGGGGGGAAATCGCCGCAAGACTGCGAAAGGTGGAAACATAAACCCAAAAGAGGGTTTTTTGGGGGGGGGGCCGGCGAAAAAAGCCTTCAAAAAACAAATATGGAGGGGGCAACGGGGCCCCGAAAAAAAAAGAGGGTTGCCGGAGGAGGCACCCCCTGTTTGTTCCAAGTCCCCCAATTCTAAAATTCAGGTCCCCCTGTTGCCGGAAATGAAAACCCACGAGGCACCCCTTCCCGGAAAGAATAGACAAAAAGACCCCATTTGGGGGAAAAAAAATGATTTGAAAAAGGCCTTTTGGAAAAAATCAAAAAAAGGGGGGTTCGGCAAAGGGGGCGGACCTCCCGCCACCCCCCTCGCAGGTGGGGTTTTTTTTGTTGCAGGGGGCAAAAAACCGACGGCAAAGGGGGGGTTGGGGTGTGGTTTTGTGGGGGGGACCTGGGGTCGGGGGGAAAATTTTGCCGCGAAAAAGGAGCCGTGAATTGCCGCATTGGGTCAGGGGGAAAAATGTGAAAGGGAAAGTTTTAAGGGGGGGAAAAAATCCGTTGGGCAAAAAGGTCTGGGGGACCGGGGAAGAAACAAAGAGCAACGGGGAAAATTTTTTTTTTTGGGGGGGGGAGGGGAGCGGCTAATTCCATGGAGGGGAAATGCCTTTCTCCCCGGGACACCTGATCCAAAAAAAAAAAAAAAAAAAAAAAAAGGGGGAATCAACTTGGGGACTCGTGGGGGAACACAATCTAATGAACAACGTTGCCCCCCTGGGGGAAGGGACTCGAGCCATTTGGGGGGGGGACGGGAAAAGCTCGAGTACCCCCGGCAGAAATAAAAGTGCGGGGAAAAACCATTCAAGAAAATTGAATGCACCATTTCCCGGAAGAAGCCCCGAGGGGTCAAAAAAAAAGAGGCCACAAAAAACTGTCCCAAACAACCCGAACTGTTTTACACTCAAGAAGCACTCAGTCACACTTGACCGAAGTGTTTGTGGGCGAGAAAATCCTTCCATGCGGGAAAAAAAAAAGGACCAAGGCCGGCGTTTGGGGAGAAACACGTTAAAAAAAAATCGTAAGAAAAAACACCAGCCCCTTGAACCAGGGGGAAAAAGGCCTTCTTCAGATGCCGATCAACCCACAACAAAAAAAAAAAAAAGGAGGAGGAGGAATAATGAAAAGGAACACCGAATCCCGTTACTTTAACGAAGAAGGACCGGCGGCCAACGAAAGGGTCCCCAGGCAGGCATGGGAGAAGAAAGAAACAAATGGGAAAAAAGAAACGCAATCCCAGCCCCGGAACTCCAGACACGGGCAAGAATCCCGTTAAGGAGCAAGAAAAAAAAAAACCAGTTTATTCGTTGCAGAAAAAAAAAAGTTCCGGGGCAAGGGAATTTGTTTTAAAGAGGCTGGGAAAGAAAGGGAGGTTTCATACCAGCACCTGTTCCCCGGGAAGGTGTCGATTGTTTGGGGAACAAAAACAGTCCCGACGCCAAGGGGACCCGGGTCAGGGGAAAACGGTTAAAAAAGTTCCAAAAAACCCCGGAAAAAGCCACGGGGTGGGGTCAAAAGATTAAGGTTTAACATCCAACAAAAGGACTGACCTAAATACAGAGGTCCCACGGAGAGATTCATAAAGGAAAAGCCCCCGAAAATCCTCCACCAAACAAAAATGGAGGGGGGCGTCGTTGGAAAAGTTCTCCCCTGGGACAACCTGAAAGGCAAAAAAATAAAATGGGGGAAGTACCACAGGGGGGGAAAATCCAATCCATTGGGGTTCCTTAATCCCCGCAAAAAGAGAACATCATTTCAACCTATAAACGGAACCCCCACCTCGCCGGTGAGCAAAAAAAAAAAGGGGGCGGGGAAAAAGGGGAACCGACCCTCCCCGCGAATAACCAAGAGAGGCTGGCAAATAAAAAAATTTTTAGCTTCTAAAAGAAAGGGTTTCAACCCCAAGAAAGGGGTTTGAAAATTTTGGGGGAGTTCCGGGGAAAAGGGGGATTTGGATCGCGGTTTTTGTGAGAAAAACCGTCCTTCAAGCGGGGAACGCGGGAAAAGGGTTATAAACAAATAATGTTGTGTAAGCGGGTCCCCCCCCAAAAAACACCTTTCTTGAGAAGATCACCGGACCCCCCGCCGAAAGCTTCCAATTCTGGCCATGACTGGGTTGACCATTTTGGGGGCCAAAAAAGGGGGGGTCGTTTGGGAAAAAAAAAAAAGTGGTTGGAAACACTTTTATTTCTAGGACATTGCGGCAGGGTCCCCAAAATCCTTGGAAGGGTGCAAGAGAGGGACCGGTTGGCCCTGTGGGGGGGCCCATAGTGGGATTGGGGACCCTTAAGGGTGTCCCCGCCCCAAAGGTGGAGTCTTGGAAAAGTTTTAACAAGGAAAATTTAACGGGGCGGGGGGTTGGGGGAACCGGGGGGTAAGCTGCGAAAAATTTAAGGCCTTAACCGGGGGGGCCCCGGAAAATGAAATGTGTGTACCCGCGAAAAAAAAAGTGGAGCGGGAAAACGCAAAAAAGTTAAAATTTGGGCAAAACCGTTTTTTGGGGGAAGAAAAAGACGGAGCGACAAATAAGGGGGGGCCAGGGTTGAAGGCTAGAATGCTCTCTAATGGTGTTTCGGGGGGAACACCAGCAAACGCAAAGGTTTTCCGAGCAAAACGGCAAAAAAAAAGGGCACCCTTGGAATCCGGATCTAAATGTGATATCTCCTGCCCCTATTACACCAGAAACGGGTTTACCTTCCCAATGGGGGAAGCCGAAGGGCCCAAAATCCCGAAACCTGTTTCTCTTTGCCCCCTGGGGGGCACAATCTATGGAATCGGTAGCAGAAAAAGGATGGTTGGGGAAGGGACGCCACGGGGTCCCCTGGTTTTGAGGAAAAGTCACTCCAACAAAACCCCTTGGGCCGTAAATAGGGAGGGGGGAAGAGGACTGGGGCCCTCGCGGAACAGCTTTCCTGAGGTTGTGGAAACCAAAGGACAAAAAACCGGGGGGAAGAACCCATTCGGTTTTTTTGGCACACCAAGGGGGCAAGGAAGACGCGGAAAGCGAAGCAGGTCCGCCCCCGGAAAGACGCGGGTCCAACCTCGCAAAAAACAAGGGGGAAAAAGGAAAGGAAAAGGGGGAAAAATTTATTTCAATCCCACAGGGGGGGGGGGGTTTCGAAAAAGACCCTAGTTGCTGCAAAGGAAAGGAAGTTTTTCGAAGAAAAGGGGGGGGACCTCAAAGAGAAAAGGGGGAATCATCGGGGGGTAAAAGTGCTGGCTGGGTCAAAAAAAAAACCGGGGGGGGACCGGGGAGAAGAAAACGATCTCTAACAAGGGCCAAAGTTAAAAGCCCCAGGCCTGCACGAGAAAACGGTGTTGGTGGTTGGTGTTTCGTTTAACCTCAAAAAAAAAACATGAGGGAAAGGAAAGGCGCGTGGGGGGGAAAGCCAAAAAGGGGAAAGGGAGTATACTGCCTTACGCCTGCCCCTTGGTGGGGAGGAGCCCCTTGTTTCCCTCGGGGCTTTCCCAAAAACAAGAGGGGGGCGCGAAAGGGCGGCTTTTTGTGGCAATGAAGGAAACGCCCCCCAGAAGGGGACGGGAAAAGGTGGGTGAAACTACGAAAAAGGGGAGGGGAACCTGTCCGGGAATTTAGTTAAAGGGGGGGAAACTGGGCGAATTTTGGTGTGAAAACGAACTTCCGACCTTTAAAAAATCAGGCCCCCCAAACAAAAAAAAGGGGTGGGGACGCATTGCTGTTAACTGAAAAAAAACGACGAAAAAAAAAAAAGAAAAAACAGGAAAGGGTGTGTGGGACGGGTGGTTCCTGAATGAAGTTTTTGGAGTCCGAGACGCAGGGATAATAGGGAAAAAAAAATTAAGAAAGGTTGCATCCCGTGACCAAAAATGTGCCCGCCGGAAGGTAAAAGCCCAGGGTTTGAACGAAGAAGCCCTCCTTGTGCAAAAAGGGTTTCCCCAGAGGAGAAACTATTTGGAAGCGGCTTTCCCCAGGTCTTTTTGATTCCGCAAGCCGCCAAATTTTTTTCCATCCGAACAGTTACCCCACCTTTGAGCCCCGCGAAAAAAAAAAGGGGGAGGGAATGGACGCAAAAAGGGCAAAACCGCCGTTTTTTTTGAAAACAAGAGGGGGGAGAAGCTCCCGGTATTTTGGGTTTTTCTAAAAGGGCCGCTTTGCAAAATTACGCAAGAAATTCTCTTTCAAGAAAAAAAAAAGGAAGGGGGGGCTTTGCAGCTTTCCAGTGAAAAAGACACATCAAATAAGGGCGGCGGGGGGGGGGGAAAAAAGGGGTTGCGCTCAACCGCCCCCGAACAAAAAAAAGGCCAAATTGCGGGGAACCCATCCTAAAGGGCTTCCCAAAGGGGACGAGGGGTAAATCTTGAATAAAAACTCGAGACGCAAAACCTACAAGCCGATCCCCCCCGAGGTTGGGGTTTTGTCCACTTTTGGTGTCCCTCCCTGGGGGAGGGGGGGAAACTTTTTTAAAAACACCCCCTTGGGGAAGAGTCTCCATCCGTTTCTAACCCCGGAAAGGAAAGAAATAAGGAATCGTTTTGAAAAGTTCTGCCTCGATCCCGCAAAAAAAAAAAAACTGTAATTATTATTAAAAAAGAAGATAAACAGAAGGGCGGCCGGGGGGAATTTTTACCCGTTGGTGTTCACAAAATTTCCAGAGAGCCCCGACTAAAAAAAAGGCATTTACAAACCAAACGGGCCAAGCAACAGAAGATTTCCGCAGAAGAGTGGGGGCATTTACCCGGGGGCGGGCCAACCCTCCCAGAAGACCGGGGCAAAGGAAAGAATTTAAGGAAGTGCTGGTTTCGCCAGGTAGCTGCAACCCTCAAAAAAAAAACAAAAAAAGCCTAAAGGGTGTAAACTCTGCAAAGTGAAGCCAAATCCGCTGGGGGGGTGAATTGACGAGGGAAAAGAAACCGCACTTTTTGAAAGCAAAAAAACCTTGTTGGGAGACCCCCGGAGCGATGGAGTGTTTCCCCCGTCTTCAAAAAGGGCCGATTCCCAAAAAAAAAACAAGGGGGGCAAAAGAAGGAAGGGATTAAATTTAGCTTAGCTGGGGAGACTCCACAGAAAGGGAAAACTCAACCTGGGGGAAAGGGGGGCCTGGCAAAGGGTCCCATTTCGAAGTAAAAAAGCCCAAAGAGCCTCTAGTCGGCAAAATGGGTGTCCCCCAGGGTAATTTCCTTTCAAAAAGAAACCAAGAAAAACCATTCGGCAGGAGAAAGGAGGCCCTTCCCCTCCGGCGAATATCCAGAGCGAACTCTGAAACCCGTGGGACCAAATCGGTTTCACCACAGAATGAAAAAAACCACCAAACGAACACGGCAACCTTTTGGGGGGGGAAAAATTTGTTGTTTTGTTCTTTTCTGGGTTCTAGTTACAAGCAAAACGGAAACCCACCCAAGGAGTGTGAACAAGGTTCAAGCCTTGCGAATTTTTCGGATCTTTGGTTTCTCAAGAAAAAAAAAGGGGTTCCGTCCGGTAAACCCTGGTTGTGCAAAGGAACCCGGGTTTCCCCTGCGGTTTGTTGCGTGAAAATTTTGTGGTACTGCAACCCCAATCGAAATGGTAAACCTGAAATACCCCAACTCCAACCCGAGCCGGCAAGGGTTTTTTTTTTTTCCCGGGGCCCGCAAGAGTAAAAACCTCCTACCCCCCTCCGGGGGGAATGCCCGGTGAAACCCCTTAGAAGGTTCTTTAAATCAGCCCCCGAAGTTAGCAACGCGGATCAATGGGGGGGGAAGGTTGTTTCCCCCCCCCAAAGAAAGCCAAAAAAACTGCCCAAACCGTGTCCGGGGGTGCCCAGAAATTGCCCCCCCAAAGTTTTTCGGGGGACGAAAAGACAAAGGGTAAAAAAGGGAATCGTAAACAAAAAAGGGTGGTTGGGGTTTTGCCGGAATCCTTTTTTCAAAGGAAAAACTTGGGGAGTGGGAAAGCGGCCTATATTGGGGTGGTGAACACCCTTCCCTGATGACCCAAGTCAAACTGCCGATAGGGGAATAAATCTCGGGGTGCCACCGCACAGCATGTGGTGCCATTGAAACCCCAGCACTCCCTGAAAGGGTGTTTTTGTTTTGCGAAGCCGCCGGTCCCACCTGGCCGCATGGAACGCCCGAAACGTTTTTCCGACTCCTTGTTGGGCTCAGGGCCAAAAGGTGAAAAAATCCAAATGGAAATTTCCCTTGGTGAAAGGGCACCACGTTCAAAAAACAGCCCCGCCTGGGGGGCCGGAACGCCCCCCCAAGTGGCGCAGAACGCGATAAAGCACGCCCCGGACACGTGCCCGGGCTCATGGCCCGGACGGAGGGCCCCCGCAAATTTTAGTGTCCCGGAGATTTTTTCCAGGAAAAAAAAGTTGGGTGTTCCCTCGAACCCAGAAGCGTGGAAAAAGGTTTGGGGAGTTCCATAGTTAAACTCCGAAAACGTTTTTTTCCCCCCCGTCCCGGGGAGATTAATCCACACGGGAGGAAGCCGGTTCCCCATTGTTTTTTTGCGGGGAAGCGGGGACCTGGTCGGGCGCGGGGTACCCCTCTTGAAAGCCGACACCCAAAAGATAGTTAAAGGAGTTCCAGCTTCACTCCTGGGCAAAGGACCATTGGTGTCGATGGGCCTGGGTCAGGGAGGGGGGGGGGAGTGCAACAACGGTGCCCCATAAAGCACTTTGGTTTGCCCAGGGGCCCCTCCCGCACCCCAAAGAATTCCCCACCCCGTCCCGACCCTGATAGCTCCCATTCACCATAACGGGAAATTCCAAGGAACGGCCTAAATAATAAATGGATAAGTCCCCACCACGAAGCCACCCCCCCAGGTAACTACCCAATCTCAGGCCTCAACGAGGGGGACCGATTTTTTGTCCCAAAGGGAAATTTGGCAAACATACGCACTCCCCCCAAGCCATATCGGCAAAAAAAACCAAAATGCCCGGAACGCCATTTGCCCCCCAAATTACCCGAATTCCAAATTTCAACCCCCCAGGGGCCCCACGCCAACGGGAAAAAAAGGAATGTTTGGGTAGAGACTGAAAGCCCCCGCGCACCGCGAAATTGTTAACAGGAAGAAGGTGCCGAAAACGGCCTCCCTCAAAATATTGATTTAAAAGCCGAAGCCCCCCAAAAAGGCCGGTGGGGGAACCTCTTTTCCCGCCGGGTTACCCCTCGACGCGATTCAATTGTGGGATTTGAATTCAAAAACCCTCCCCTGTCGTGCCAAAAAAAGGCGCCGGAATCCAGGAATGCTTTTTACCTCCTAAAGGCCCATTGGGGCCAGGGACGGGCCGGACCGAAAACGGCGCCCCTTTTGTTGTTTTGTTTTTTTTGTTGGGGTTTGTTTTTTAGGTCCGTTTGGGTTGTGTTTTCCTTTTTGCTTTTTCTCAAAGAAACCGGAAGTGGGGTTTCCGGAGTTAGAAAAGACCCTTTTTTTTGGGGGATAAAAAAGAAAGTTACGGAACCATGACGCCCTGAGGGAGGCCCGCAAAGTGAAAATTTTTATCTTTGGTTTGGAAAAACTGGGCAGGGGGGAGAATTCGCGGGAAGGAACAGCTCCCCTTACGGGGGGGGGTTTGGGTGATTGTCGAGGGGGGGAGATTTTTTCTTTTTTCTGGGAGGAAAAAATGTCTCCGTGAAAACCTAGGGACCAGGCTCCAAACCGGTCCGCAAACGGGTTGATGGGGAAAAAAAAAAAATCTTGAAAGGTTCCAACACGGAGGGAAGAGGGGAAACCCGTGGGAAAAAACCCCTGGATCTTTTTCGCCCACGATGGGTTTGGCGTGAAAAAACAAAAGACCGGCCCAAGGAGACGGCTTTTTTACTGTGCGGGAAACTTCCTACGAAAAGAAAAATTCGGAAAGAAAGGGGAAATCGAACAAGGATCGAAAACTTGCCCAAGCCTCCCACCACGATCTGGGAAAAAGAAAAAAACGGCCCATTGTTTGAGGTGGGGCCGAAGCAAATCTCCAAAAAACATGCCTTGGTTTTTTGAGGGAAACCCGGGAAGGGAGGCCCCCGGGGGGGGGCTCCCACGGGGGGGGAACAACAAAAAACCAACAACCTGTGAAGGTTTTCCACCTCCGCCCGGCGCTTGAAGGGGAAAAGATAATTCCCGTGAAAAGGGATCAAACAACAAACCAACGGAGTTTACGGTTCCAGATCTAAATTATTACTAATGTCCCTGAAAAAAAAGTTAAAGCGGGGGGCTGGGAAAAAAGAAGTTGCTTGGACCCCGCAACAGGCCGGGTAAAAGGTCTACAGCCAATGAGGAACTACGCCAATGAAAAAGGCCCCGGTGGCCGCAGGGAAGGCTTTTCCAGAAAGAGGGGAAGAGCCTCAGCAGGAAGGGCGGTCACCCAAAACGCTTTAAAATTAAAGGAACTTTTCCAGAAGTGGGAAAAAAGAAGAAGTATCGGTGAGGGGAAGTTTTTGCCAAACCGCCCCAAAAAAGTAAGCCGTCAAGGGACGGTCCTCAGAGGTGGCAAACGCAGAAGACAATGCGAAAAGAAGGCCGGGGCCTGCCATGGCCACGGGGCAGATTTTAAAGCCGTGGAACGTCCAACCGAAGTGTTCCCATTGACACCCCCAGATTTTGAGACTAAAGAGCGATAGAAAAAGGCCATTCAAGGAAGCAGTTTCAAGAAGGCCGCGAACAAGCAAAAAAAACGTAGAGCAGCCCCGGTTCCCCGTGGAAAGGAGACAAAAATAAAAATCCTTTGAAAAAAGAAGGGAACGACAGGGACCTGTCTCGCCCAACCCATAGCGCAAAAAGGTCAACGAATACCCCCGGAAAAAATTTGCGGGGGGGAAAAAACCAAACAAAAAAGCGCCCTCCGGGCGGGGAAAGGGCCGCCGCCAGTGCAAAGAGTTCGGGAAGGTAAAAATGAGGAGGGAAATATTTCCAACTTCCTAGAGGGGTGTTTTTGAAGGGTGAGGACATTGAAGAAGGTTTGTGAGAGAAAGAAAACCCCGCTTCCCAAAATCCAAAAAAAGGACCGGGGGGGCTGGGGGGGTAAAACCAATATGGGGAGAAAAGAGCTTCCCTCCGGAAGACAAGGAATTGACATAAGGGTTTTTGGATCCACCTTCCCTGCAAAAGCCGGCGCCACACGGAAAAAAACCAGTTATGAAATGACGGTTTGTTGAACCCGGGCGTGGGAACGTTGAGGTTGGGGTGAAACTTGTAAAATTCTAGGGGGGGCGTGGAAAAAAATGGTTCCAAATCGTGTCAAAGCCCTAGGAAACGTGGGCAACGGGGTTGGCCGTTAAAAAAAAAAAAAAAAAAAACATGAAAGCCTGAAGTTGGGGACAGATACCAAAAAAGTGAGTCCGGGAAGATGGGATTTAACACTGCCCCATCAGGGGTTGTGGGCCGAGAAAAATCGACAGGGGAATGAGTCCGGGGAACCGGGGAGGGGAATCCGGGGTAGGCCCAGAGTTCCCCACCCTTGCTTAACAAGAAAAAAAGGATGGCCAAACCGGGGTTACGCCAAAGAGGGACTCAATCGAACAAGGCCCATTTTTGAAGGGGTGAATTCAGACTTATTATGGAATTTTTTCGAGGGGAGACTCCTAAGGACGATATACCTCCCCCCACCCGATTGGACCAAATGAAAGATGTAACTTCGTCCCAGATTGGGACGGCCCAAAATTAAGTGTTGGTTAGAGCCAATAACCCCGTTTTGTTTGTATGTCCGGGTCTAGGAACGGAAAAGTGCTAGTCCGTTAGGTTTAATCGCAAGGCCGGCCCAAAAATTGGATAAGGAAAGGCGGGGCCCGGAAAACTTATCGCTTCGGCCCACTCGAAAAAACCCCCGGGCCCCCACCAAGGCGGGCCCACTTCACCTGTTTAAGGGGGGGTGGGGCCTTAAGGAATCCATGGGGGGGAACAAAAAGAAGGTCACAAGGGTCCCACTATCCCAACATACAAGGAAGGGCGGGGGAGACACGGGGGGAGAGCATGGCCCCAACAGGCCGGGGGGGGTCCCTACGGGGGGCTTTGACTCAAAAAAAGCAAAAAGCCGGGCTATGTAGCCTGGAAGAACAAATACTTTGTGGGGAGGAGGGAGCAAGGTGCTCCTTTGAAAAACTTGGATTGAAAGGGCACTTGGGAAGGCCCCCGGCGGGAAAGAAACGTGGAAGGCCCAAAAAAATCAACAAACTTTTTGGAGGGCAGCCAGAAATCACAAAAGGGGGGCCGCCCCGCACACGAAAAAAGGCCTGCCTAAACGACAGTTGGGGGAGGGTTGCGTGGGACCAAGCAAGGACCATGAAGCTTAGAAAACTCTGGTTACTAAAAAAAATCCCTCCCGGGAAAGACGGCCATAAAAGCCCTTGAAACCCCCCTTGGGTCGCTTTTTGCCCTCTCTGGGGACGAACGGGAAGGGGAGCCGCCGGCCCAGGTGGGGGTGGGTGGAGGAATCGCACCCCCCCCAAGCTGAATTGTTTAAGTGGGGGGGGGGGGTGG
>Ga0179593_1614576_pt1 | contig 16270 bp, 12 predicted proteins | sample CZODoug2_1_08_16_FD_185931 | JGI IMG/M metagenome (GOLD analysis project Ga0179593, IMG submission 185931) | Vadose zone soil fungal communities from Angelo Coast Range Reserve, California, USA - CZODoug2_1_08_16fungal (PacBio error correction) | ecosystem: Environmental > Terrestrial > Soil >...
TGCACTCAACCCACAGCCGAAGACTAGACTGGGGTAAGAATACACATACCCTCCCACGTCAATCGAGTCTATCTCATCAGGGAAAGTGGCCCTGAGCCTCCCTCACGTCACTGCGAGACTGGGGAGGAGACTCGCTGAGAAGTTTCGGGGTGTAAGAGCTTCAAAAGCTCTAGGTACTTGGGACGTATTCCAAGACCGAAAGAAGGTTGTCCGAGTTCAGAACCACCAAGATTGATCCTGCCGCTCATGAGTCGGACGTCGGGTTGCCGGAGTCTCGGGTAAGGTAGTTGTGGAGTCCTCGAAGCTTGAATAAATTCTTGGGAAAGTAACTGCATGCCACTCGCCAGCGGCGGGAGGTGGGGCATCCAGTGAATAAGACATCTCCACGAAAGGAATACCAGTCGAAACTTTCGCCAGGAATCATGTGGTCAGAATGCGCGTCTGGGCTAAAAAGAAAAAGCAAGGAAGGCACTCGCGACGTACGGCGCTGAACCTAAGGAGAGAGCTTGGAGGCCGTGCGGGCTGAAAGAGGAGCTGGGAACAAGAAAGTCCCTCAGTAAATGGGGAAAGGGGCTTGGAAACACCGAGCGGGGAGCGGGGGAAAGGTGTTCCGGGTAGCGCGGGAAGGAGTCATCTGGAACAGGAAAAACTGAATAAGATAAACAACACTTAGTGAGGGTGTTGAAAGGAGTTGTTCCGGAACCCTAGTCAGGACTCAGAGAAGAATGACAATAGCTAGAGAGAGGGGACCGGGGGGGATCAACTGGCCAGTCGATTCAGCATAGAAGCTTGTACCTAACAAAGATCGGAAGAGGAAAGATAGCGAAACGATAAGCATACAGGAAAAATTTCGCTCGCCTTGGGGAAGATCGGCCCTAGCCGCCCCCATCAATTGAAGAAAGACCGAGGAGACCAAGAGCTTGGGATAGTCGGAGAAAAGCGGGGAGGAAGCGAGGGGGACTTAGAGGACCCAAAGCATGCGATATTTCCAACCAGCGACCTAGGTCCCCGCAAAGAATTCAAAGCAGAGAGTCAGGAAGGTTATGCGGCGCTTAGGAGAAAGAGGAAAATTGTGCCGGTCCTGCTGGTTCCCGTGGAAGATCCAATGTCAAACTTTTGTTTTTGTTGTGCGGCGCTTCTACGAAAACGAAACAATGCGAGTCGAAACCAGAAAACTGGGGGAAAGGAGGTATGATGGTCACTCCCACAGATTGCTTAGGAAAATAGACCCTCTCGAAATGTGAGAAGATGGATAACACGTATATGGGTCGAAAGCAAGAAAGTTAAGGGTAAACAAGCTAAACGTATCGGAGGAATACACCCACGAAAACGAAATTCAAGATGGGGAACGGAAAGGTACGCCAAAAGGGGAGGGAGAGGGACAGTCCACACCATCGGATCGGTCCTATAACCCTAAGGAAGTGTGTAGGACGACAGTAGTCGGGATCAGGACTCTAAAGAAGTCGGGATCACACTGGGTTCACTTCTCAGGCATATTGGTAGGTGTTCAAAAACCGGCGCCATTACGGCTGTCGGAGGGGGGACTCGAAGACTAGAGGTGCCACCTAGGGGAAAGAGTCAAGAACACCATGAGTTAACAGGAAATATTTGTGGAAGCTCCTACAAATCGAGAAGCCTTAGAATGAGAAAATACCACTTACATGAGTCTGACGATAAGTTGGAAGAAAAGGAAAAAAGACCAAGCCGTCCTGTCGCCTCGGCGAGCACGAAAAACCAGAAGGGGGAGACTAAGGAGTCAAAAAAATAATCCATAAAAACTCAAACAAAAAAAAAAAACCTATATGGTTGATCTGAAATAAAAATTTTGTCAGAAAAAACAGCATCCTAGGCGTCGGCCGTCGAGGCTCTCCCTTTAAGGCAGGGGGGGGAAAGACCCGAATCAGGAGTAGCTCATTGGAGTCACCCAGCAAAGTTTGAACTTCGGAAGTTATTTCAATCTATTTGCCGGCAAAAAGGAGAAGAACCAAGAAGTGGGTGGTTCCGAGAGGAGAACACCCCTAAAACCAACTTTGACTGTGAAAGGACACGAACGCGCAGTGGGGTGTATTGCGGGAAGTTACTTAGGGGGAAATGAATGGGTCATGAGGGGAGATACAATTCTCTGCCCGGGTGGAAAAGGAACGTGGGGTTTAGTTTATACGTCGGGGGTCAAAAGGATGCACCAAAATTCGCATCAGAAATACGCCCCGCTCAGGAACCTCAAGGGTCCAAAGATCAGAGCGGAAAAAATTGGAGAGAGGGTCACCAGAGGAAGGAGGAAGACTTCGGAGCGAGGAAGGAGATCGGGCTGTCCCCGATTCTACGACAACGCTGACGAACATCGGAGGGAAAATTCAAGGGGACGTGAGGGGGAAAGATATCGTGGAAGAATGACGAAATAAGGGCGAAAGTGTCTGAAAGTGGAGAAGCCAGCAAGGGGAGGGCGGAAGGTGGAAGGCAGCATTTCACTTAGACGAATAAAACAAAAAGGGGGGGATCTAAGGTAAGGATGTCCGGCTCACCAGAGGGACCACCCGGAATAAGCCACGGAAATCATGCAGGAAAGGAAAGAGAATTCTGAAAACGATAAGGAAATCTGAAAGAAAATTGGAAAGCCCTTGAGAGCTGTGCGGCGTTGCGGGTCGAAAGAGTGATCGAAAAGATTTAAACCACAGGGGGAGAACATATCCTACGGGAAGACCTAAAGACCCGTGTATATCTTGAAGTCATTGGCACTTGCATAAAAAGCGAAGGGAGGATCTGGGGAATTGTTCTGTCAAGAAGTGCCCAAATGCTACAAAAAAAGGCAGAAAAACCAGAAGAATAGGAATTCATCAGCGGCCAATTGGCATGCTCACAGGAACATAATTCCAACACTAAAGGGAGCTGAGGAAGGACTACACCACAGGTACCGTTGGTTGAGGGGGGGTGACAAAAGGTCCTTAGATCGAACGAGCGGGAGGGAATGAAACGGGCTGGAAACGCCTGTAAACCAGGGGAAACGGTACCGGGCCTACACCGCTCTGAAGAGAAAATTAATAACACTAGGGCTTTTTGAGACACGCAAAGGAGAATAGGAGACCTCTCCAATCGCTGTATATGGTACGTGAGGTAGGGGAATCTGTTTGTGTCTTCACCTAAGGATTCACTGGAAAGAGAAGAGGGCAATCAGGGAGTCCAATTAAGAGAATGGTAAGACTGACTTGGTATACTGGGGGGAAACAAGGGAGAAGTGGAAGCCCTCATTTCACTGAAGACCATCAATGGGGTTCTACGGGGGGAATCCGGAAACCACATATGTTCTAAATGGGGACGTTCCGCACCAACTACGTCTTGGGAAAAACTGGAAAATTCACCCACACCGTTGGCAAGAAGGGGGATGTGGTCGCACAAGAACGACGAAACGTGAAAAAGGCCGGACATCTTCGGAGGAATCAGGAGGGACGAGGTGAGTCTACGGACGTTGTCAAGAGGTGCGGCAGGGCCCATCGGGGGGAATATCAGAAAGAGTACACCAGGGCTGCCTTGTGTTCTGTTCAGGAGGTTGTGCGCAGCTACTGGGATTAGTGGAGTGTAGAAGATAGGGCAAGGATCGCTGGCACAGGAAAGGTGCCCATCATAGCGAGAGGGCTGGATGCGGTCTTACGAGCGGAAGGGAGGGAGGCCGCAACGGGGAAGGGGCATCTTACCCGGATAGGGCGTGAAAAAGCAAGGGGGGTCGACTACGCGAGTTCCGGGGTTTACTTCCCACGAGGGGGATACGCAGTCCTATGTGGAAAGGAAAAACCCATCTGTAGAACCCCACACAACCTCGTTGTAAGAATCACAACTGCGTTACACACCCCTCGATGCTTTCACGTGAAAACGGCGCTCACTCTGAGGCGTATTTTACTTGAGGGTGTAGAGGGGAAGGAAGCTTCCTCATCTATGGAATGCGACCTCCATGAGGAACATTGTGAGAAGTCACGCGATGTAAGAGCGGACTTCTCTTGTAGATAAAAATAACGGAAGTAAGAACCCCTCGCATTCTGGGGAGGGAGGGAAATTTGGGATAATGTCGGGCAGGCGGTGCCCGAAAACATCACCGCAGGAAGGCTCTCGCGATCATGGTCTGGAGACGATCGTCCGGCAAGGACGGAGTGCTAATGAAGAAAATGGTCGTAGTCCATGGGGAGGGAGCAGAGCTTCTCTCCTTGAGATATATGGACGTAGGCACGACAGATCTCAGGGTGACCAAAAGAGAAGAAATTAATCCCGCAAAGGAGTCGCGGGGCCCGTGATAGGAGTCGAACGGTAAAAACCAGAGCATGAATCAGCAACGCGGGCGGTAGTGAAAAGAAGAGAGCAGTGAAATGGCAAAACGTCCTTAGAGTCCAGATACTAATCGGAGCTACATTGACAAGAGTCTACTCGGTTCACCGGTTAGGGAATCCATAAAAGAATACAATTATACGTGGGTGGGGGGCACTCACCAACAGGAAAGGGACGAAATAATAGGGAGCCGAGATCTCGGTGCTTGCGGCCTGAAAACACGCGATCAAATCCAGGCTCCATGAAGAAGGCTCTTTGATCTAGGAATCTTCCCTATCAGCACTCAAATAAGCAGAAAAGCTCTCAACACTAGTCGACCGCCTCTGTCAAGCGGGAGGGATATGGTGGGGAGAGACAACACGAACGAAAGGATTAGTGGAGATCCATCTTCCCTGAAGGCGATCAGGGGATGGTCAGGCACGGGAGATGCTCGCACTTGCCGTAAAAATCGTCCAGTACCTCGCGTAACACACCAGGGAGGAGGGGCAGAAGCACGAGTTGAGGTGCCTGCGGTACTCTCAAAAGGGCAAGAGGACTTTTCGAAAAAAGCAACTCTGCGTAGGGAGACTTTAACTAGCGCTTTTGGGGGAAAAACCCCGCACTGATCCAGCGAGTAGCAACTCCGACGCGAAGCAAGTGGATCAACTCGGTAGATTCCCTGATAGAATTCCGCAACAACAAACATCGGTCCCGTAGATAGAACCAAGAGGGCAGTAGGGACGCTCCTTGCCGGAGATGGAGGAGGGGGAAGCCAATTCTCTTGGGAGGGGATCTATCGGCCCGAATGACTCGGAAAGAAACGTACGCTTCACACGAAAAGCCCGAGAATTCACGTCCCATTTCTGGCTGAAAACCCCAAGGAACGCGAGCATCGAGATGAAAATGCCACCACCCTTCCTTGGACGCGCCTCCGAAAGGGGTTGAATAGGAATCGCGCGATAGTACTCGATTCCAGTCTATTCCTCTAGAATAAGTAACCCTGGAACCCCACCCACTCGGGTTGGATGATCGGTGTGCAGGCGGCCCATCAAGACCAGGAGGAGCCATTAGTCAAAGGGGGGTTGGGGACTTCCTGTAGCGTGCCGATCACATGCCTCTCGATAACTCACTAGCCGTCCTTACGACCCCATTGGGTAGGTCCTTCATTGTAGTGCGCGATCCTCCGACGCTAAAAAGGGATGTAACTCGTAATCAATGATGTGGGAGACAAGGGTAAATATACTTTTTGTGACCACCTTGACTCAGCCGTCACTCATGAAGTAGCTTAGCATCACATGTCCTAAAAATCAAGGTATTGGCGAGGGCAGAGAGTCCGGGTCCCGCAGGGGCAAAACGGTAGGTCCTCCCGATCCCCAGGTGGGGGGAAAAGCAGCTCCGTCTGAAGTAGCTGTCAGGCGCGCCAGTGAGCAGCACATTAAAAACCATGACCAGGGGGTAAATTGCCGGACCCCATGCGCCTATTGCCCAGGCGAATTAAATTGTGTTTACACTATCTGGGAAGCCCACCATACGAGGAGAGAAACGTTTCTATTCACGACTAAAGGACTGAACGCAAGTTGTACTGTGGAGGAGAGGGTCATGAAGAGTGGATGGATAAGGGTATCGGAACTTGGTTTCTCCGGGAAATGAAGTTAGGGGTTCCGCTGATTGACTAGAAGTACGCGTTTCACTCCACTTAAAGTTGTATGGAGGACCTAGGTTCTGCCAGCATCTGCATACCAGCCGCCGCTGAAATCTCGGGAGAAATATGATACATCACAGGGGGAAAGCATGAGGCACGATGGGACTTCAGGAATGCTCACCAGAAGGTATAACTTGCGTGTCTCGTCGCCAGACAGTGTCTGCCCCGATTTCCGCCAGCGGCACTGGTCCTAGCGGCGGTGGGCGACGAGGTAAATGACCTCGTAGCGGGGGGATTCGTCGACGTAGCGATGCGCGACAGTTGGTGTCGCACTGGAGCGAGCAAAGCTGGTCCCATGGGGGCCGGCGATTACGGGTGACGTCTCTATGAGAACCCTTCGGGTAGATCTAGATACGAATCGGACCGAACATTGCTTGGACGCCCGGGACATGTACGGCGCTCGCCACGTGGCAAACAACTTCGCGAAGGCAACCATAAGCGGGTCCTGAAAAAGAGACTCGTATGTCCGTTTCCGAGCACGAACCCCTCCAAGGAGCGTACATAGAGGACGAGTTGGTAATAAGAAACGCCCAGCGAAGGGGAGGAAAAAAGAACAAAGACATTTAGAACCGTACATCTCTAGTACCCATCTCACCGAGCGTGACATCTTGGCCCCGGCCATATTCACTCATGCACCGGAGGGAAGATGGGTTCATCCAGCTGATGAGGCAATAGATTACATTCCCATAGGATTTACTGTTAATTGGGACAAAAAGTCATCTACTGCTCCCTTTGGGGGACGTTAGATGAACTCTTCTCACCGGAGACAGTGAAATGTACTCAATAGGGTTAATACATCCAAGGGGGGGGACTTTTGGGTTCGGGGTAGTCGTTCACAGGCCGCAAGCGTAGGTCCGAATTTTAAGGCGGCATGTACAGAGTTGCGCACGGTACTAAAGTGAGTGCAATAATTATAATCGCTCGATGGGGCCCGGGGGCGAGCGAAAGGAGGAGGGTCAGTATCGTCGAGTTTCAGGATACCACCTCGAGATTGGACGGGAGAAAAGTAGGATGGATATCTATATCGAAGGATCGCCAAAGACTCGCCCGGCCCAGCAATAATGGGGTCAGAGATATCCAGCGGGCGCGAACGGAAGCCGAGTTGGAAGACGGTTTTACAGTGGGAGTCCCCCCATCAGTGGTAACGACGACCCCATTGAGGTTCGCTTCGGGGGTACAGTCAGGCGCCTCCTGCAGGTTCTTATACTGCCGGCGAGGGGCATCAGGTCCGCACCAGCCAGTGCGATCTGTCCTGGCTCTCCCCAAACCTCCGATGCAACTGGTAGAGTCATAGGGTGCAAGACTCATCGGTCCGCCGGATCTTCGTCGCCGAGATAGCGTTTCCACGTAGGGGGCGGACGGAGAACTGTGTCGGTCAGACTCCGGGTATCCAAGTGACCGCAAGGTGGTTGTCCTTCCAATCGTCATCGCTAGCACGCTATCGACGGGAGTGATGGGGTTCAGTGCAAATCAACTTGATTCCAGCTGACAGCGAGCGATGACACACCCAGGATGTATAGAGGCGGCACGTCAGAGGCTAATAGGTACTTATCTACGGGACCAGCGGACCATCTGCAGTTGGTGCCCACAGAGGGAGAGGGCGACGAATATGAAACTGTAAGGGTTTACCACACTCCGGACGCGCGAGGTGAACGACTTAGCAACTAGGCCATCCCTTCCTGCTATACTCCATAAAAGACCGTGTCCTTGCTTTGGTTGTTACTTAAACTCTTGGAGGTCTGACGACTCCGATGGGGACATGTTCAGCCCACGGAGCGACCGTACAGCTTTTTGTTGCATAGGGAACCATAAAAAACGGAAGGAAGTCATCCTCTTTCCTGTCCCTCTCACGGAACTCTGACGCTTTTTGCTGCGCTATGGAGAGGGTAAGGGAGGAAGGACTTGCTCCCACCCCGGGACGGCCCCCATTGTGCTACTATCACTGGGGCGCGGGACTACACGGAGCCATATAACGGGAAGTTCACAGTCTAGAACGGACTCTTAAACAGAAAAGATACTGCCCCGGTGTCTCTGTGGCGAGGCGTCTGTTTCCTATACGTGAGAATGCCGTCTATCCGCATCACCGGACTCTTCACGGAGCCCGGGCGCTCGTGGGTGTGGTGCTGCAGCAAACCGGTAATATCGTGGCAGGGACGGAAGCCTTCTTCCCTGAAGTTGCTGGGAGTCAGAACTCTGGCGCCAGTTTCGGACCTTGCAGTTGGCTTGGGATTTTCAGAAGAACGTGCCCATGACGTCCCGCTTTCCTAGACAGTAGACATCCGTCTCTTCGTAGCCCGTCCGATGCCGATTGGACTCTGAACGGCAATAGATAAACCACACACGGAGGATGAGGGAAGAGAGAGGAAATCCGATCTTTGGTTGACCACTTAGCCTTCGGATTCGGCTAAGACAAAAGAGTGGGCGGAGCTGCTCGCCGAGGGCGTCGGGGGGAAAAAGATCACGTCCGTAACATCTTCTTCAAAGGATCCTAACTGACGGATCGTTCAACGACCGTACACTACAACGTGCTGCAAAAATCAGAAGCATATAAACGAGATCCAGTCCCGGGGTGCAGGCTCACTGGAGAGGGGTCCGGACGGTTATTTGTCGGCGCGGCGGTAGTCCTAACGCCAGACGCGCAATCAGAGCTCCCGGGCGCAGAGGGCCAGCGGGGGGTGTTAAAGGTGAGATTCTTTACAGGCTGGGCCCGTACTCTGTGAGAGTGACAAACCGTATCGTCCCAAGGGAATGGATAGTCGCCTCCATCAGGCGTCGATGACCAACCGTGCTGTGCACCCGCGACCATTTATAAACCACCCGAGCGAGCGCGGACGGGCATATAAGACGGATTCAGGGTTGATAAAAGGGCAAATAACCCCACCGGTAGCACGAAGGGGCTCCCAGCGGTACACCGATTCGAAAAGACCGGGGTTACGACAGTACAACCAGGTCTCCGCGGGAGAAAAAGAAAATCGCTGCAGCCCGTGGTACAGCAGAACTGGCCATGGGGGCTGGCGAAACCCACATGCCCCTCCGTGTGCCGTTGCGGGGAACGATCTTGAACGGGCTTTTAGCGTCCGTCCGGAACCCACTTTATAGGTCACAGGGGACGTGAAAAGACACGGTATGAAGAAAGAAGGAATCCCAGGTACGCATTAGACACGCAAGAATCGCTCGAATTCGGGGATTAAGAAACCAGGGGAAATACAACCACCACGGAGGGGTGAATGAGAGAATACCCAACTGAGATGAAGTAGTATCCCCTACCTGTAGGCCAGTTGGATCGGAAGACAAGGCGAGGCGTCGGTAGGTGTCGTCGAAGCTGAAGGATGATCTCGGACTGAGATCACGAGGGTCGCTTAGAGCGTTGTAGCTAAGCGCAGGCGAATGGTGCTTGGTGGTTGCGCAAGAAACCCGGTAAAAACAGGACCATGGGTTTCAGGGGAAAGCGAGGATCCTCGCACCCACAAACTGTGGTCAGTCATGGAGGGAGACAAGATTCCAGAGGCGGAGACTACAAATTGTTGGGCGTCGTACCACAGTGGTCCTGTACCGAAGGGCGTAACGAGAAGGGGGGGGAACCACCTTCTCAACGTACAGGGCGAGCGCCGAGGCGTACGACGACAATGCGAAGCAGAGGGGAGATAGGTTCTTCTCCTTAGTGATAGCGCCAAATTCCTGTCCAATGCCACTGCGCGAAGCTGGGCACTACCATCAGGAAAGGACCGCGGCAGGACCAGTACCCGTATTCCATTCGCGCAGAAGTGCCGGATGACAAACACGCGGGCGAGAGTGGGGAATGAATATTCCGGCCACTCTCTGGGTCTCTACGCCATAACAGGGACGGAAGAAAATGCGGACAAATATGTGGAGTGACTACAAAAATAAAAGAAAGTTTAGGCTTTTTAGAATTACCGTAGGATTCTCGTTATTGCAAAGGGGTAAATTCCTGACGAGGTATGCAGGTGTCGGTCTGAGGGGAGAGGAGTGAAGTCTATGCCGGGCGGTCCTTTCATGGGGTGTTGGAGATCATATGGGCTGCCTCCAACATCCTGCAGGAGCCGAAAGCCAACCCGCCGGACTCAGTGGTCATCACCACACCGGAGGGGATACGACAGACATGGGCGCGCGGCAGGCGGTCAAGTTTCCTCTGTGTTTTCGGTAAACCTATCGTCTGTCTATCTGGCCCCGCTCCGAGCTGATACGCCTCTGTCAGGGTCCCGGGGGCGGGGTGGGGGAGACCCTATGACAGACGGAAAATAGAGAAGTTCGATAAGGACAGGCAGCTTATGCGCAGATCCGTCTCGCCCCCGGGGGAGCGACCGCGTGCTGGATAGATTGGAGCCGCAAGAAGTTTTCAACGGATCTCTAAAACAAATATGAGAGATACGTGAACCCGGGGGTCCCTACAAATTACCCACGCAGTGCAATGCGAGGATCGCACGTGACGTTTACAAAGCTTTATATCAGACCAAGAGCCGGATATCTCACTCGGGTAGGCTGGGAACTAGAACCCACAACGCCTCCGCTGACAGTATCGTTTTCGATTCACAAGATGCGGGGTAAAGAAAACTCCAGCGCCTATATACGAAAAACCGCGAAGATAGGGGAAAGAATGAGTAAGAATCAATCAGTGAAGAAAGGTGGCCACGGTTAAACACGAAGATGAGGAGAGCGTGTTCAACAAGTGTAACCCAGTAGGGGGCAGACTTTACACCAAAAGTGCTAAAATAAGATCAATCGAGCATGTACAAAATGAGGCACGACTACAACACATGCTCCCGTCACTTACTTGAAAGCATACCTGAAATGAACGGCGAAAGCGGAAGACAATCTCTCTCGGTACCGTTGGTTTAAAAGTCGTCCCCTGAGGAATGCTCTGGTCCAGGGGTTTTTTCTGGACGACTGAAAGGAGGGTAAATAACATTGCATATCCTGCACAGCGGGGGGGGACAGCATGAGCTACGAACAGGGTAATAATGGGCCAGAAAAGGCAAAAATAGGAGTCCTGACTGAGACGCCTGGGGGGGAATACCCAAGTCGGGGGCTGGGAGATGATAGCGCAAGGGATCGAAAGGATATATGCCCGAATCCAGTTCATTTTCGGCTGATAAGAGCGCTGCAGACGTGACCTGTAAAAAGTATCACTGCTGGAACCTCATTACGAAACCCATCCCTGGGAGTTCGAGCTGGGTCTCATCGGGAAAAACTCCCTGACTGACCGAGTAACCGGGCATTAAGGGAGGCTCTTCCTCAAGCGTAAAGAGGCAGATGTCGCGGACTAGCATCCCCAAAACGAGCCTCAATGTCATCTCCTGTCGAGGTAAGGGGTAAGGTGAAACGATCATCAAGACTTCGAGAAGTCAGATGGATCCTCCGCGAGGACACGGGGAGACGACAAGGCTCTAAGGACGCACGTGGCGAAGGTAGGAATGGTCCCAGGATAGGGGCAATGGCTGACTTCGCGATGCACGGCTAAGGGCCGGGGGACTTTCATAAAACTGGAGTGAAGAGCAGCGACTGACGGGGGACGAAGGTGAAACTTCACTGCTACTTCGGACCCGAAAAAAGAGGACCATCTACGTGGACCACATTCAAGCTGACTCAGAGAAAGATGATGCCGGGTCTATAGACAGAAAGGAACCTTGGAGGGGATCAACGATACCTCCAAAAAGTCCAACTGCGAGAGACAAAACGATTGCGGGTAGCCGTCGATGGAAAGTAGTACAGGGACCGAAGGTGTAAAACATCCAGGCCCTCAGGATGGGGGAAAAGGTAAAGTACGGTGGTGTACAGCTGTGGGTGACTCACACTGCAGGAACACCCTGATAGAGTGGACCTGACCTCGCTCTTCTTATCGGTGGAACGGCGAGTGGAACGCGGGACGGTGGCGCGTACTCGAGCAATTGGAGACTATCTGCTGCTCTTGTACGGATAAGTTCAGTAAAACTAGGAGCTCTTCCAATAAGCTCAAAATGCGAAACACTCGAATAGATCACCAGATACCTATGCGAGTAGCTATGTTAACTCTGGACCGACCAGGGGGGGGCGCGAGTTTGCTGTGAAGTGCCTCGCCGTAGCAAATCAATAACGGCCGTTAAAGATCGAGGAAGAGCGTTGCACTTTATGTGCTCCGACGCACAGGATAGGGAGACTCTATGGCAGGCCGTTTGCTCGTCCTGATTTGCGGGTGAAGTAGTAAGATTCATCCCTTTAGTGGAATATAAAAACAAGAAGTGGGACTTCTCGGTGACCGTACTACTAGAGAGATTGTAATTTAGCGGCTGTCTTATCCCGCCTCGAACGAGTGTGGAGAACACCGGCAACTCTATCAAAACTTGAGGAGTGAGGTCAAAGAGAGGAGGAGCTTGGAAAAGTCGCCTGATCGGGCTCCAGGCGAAGGAAAAAGACTGGGAACTAGACTTCTCGAGGGGAGTCGGGGAGAGCTAAAACGAAGAAATCTCTTCAAAGGTATACTCTTGGCAAGATAGAGGAAGGAACCCGGACGCGGACAAAAAACGCACCCGGCTGCATGAAGCGAGAGAAGGAATACGAGGTTCCTGCTCTCCCTACACCGATAGGTCGCCAGAGTGCCGTGTCTTTATGGATGGCCGCGTCATCCTACAGCTGCCGCTGCAATAGCACACCAGGGCGGAACCGCTACCCGAGAGCTCGGAGGTCAGGGGGGGAATCGAGGTAGTACTTTCGACAATATCTTGAAGTGGGGAGACTGTTCCTGAATCCCGGGTGCGTACTAGCGGAGGAGCGCTCCATCTACGTAAGGGCCTGTCCACAACCGAACAAAATCGGGGCCTCGCCTTACCACAAGAGATCGAAGGGAGGGGGGGGCATGAATCGATCGTCAATGAGGTGTTCGGGTGTACTTAAAAACCAAGGGAGGCGCCCAAGGTCACCAAAGTCGGCCAAAAAATGAGCGAAGGTGGTTCCTAAGACAAACCCTAGGAGATACGGTAGAATCCATCTGTTCATCATCATGGCATGGGTGTACGGGAAAGTCTCTGAGGCCTGGGGCAGGAAAGTCCACAACGCTAGCCCGCACTTGCAAGGCTTTCATTTATCCCGAAAGAGATTGTGCACCAGTCCCAGGGTCTTTCCAAGAATACGAGGGGAGCCGTGCAGGTGCCTGCCAAAAGAAAACATCTAATTCGAGGGATGGGAAGCAACTTACCCATGTCTTATGAAAGGGTGCCATCGGATTCTTGGTCTGCAGACCCGACCTCTGCGTTCTGACCGTGATAACGAGGGAAGTAGATTGGTTATCTCACCTAACCGTCGTTCGAGTCTCAACGGCACGCCCTACTCTGAAGTGAACTAAGAGAAAGGAAGGGAATAGTCTAGATTATCTCGCAGTACGCACCAGATTAGAAGTCGACGAGGTTGGGTGTGACAGCAAATGCCACGATGCGCCAGGCGTTGTTTAGGAAGAGAAGACACCCGAGTGGGGGTTCAAGACCGGACAAGTGTCCAATACCCTCTCTGTAACTTGTGGAGTAAGGCGTCAATAGGGAGTGGATCTAGACGAAAGTAAATTTTGGGACCAAATTCTCCCCTTAAAAGATCCGAAAGAGCAGGTAAATTGCATAACAGCACATCATGTATCCAAGTGCTTCATGATGTTTATAGACCCATCGGGAACGGCCTCCCCTGACCTCCGCGGGAGGGGGGAAATTCAGGTAAGCCCTGAGAGCGGCATTAACACGTACCAGGGCTCATTATCGCTTGAACACCATAGAGGAGGGGGCCACGGAAAAAAACATACACAGATAACAAACAACTCTAATGGTTCGTGTACAGTCCACCCTCCAAGGGATGAAGACTATAAAGTGTTCTTCTACGGAAACGGAAACCCGAAAAATGTGTTGGAACGGCATCTGGATTCAAATGTATAGGATGGGAATGCTGGATGTTCTCCGGCGTTCGGCACTGAGGACGACAGGACACAAGACATAGTAAGGGCTGGTTAACTCGAGGGGGGGGGGGGGAGATCTCGGTGTGGTCAGGGACCAAGAACTGTCGCATTCCTGAGCACAACGACTCCGCAATGGACTGTGGGGACCTTTTAAAAACGCTATAAACGTAGGTGAGGATCTTCGAGCGTGCTCGCGATATCGGGATCCAGTCGAGTGTAGAAGAAAGGGCACGCTTTCTGAGGGAAATGTCCTCTCGTCGTCCAAGCTAGTAACGAGGCGGGCGGTTGAGCGGAAGCTGACATCAGGAGCGAGTATGAGATCATGCTCTACACTACGAAGGTCGAGAACATGCCCCGGTATGGTACACTACTGTTGAAGCAGGAGAGAAACTATGAAGTGGGGGAGAGCTCAACCAACGGATTATGGAAGATAGATAGTCACCCGGCTCGCCGGATAGTGAAACCTTCATTGGCGCCGTGTTCCAAAAAAGCAAGCATGGCGCCTAGCCAGAATGGCTCAAATATCTTCGGTGTAACTAAGTCCTAGATCCAGAAGTGATGAGAAACATCTCGGCAATGCCTTAAACCAGAAGAAGACGAAGAAGAAAAAAAAAGATCAAGAAGGCCGTATAACGGGAGCAAAAACATTGCAGCGCGTTCCTATCGGGCGGAAAAAAGCAAGCGGCGGGGAAGTGTATTTAGAAGGGGAGGGGGACTGGAGGACATTCCACATTCCCCTGGGATATCACCAACACACAAACTTCAAACAACTTGAATCGGAGGTCTCACATCTCAGAAAGACATGACTAAGTAGGCTCAAGAAAGGACAATGACTTAATAAGCCAGGAGTGCATAGTCATAACATCCAGGGGAACACCGTTGGTTGTGCTTGGGTGGGTAGAGAACACGTCGCAGATGAGATTTGGGAAGGAAGGTATGAGACTAGCCGGGGAGCCGGAGTGGTCAGAAAACGGGCCTACCTAGATACCTATGTGTAACGGCAAAAGGAAGAGGGGTACTGGGTAAGCTATCTCTCTAAAGTTACAGTGTAAGGGGGCAACCTACTCACAGCGCGGCATTGAGGGACAACTGGGGGGGCGATCTTCAACCGTAGGAGAAAAGACCGCTTAATCGACCATAAGAATGCCATTGGCGGGCAGGTGAATTCCCTATCTAGTATCTGGGAGGAAGGGGTTACCGTTTGAACAGTTTAAAGAGACACAGGCTTTTAAACTTTACCAATCGGGTCCGCGCGTCAATGGCTCTGGCGCCTCCATATAAGGGGAAAGGGGGGTCTTCGCGAGGCAGTAACCGGACGTAATTAGACACTAAGGAAGGAGCCGGGGCACAAACATACGCGACGCATTTTCAGACTTAGAGGAGTGCCTGCAACACTAGCGCCTGAGCTCCAGATACTACCTGATCGATGCTCCTCGGGGCTCGAAAGAAATTGCGCGAGCTTGCTTTCCGAAAACCATGGCCGAAGGTCGAAGTGTTGACCTGATCCGCACTCTGGGTGCGCGTCGAACTAGGGAGGGACGGGTGTATGTTCAAGGAAGTGTAAATGCCCAGGACTAACTAGGAAGATTAGAGGGAATCGGGCACTTCCGATTACGACTTCCTAACACATTATTGCACGCAACTACCATGATGTTTCACCGTAATGAGCGGACTGGGAGATACCCCGACTCGTTCGAACTTCATGGCAGAATTTGGTAAAAAACTGAAGTGCACATGACTGGAAGAAGCAACACTTCTCTTGAGGACGGGGTCCTACGCGTCGGCGGGCTCACACGGATAGGGTCCATAGATCGGAAGGGGTGACGGGGGCTCCCAGAGTCAGACACTACGATTGCCTATAAAAGGGTCAAAAAAACATGGATCCTGTGAATACCTTCCGTCGATAGAAGGAATATAAAGGGGTGTGAAGGCATATTTAAGGGATATGGGAATTGGCACTTACTGTAATCTACGCGCTGGAGCGAACATCAAGGGGCTCAAAGGCTCAGTTCAGCGCCAAATTCGGGCCGGTGAAGAGAGAGGAGAATAAGAAATCTCCCACTACTATACCAAGTTGGAGGTTCCTAAAAGTATGATCCATCTCAAGGTTGGGGCGCATGCTCTCTCCGCCTTCTCGGCGCATAGCCTGGGGACAAATATGCTCCTGGATCGAGGGGGTCCTTGAGAAGGAGCAAAGTATAGTAAATGCTGTCGAGGAAATTTTGCGACTTCACTGAGACAGGTCGTTGAAGTAGAGGAGGGGAGTATTGGGGGGCGATCTCGGGGGCGGGAATCCCCGTGCTAGGGAAGTGAGCGCTTTGTCCTGTAGAGTCTCTGGTCCTGAGAGT
>Ga0179593_1441487_pt1 | contig 16269 bp, 14 predicted proteins | sample CZODoug2_1_08_16_FD_185931 | JGI IMG/M metagenome (GOLD analysis project Ga0179593, IMG submission 185931) | Vadose zone soil fungal communities from Angelo Coast Range Reserve, California, USA - CZODoug2_1_08_16fungal (PacBio error correction) | ecosystem: Environmental > Terrestrial > Soil >...
ATCAAGATGTTGTGCAGGGGGGGGAGAGGGAGGGGGGGGCCACGCGGATTTGCCGCTATTGTTCCGGGGGGGGCTGATTTATCATAGCCGTGGTGGGGAGGCGCGGGAAGACAGGTGGAGGAGGGGTGGGATCAGTAGGGAAAGGCGAGTGCAACAAGGGGCAGGCAGGGTTTGAGGAGGACCATTCGAAGGAGGTTATTCGCGGGGAAGATATGGTGTGAGAGAAGGAAAGGGGGGCTGATCGGGGCTGACCTCTTTGGAGGGGTCATTCTGTTGTGCCGGGGATTTACGTACGGTACGAAGGAGGGGATGCTTAATAGAATTGATCCTCCACGAGTAGGTATGAAAAGAGAAGATTTCATGTCTGCGCACGGAACAAGAGGCGTACGAGCATAAAGAAAAGGACACAACAATGGCCAAACAGAAAACAGCGCCGAACGGAATCGGTCCGCAACAAAATATTCCCGCCTTCGTCCGGGACTGAAGAAAAGGGAGCATTACCTGCGCGATCATCAACAAGCCTGACCACTGTGCACTCAATAGTCAAGAGAAAGAACAAATCCAAACTCCCGCGCCACAGTTGGGACCGGACGCTATAAGAAAAAGCTGAGGAGAACTCAGGCAACCCTAAAAATCGACGCAAATTGGCAAACGAATCGGACCAGAGCCCAAACCAGAAATCTTATCGGAAGATAAAGTCTCACCGCTCCCTAGTAGGCTTCTTACTTCAGATTCTAGGAGGCACCGCTTCAAAGTCCGAATGATGAAATGTAGAGGGGTCAGCCTAAATACTACGAAGGAGCACGGCGCTCACTGTCCCTCCACCCTTCAAAAAAGAATCAAAAGCCGAAGTCCAGCTTGGTCAAAACAAACAGTCACATCCTGCATCATCCAAGGATAAATCGAATACCTCTGTCAAACGTCCGAAAGAAGTAACTCCTGAAAATAGATAGGTCCCTAATTCACCCATGAATTTATGTGGGCGCATCGCCTCTGAAAAAGGAATGCACTAAGCCGATCAAGCACCTCGTTTCAATCTTAAATCACTACCCCAAAGGACTGAGACTTCCCGCCAAACAAACCGCCGGGGGGCCACCGCAGTCCAAGTGTCATCAAAATATAGGGAGAACGGAGAGTCAAAAACGTGTCGCTAACTCCGAGATATCGCAAACATGCGGATGAAAAAAAAGGAAACCAAATGAAACTAAAAACCAGGGAAAAATCGTAGGAAAAAGTGGGAATCCCACATGGCTTGCAACGTGCCTAGAGACAAAGCGGTCATCAAAACCCTCTTCAACCCCCAATGTTAAGCTCCGGCGAGTAAGCCGGGCTCCACACCTCCTCACCAGAACTTCAATCAAAAAGTCCCCACTTGAAGAATCATCTCAATCGTAATGGCCCCGCGGTAGGCGGTCGGGTCAAAAAACGTGCAAAAAATCCAGAGGGGAAAAGTTCTTGCTCAAGCTGAGATTAACAGCGCCGCGACAAAATACGAGGGGGGTAACACAAAAAGCCCTCCAGGGCCAAGATCCGAAGCCAATCTAAATCCAGCAGATGCTCTGTAACGAGGCCCCGGATGAATCAAGTCAGATCAGGCAAAGCAAACGAAACTCGACCTAAAGAAACCCTCCTTAAGCCCTTCATTTGAGGTAATAGGGTCGGAGCTGCAAAAGGGACGGGGTACAACCTTTTCTTTCTAGCTTGGCTACTCCAGTCAATTAAAGGACTGAAAGAAACGGCTCCAACCACCTTCTGGGCATAGGAAGAAGGAATCAAGCTCCCGCCCATCGAAAGACACATAGCAAACCCATACCAGGGGACAAAAATCCGCAAGGTAATGTGACATGTTCTCAGCCGCTGCGCAGAAAGAGCTTTCGCCCAGGAAAAAATCCTCTCTCTTTCGCCAGGGGAAGGCAGGGGACTATAAAGCGAGCCCAATCGAAATTACGCCGCCAACGAACAAACATCAACTTTTAAAGAGATTAACGACACGTGCCAGGCGGACAAAACCGCACTAACATCCGACCCGCGCAACAGTACACATCGCGCACACGCACCGCTATCAAGCGACCTATTCCCCGCATTGAGTTGATCCGCGCCCAGACGCCGAAGGAGCCGGATCCGGCAATCACCGAATCGTCCCGAGCAACATCCGATGCATCAAAAACGGCAGAGGCCCAAAAACTGTCGGCGAACGGACGAGGAAAGGCAAACTCCTAATCAGGCGGCGCGGCCGCCTCTACAACCGCAAAGGCTCCGTCAACACAGGTAAAGAAGGAAATCGGGGGGGCAAACTTGAAACAAAGAAACTGACGCCAGTATTGGACGCATCCAAAAAAACAAAGGGCGATTCCTTCGCGATCGGGTATTTCCCGTAGTAACGGACTAGCTAGAAAATCAAAAAATGGCCTTCAGTTCAGTACCCCAATCTACGCCCACAAAAAACTTGGGGCACACCCTCAGAACCACCCTCAAATAAAAGGAACTTCGTACCGCCCGGGCCCGACGAGAAGCATGTTAATAGCCTCACCCACAACCGGGGGATTCTGGAAACTAGAAGATTGGGAATCGGAGGAAAGGGTACGGAAAAGTTTAGTGTTGGGGCGATGAGGGGCGATCGCGTGGTTGGAGAGAAAGGGTAGTGCGAATAAATCAGGCAAGATTTTGCCAGAGGTCACGAAGAACGGCTGGGGGTAGGGGGGGGAACTACGAGGTGGTGGGGTGGGGGAGGTCGATACATTTAGAAGGGGGGGCCGGTAAATTTTGGGGAAGGCACGAATAATTTGCAGAGGAGAAAAGTTGACCTACACACAGGTGTTAGGATTTGAGCTTGGGAGGTGGTATGGACAAAAGATGGAGGGGGGTCAGGAAAGTATCACGGTAAGAACTGTGGTGTGATCTTGGAGGCAGGTTAATTTGGGTGGTTGATGCGGCTTAACTTGCGCGGTAACTATTATTGAGGGGGGATTGTGTACAGTCAATTGCGGAAAAGAAGGATAACTACTAGTAATTTCGGGGAAACATTGTGGCATGTTTTTCGATATTTGATTTCTCGGGGTTCTTCCGTGTGAGTGGATTCCAGGGTAATAGAGGTAGAGGGGGGATTCTGGTGAGTCGGGGGGGGCGGGATGTGGGGGTGGGTAGAGGTGGCGCATTGACCTCATTGAGAAGAAAGAATGTTTTCCGGGCTGTTAATATCCCTGTCTGGAAGGGGGCCTAGAAGATCGAGTATAGGAGGAAAGTGCGGGGAATGTGGTATGGGGGATTTATGTGGAAGCGGTTTCTAATTGATATTTATGCCAGATAATTGAGACGGCAGGTGTAGGATGTAATTGAAAGGGGTTTGGAAAAATTGGTAGAAGGGAGGGGGCCGAATAAAAGGTTTAAGTCTCCAGAAGGCGAAAACACAATACAAGACGAATGGGTGCCGCTACAGGAGAGATTATGTTTAATAGGAAGGGTTTGTTGTCTGAGGTTGGGTTAGGGGGACGGGCCTCGGGCATCGAGAATGCAACCGATGTTGTGATACAAGACTGAGCTGTGTTCTGAGGGAGTGTTCACTTACTCTTGAGTTGAAGTGGGAAACTTTGAGAGAGAATGTTGAAAATTATAAGGGGGTGGTGGTGGACTTTGTAAATCAAGAGAGAATCTTGGGAGGCCGATTGGGAGAATTCGGGTATGGGTTTCATTACGGCCCGGTCGGTGTGGCTTCATCGTAAGGGGGAAAAGAGGAATGCGGCGTGGACGTGGAGAAGTAAACCAGTCAATTGAACGTGGGGGGATTTCCAGGGGAAGATAAAAGGGGGCGAAGGATGGTCTTTACCTGGGTGTGTCATCGCCTGTGGCGACTTAGGGGGGGACTAAGGAGGAGCAGTTTATGACGAGAAGGGAGATCAAAGAGAGGGAAAAGGGGCCTACTTGCCCTGCTTGTATGGTCATTCTTGAGGGTCATAAGTAATTGAGACGTCGGGTTCAATGCATATTGGATTGCACTCAAAAAGGGAAAAAGGGGGGGGAGTAGAAAGGGGCCCTTAGTGAAGAGAGGTTGACAAGTGTGGGAAAGTAATTTGTGAAAATCTCCTCGTTCTTGAGGGAAAGGGATGAAGGGAAAAGTGCGATGTTCGGGAGGGGAGTGGGTGGGGGGGGAGACGAGTGAAGCCTAATTAGGGAGTATGGGGTCAAGTATTTGGAAGGGGGTGATTTGCTGGGCGGCTAAGCGTTGAAAAGATAGGTCTCATAGGAAGCGGGAAGAAGAGTGCTCAGAGAGAGAAAGAAAGCTGGAATAGGAGCGAGGACGGGAAGGCAGGAAGATCAGAAAAGTTTGTCGTGGGGGAGATGGGACGCACTCGGATAATTGGGAGAGATTGGACACGGTGTTGATCGGTGACGATGGTGAGGGGGCGAGGGCGAAAACAGGGTCGTAGGCGTGAGGATTGTAGAACGCGTTCGGCACAGACGCATGCTGGAGGGGGAAGGGGGTGTCGGGTGGTCAACGGAAACGTTTCAGCGCAGCGTGACGGGAGCGGAAAGAGGGCTAGGAAGCTTTCTCTTACTATGAAAAGGATGAGGGGCGGAGGTTTTGACAACGAGGGTGTGCTGCTGGGTGGTATTATCAGGACGAGAATGGGATAGGAGAATGGAGACTAGGCGACAAAAAAACAAACGGAGGAGGTAAAAATAGAGACTAGGACATCAGCCGCGGCAAGGATACCATCCTCAGAACCCAAAGGCAGCCGCACACCTTCACGATCAAAAGCGCAGAAATAGGGCATTCTTCCAGGCTTAGGTCGAAAAAGACATTTCAACGCCGACTCCTGGACACATCCTGCAGAACTGTAATCGCAATCAACACTCGCACCCTTCACTCCATCATTTCGGGACCAGCCGCCGAACGCGGGCTAAATCCACATCCCTGTTGACGTGGGATAACAGATGGCGATCAACGAAACGCAAGGTACACAATCTCCTCAAAATGAAAAGAACGCGCACCCTCCCCACGAAAACCTTAGTCCGAAGAAAAACCGTCTCTCCAAGAAGAGAAGAAGGCTGAGATTTTCACTCTTCTTCTCTGCGCACTCCAGTAAAGCTGCGGCACGTTAATGGGAGTCTGTTCAGTCTAAACGCCAGGAAGATCAACTGCCAACCCCCGGGCCCAAGAACAAACATTCACATCCAGGGCAAACGAACACTATCCTGAGGAGATCCGTCGACAACATCCTCTAACCCAATGCAAAAGAAAAGAAACTGAAAGTCCCGAAGACGTAGAAAATGCTCATATTCCCTTCCCATTATAACCTTTTTCTCAGCGGGCAGAGAGGCCACTGGGACGCCTTCCTCCAAGCCCTAGGAAGGTTGGGCGGAATTAACTAACCAACAGCTTTATCCGTCCGCCCTCCGTTCACTGAAGCTCCGTATACACTCTGAACAGGGGAAAGGAAAGGCGATGCTGTGTATCGAGAATCGAGTCAACCGTTCGCACTCATACTACAAAAATCCCGCCAACAGATTAAAACCAAGGGGACCCGAAAGTGACAAGCAACAAAGGTGGGTTCCAAAAATCGCCACGGGTGACGAGATCTTATAAAGCCCTGACTGTACCAGAAAACTGAATAGCATCCCGAGTGACATACTACACACAACGGCCCTTCCATCAGGGGGACATCTTCCCTTCAAATAGCCCTACAATCGCCGAATCCCCAGAAGGGGAAGAGGTCCATGTTACGACAAAAGGGACCCCAGAAGTTTCTTCAATCATTCTCAAGGCCTTGAAAAGAACGGAGCTTCAGTAAAAAGAAGGACCCACTCCGTTCCCGGGAATCCCCCAAGGCAAACCATCAAACTCCCATCTTATAGGAGGGGGCGACCCGCTGGCCACGCAATCAGACAAAACTATAAAGGCGCAAAGCAAACAAAACTACAATCCACTCAGGCCCCCAAGGTAGACATAATTCACCAGTTCGAAAGGGTGGGTGGGTCTCGCCCAAACCGCTTGGGATGAACCTTTGGGGACTTCTTCACCTTAGGCCGTCAAAACGTTAAAATAAAGAAAGAACAACGCAGCCCAAAGGAAGCATCGGCACAAAGTCTCCGCGCGCCGTGGGGTTGTGCTTTCAAAGAACTCAACATAGAAAGCGGAAAAATCCCGCTTGTTTCAGAAAGAGACCAAATTCCAAATCTCGGACCATCACGTCAGATAACAAAGAACCAACGGCCAATCCGAAACATTCTTCTGCTCATCATTCAAGGGGCGGACTTGGGGATCTCCACTCTCTCACCAAATCAGGAAAAATGCCCGCCTAAAAAAGAAATCAAGCAACGGATCTCCAGCGAATTCCCCCTTTCAAGAAAAACGTGCGAGAAAGTCATAACACCAATGGTCCCACCCAACATAAAAATCAAGCAACTCCAAAATCAACAAACCTCTCCGCAAAAGACATCTTTCCCCGCTGGAACTTTAAATCCTCCCAAAGACCGCTGTAAGCAGACGACTATTGACTAATCATCGTTCCCGCGACCATCCGAAGGAAAAAAAAAAACATTACCGGCCCCCGCAAAATCAACAACACAGGTTCGAACCGCTAACGTCGGAAGCATCTGCATGAAAAATGGAAAGCAAAAAACGAAACCTGCGAACGGGCAACACGGAACTTCCGACGGCTCAGTGCAAGGCAAAGAATGGCGTCACAGATAGGAGGGAAAAAGCCCAAACAGGCGGGGAGATTCCTCTCTGAAAATATCCCGGGGCCTCTTCTCTCACATAGTACGGAAGCAAGGGAAAAGCATCCGCACGAAAAAATCGCGCAACACAAAAAATCGCCCACCCTCGAAAAAAACCCTCAAAAGTCCGCTAACGCCGTCTATAGCCAGAATTGAAGCATAGCAAACAAGCACTACGGGATGTTGAAAAGGAGGGAAATATATTATGGCGGCGAGATGGTGAAGGAGTTAAGCTACTGGGGTGTTGCGAGGGTTGGATATCTGAGGGGGTGGGGTGTGCGCGATTTCAGGCGGGGAATGTTGCAGTGGGGGGCAAAGGGTGACCTTGCGAGAAGACGATGCCTACGGGGATAAGGATCGAGAGAAAGGCAGCCGCATGGGTTGGTGGATGTTAGGCAATGCATTTATATTGTGGCCGGGAATTTGGCAGTGGGGAAGTGAAATTGCTGAGGGGGGGGAGGGGTTTCTTCGGGGTCGGGGGGGAAGTGAGTCTATGCATAGGGGGGTTGAGGCGTTTCAGCACTGTCGTTCCTTTGAACGAAAAGACCCTGGGGTGGGGGGATTGGCGTGGGGTCCGCTGAATGGTTTTTGGTTGATGAAAGGTCCTGAACTCGGGGATTATTGCGGGGGAGTTTCATAGGGGGGGGGTACGAGCGGCTGGGGCGAGGTCTACGATTAAATAGGGGTTAAGAGGGAGCGGCAGGGGAATGGGTTCTAGATTTAAAAGGAAGGGGGAGGGGGTATGAAAGGAGTGCATCGATTCGTAAGCAGGCCGTTTACTGAGCGCTGGAGATCTTGTGAGTTTATTCATGGTGGAGGAGGAAGGTAGGGGGGGTCAGGTAGGCGATCCTAAGGGGAGGGTCTAGAGTCAGGATGGGTGAAGGGTGGGCGGGGAAGAGACGTTATTGCTAGAGGAGGCAAGTTGCGAACGGTATATGAAAATTATGTAATTTTTTCAAAACCAGGATGGGGGCCGAGGATGGGGAAAGGGGGGGGGGCATTGATCGTCTTAAAGATTTGGGGGGGGGGGAGAGTTTCTTTTAACGGGTGAAGCGGCCTTAGCAAAGAGGGGCAATGAAAAGGGGAAGGCCCAGGAAGGGAAGTAAAAGAAAAAAGCCCTAAAATTAACGTCCACCGGGAAGTGGAAGAGAAGAGAATGGTTAAGTTGAATTTTTTGGTGCTTTGGTGCCCGGATATTTGGACCATTATCATTTAAAAGGACGTGGTAGCAGCGTATAACAAAATGAAAAAAAGGATGTATGATGTGGAGGCTTATAACTGACCTTAGCTGGGGTTCCTGGGCTTGGGGGTAACGACGGATGCTCGGGATCGTCGGAGAAGATAGGTGAAAAATGTCGTTTTACTTGTCGAGTGTAATTACGCGATCAAAGGGCGGTTGCTAACATTGACAGGAATTCTTAAGTGGGGTTTTTCTCGGATGAACCTTCATGGTGTGGGATGAGATCAATGAGAGAATTCGTTTCTGGGTTTAAGAATGACTGCGCTGGGGGAAGGAAAGGGCAAGGTAAAATTGGGAAGTGTGGGACTCTTAAATGTGTCTCAGGATTGGGACCTGGTGGTTTAAGATTTGTCGACTGTATGTGGAGACCCGGAAGAAGGTTTACGCGCTTCGCATACCAGATTTTTTAAGTGGACAGGGGAGAGGTGGATGAAAAATGGCGGAGAAGTATACAGGAGGGGAAGAGGATCCCGAGTGAGGGAGAGGCGGGAAGTGGCACTGGACTGCGCTTGGGGGGGGAAAAAAAAAGAAAAAAAGGGGGCCCGTAATTTTGAAGAATATCGATTTTACCGGCGTTCTTTGGCGGGAAAGTAAGGGGTATTCGTATGGTGGGGGGGATCTGTTAAGTTGGCGGAAAAGTTCAGCAAGAGGGGGGCTGCGAGGGGCGGGTTTTGAAGGGGGGGAGGGGGTCATGGAACTTCCGTAGGTAGTGGACTGGGAAATATATATTAACTAAGGGAGAGGAAGATGCGCAGAAATAAAAGATCCTGTGTCTGAGAAGGGGAGTCGATTGAACGGTAATGCGGAAAAGAAGGCTTGTGGGGGGGGCGAGAGGGGAAGAAACGCGAAATTGGGATGTCAAGGGTTGAGCGAGACGCCGGATGGGTCGTAGTAGAGGGAAATAAACAAGGTAGATTTTTTTATTAGCACTCGTTCGTAGGGGGGAGGACAGCTTGGGGTTGCGGTTGAGAGGCTACCGAAGGTTTTCATAGGGTGGAGCGGCGAAGGCAGGGTTTTTTGGAGAAGACAGCTGCGCTGACGAGGCGTATTATGCTCGCTTGAAGTCGGGGGAAGGGGTTAGCAATGGGATTATGCGGTACGAACGGCGTATCGCGGCGATTAAGATGAAGTGAAGTCTGCTAGAGGAGAGGGAAAGAGAGATTGTCATGAGTCATCGCCTCGTCAGCGAAGGATCGGACCCCGCATAAATACCACCTGCAGCCGCAACAAACTGGCCGCCGACCGGAATACAATCATAAAACAGCGAAAGAGGGAGAGAGAAAAAATATCATCCCCCCAGGGCAGAGGAATCCAGCACTGCGAAATGAAATTGTCACGGCGTCGCAATCAAAACACAGAACTGACCCCTTGCACTGGGGGGGGGGGGGGGGGGGGGGGGGGGGGGGGGGGTCCAAAGGGCCGGAAGAAGGGGCATCAATCTCCCACAACCTCCTATGTTCTGGGTCGGGGTCAAAAAAACCTCCCCAGGGCGCGTAGACAACTAAAAAAAGGGCAATAATCATGCAAATTCAGAAGAGTGGTAAAGATAGGCCACGCCCAAAAACCCATCGGGGGGGATCACGTACGACCCGATCCTAGACTTCTTAGTGACTAGATCGCTGGGGGCGCACAGAAGAATCTTAAAGTAGCTGTCAGAGACTCCTACGCCTTAGGAAAGCAAGCAACTGAAGAAAGCCCTGCCAAAGGCAAACTCGCCGCCAGAAGAAGGCGGCGAATGTCGCCCCAAACGTTCACATGCCATCACCGACATCCTAGAAAGTACCGAAAATAAACCGGAAAATCGAGTTTTTTCTTGGGAAACCAAGGAAGGTGAAACAAGGGTTATCGCCTCTTCAAGGAAACAGTGTGAACACTTCCTCCCTCCTCAAAACTAGGTTGCAAGATGAGCAAAAGCAGCTTATCCTTAGACTTCCTCTCCGGGCAAAAATACAAGCAGCAAAACCGGGCAAAGTACTCTGGGGGGAAGGGAGCGCATAAAAAGTTTCGCACCGCCTCCTGCTGAGCAAAGAATGCCAGCAACGGTAAAATCATATGCTCCCCTTTTCCGAGCCTTCCACAAGGGGGTTCCAAAGATGCTTCCAGTCCGCTCTAAAGTCGGGCAGACTTCTCGACACCTCCAAGGGACGCATGCCGCCGGCGATTGGGGGAAAATCACTCAAACAAAGCGCCTTCACGGAGCAGCAAAATTCCCATGTCAAAAAACAATCCGCGCAATCTCCGGCCTGCACAAATGGCGTGCAGTTTCAACACAACCTCGGGCAAAAATCGATAAAAAAAGTGAAACCTTTCCTCTTAGAGACTGAAAGGAGCATGCAGGGGGAAAGGGAAAATAAGACCACGTCTGTTACGCGTGTAACTCCCCACCATTCAGCACTCGTACGAGTTCTCCCACTAAGGCCCCTGGGGAGAGATCACCGCCAAACTATCTAGCACAATCATACAAATCGTACACGGGCCCTCTCTCCTGTTACTTCCACAGCGGAAAACTTTCAGGTGGCCGGTTCAAAGGGGGCTCGCAAACCAATCTGTTTTACGGGGGAAGGTAGTTCGCCAAGAGGGATAAGGCGGGGCAATTCAAAAACATTAAGAAGGAAAAAAAAACCCCCTTCATCGACGAAACTCGACTGAGCCATCGGGAAGAGCCAAGCCCATAACGTGCACAATTCCACACGGGAGAATGGGGAACAAAAAGCGGCCAAGGAGAGGACCCCCGAAGGCTCCATCCCCCCCACGGCCAAAATCAACGAGTACAGGGATAAAAATGTGCGGACTTAGCTGCGGCTAAAAAAAAGTCCCCCTCCTCAAGAAAGAAAAAAAAGGCATCCAATGCCGGACCTGATCACCCTGAGAAAGAAACCACAATGTAGCCCGCGCCCAGGAGTCAAATTTGTCTCGCAAAAACCTTCACTCGGAAGAGCCTCGACAATAGTACCCCAATGATCTGATAGCTCGCAAAAGCCGCTGAAGCAGCCCAGGAAGCCGGAAAAAAAGGGGGGGGGGAAAAATAAGTCACGAGCGCCCAGCTCCGATTCATCAACCCATCCCAAACCCAAGCAACCAAAGTGTCTAGAACGGAACGACGAAGGAAAAACAGCATACACGAGAAATTTCAACACAAAGGGGGGGGGGAAACAGGCTAAAACAAAGCCACTTCCTCAAAAAAGTAAAAGAACTTCCCTTAAGAAGAATTTAGGTTGCAAAAAACCCAAAAAAAAGCAGGAAATTCGTCGAGAAAATTAGGGTAGTCGTATTCAAAAATCTTCTCTCATCAGGAGTACGGAAAATCGTGGGAGTAAAAGCATTCAACCGAAACTTCGGGCGCCAAAAAAACGCACACACAGCAAAACACAAAAAGTCCGCGACCTCCTTCCCACCTATATCGCCGATAGTTATCAGTAACAGTAAGGGGAAAAGAGAAGAAGAGGAACTAAATTCTGGGAGAGGCGGTGGAATGTGAGGTAAGCGGAATTTGATTGTTTGGCTCTGGGGTGGGGCGATCGCGTGTGGGGTGGCTAAGGGGGAGTGATTTAAGAAAAAATGCCGGCACGAATCTGTAAGTTTCAATAAAGACGACGGAAGCTTTAAGATCCGCCGGAGTTGTGTATCAAGAGTTAAGGGTTCAGGAAGTTCTTTTTGGGCAAAAACCAGGTGCCTGGGGTGAGTGTTAACGTAGAAGTCGCGGGGGGGGGGGGGCGGCGATATATGCGGAGGGGAACCAATATTGAAGGGGTCCGACAAGGGGGGTGAGGTTGCGAAAGGGGGTAAGGGGGTTTTTTTATGAAAGGCGCAAGGATTCTGGATCGGGAATATGAGGGGTCGTTTGGATTACCTTATGCATGGTGTGGCAAAGGGAAGATGGGGTTCTAGGAGAAGGAGGCCGGCTTGGGCGAGGGCGGAGCACTTTCATTTTGGTGGGGTCAAAACTTATTTGAACATGGGAAAGAAAACATTGGGGGATGTGAGAGGCTCCCTCAGGGGAAAGTGACAGGAAGGATATTCTTCAGGGTGAGGGGATGGCGGGGGGGCGGAATGTTTTCGGATGGTAGTGGGTGCTATCATGCACCAGGATGACGGAAGATGCGAGTTTCCAGGAGGGAATAACGGCGGCGTAAATTGGACGAGCATGAGGCAGATGGCGAAGGGTGGAAAGTTAAAAGGTCCGTTGAATGTAATTGTGGGACGACAACTGGGTGAGGGGGGTAGTGGGGGGCTGGATGGCGGAAGGAGATCCGAGTGGTTGGGGGAAACTTGTGTGTTTATTTAATTTACGGGTTTGGTTGAATGGCTTCCTTTGCAAAGGAGGTCCGAAGAAACGTTTCAGTAACAATAAGGGGGGGTGTCTCCCTACAAAGACGGCCACCGGAAGGTCCTCCTACATTGAAGGGGATGGATTGAAGGTTTTGGTGTTGCTGGTGAGCGACCGGAAGGGGGTTTGGACTGGATTATCCGTCTTGGGGGAAAATAGGATAAAGATGTTAGGGGGAGCTATAAAAAACGGCGTTCTTATGGGGATGGGGGACCGACGGACGAAGGGGGATCGGCTGAAGTCCAGCTTCAAGAGAGAAAGGACGTCAAGGATCGTTTGCGGTTATTACCTGAAAAAAAAAAAAAGATTAGCTGCCGAGTGGGAAGAAGGAGGCGGAAAGTGGGGGAAATTGGGTCAGGGGGCGGTCCTTGGGGGAATTTCTTGGACAATATACGGCTCTTAATTCGTATTCTTGGGCGGGGTATCTGCCCGGGTTGAAGCGCCGGGGGCGTTGGGAAAGTCATTTTTTAAAAATTGGTAAAATGCGGAATTTGGGGATGGACTTTTTTTAATAATTCGAAGAATATGTGGACATGAGTTCTAAACGGTGGTGGATGACCGACGACCATACAAAAATAGAGGTAAGCGGTCACTCGGTGTTTCAAAGTTCGAGAGGCGAAAAAGAAGTATACGGGCGGTGACGTAAAAAAGGCAGGATGGCAACCCTGTTTGGATTAGGCGAGGAGGGGAAAGTTACTTTGAATAAGGGAGATAGACAGTGGATAATTGGGAAAGGGGTCTTTTGCTTCTTTGGTTCTGAAGTGAGTAAGGTATGCGGGATGGCGGTGAGGTAATGATGTGAATTTGGGGGGGGTGGGGGGGGGCTGATCCGCCGAAGGGTTTTTCAGGAGTTTTTAGGGATGTGTTATGGGGCAGTGAAAAAAACGTTTGGGCAGGCGTAGGGGAGGTGGACTTAAAATAAAAAAATACGAAAGACTAGCAGATTGCGCAGAAGAACTCTAAAACTTTTCTAGAAGGAATAGTGACGGGAATGCGGATAAAGATGTTGGCGTGGTGGGACGTGGGAGAGATGGATCACCAAGGGAGTGTTGTTACCTTGGGAGGTGGGATCGAGAAGCTTGTCTTAGCGCGGCGAAAAGGGTTATGCGGTGGAGTGGAAACGGGTTAGAATGAGAAATGACTGGGGAAGTTTTTCAGCATTTGGGGAGGAGAAATCAAACAGATTAGCATGGATGGAAGCGGCCGAAAAAGGAGTTAAGGATATGTTTGGCAATCCTGAACTGACGAGGGACCTTTTCTGAAGGGATGCGGGGGGGAAAAGGCAAAGTTGTGAGGCTAGGTGTTTATGTAGAGCTAAGACATGCTTGCACGAGAAATATAAAGTTAAATCCACGACTCACCACACTGAGGGGGGGAAGGAAAGGAGCGAGATTACATCTTCCCTGATTAGTAAGACTGGATAAATCCCAACTGCAGCCGCCAAAACCTACTTGCAACGGAGAACAAAACCGGGTAAGCTCATCGTAATCGCCTCGAACTCTCAACGCGAGCCGTCGCATCCATCAAAAGTCATAGGGAAACTGTTCCTCGTCGAAATAAACACAGCCTGCAACCCTTGAAATAAAGCGGTAAGGATAGCTTGCTCAATCTACAACTCAAAATCCCCCTGTGTCGCTCCGCCCTCCCACAGAGGAGAGTCTAGAAATCCAGCACAAGGTAAAACTCAGCAATGCTGATATGGAGCTTCCCATCTCTCCCAGGCCACCAAGAAAAGAGGGATCTCCGCATGATTTCACCCGATTCCTAGTAGAAAAGGAAGTCTAGGGGAAAAACCTCCGAAAAAAACGGGCGGAGAACATCGATGCGTTGGGGCGAGTAGTTTCATGACCCCATACGAATAGCCCATCGAAGAGAAGGAAACACAGAAACCATGTAAAGCAATAGAAGACACAAATTCTTAGAATCTCCGTCTGCCACAAACGTCACATCCTGACGATCACCGCCATCCCGCCTAACCCAGAGAAAATCCCACGACGGAAAATCTATTCCCTGTAAAAGGGGGGGGGGGAAAAACAAAGTGGATCCTCGGAAAGTCAGGCCACTTCACACTTACTCCTCGCCTAGGAGTGAGGGAAGAGTGGGACACGCAGCTTAGTTCTCCGACGACTCGACAAGCTACGTGCCTACTAAAGGGAAAAACCGGAACCAGTGAACAGTAGGTTGGTATATACGTCGCGTCATGAACCAGTTCGCACTCCGAAAGAGAGACACACAATAGGTCTCCACATTCGGAATGAAAAAACAGGGGGCCCCCACGAAAAGGAAGAAAAACTTTTCCCGCTCCACAATGGTTTCACAAATGCTCAAAGTCCTCTCTCAACTCGGGCAGCACCTAACACTTACACCCGACGAATAAGAGGCACTCGAAAAAGAGAGAGGGAGCCAAGCATCCATAACGGCGAAGATCGCCAAATTCACCATTCCCAACTGCCGAATAGTCCGCCTCCCCGGGAGGCTTGACTTGGGTACCGAAGAAAACAGAACTTAAACTTCATCCTGGACTAAAACAAGGAAGCAGCCGAGGGGAGTCACGTCGAAAATAAAAGAAGACCCAATCAACAAGTTGTGAAGACCGCCCACAAAACCTCAGCCACAGTCCGTACTATTGGCATCCAAACGAAGGCCGGAAAGCACAGACCCAACAACTAGCCGCCCAGCAAAACTCTCGCTCCTGGAAAGGACACGATAAAGGGCAAGGTAAGCGGCAAACCCGAGGTGGCCGGTCTTAAGTAGAGGGGATAGCCCGATCAGGGGGTTACTGAACCTTGGTCTGAGAAAAAATCGTTGAGAATGCCGCCTCAAAACAATTTAAATCCAGACAAGCCACGCTAACCAACTGTTACGAACTCTCGACAATCAATCAGCCGAAAAGGGACGACCGCGCGTAACACGAAAGAAACACCAGGTAAAAAAACCCGCAACGATAATGGGGGTTTCATTCAAACGCGAAAATAGGAAGAAAGAAGGAAATAGCCGCCGGCATCCTCTTCCCCGGGAAAAGGGCCAAAAGGCAGTGTCGCGCATAAATGGCCGCGGACTGCTACGCCATCGCCCCAAAAACAGACCACGCCTCTCACCACAATCAAACTAACCAGCGCATCACTCGACTTACCAGGGAACGAATTGGTCACACTCCCACCATCCGAACAAGGGAAAAACCAGGCGTCAAATTCGCAAGGGAAAGCGAAATCGACAATCTTTCCGCCTCTAATCGGAGGGAAGACCAAATGAGCAGACTTTACTACTACTAAAGGAAATAAAACCGCAATAATCGTACCCGCGCCCAGCAAACGCTCAGGTCAGCAAACCAGTCCGAGAGGGGAAAAAGAAAGCAAAGTATCGAAACGGAATTCGTTCGAAAAAGGAGAAGAAAGCTTTCGCCCTGTCCATACCCAAAAGACCCTAATCTCCTTCAACAAAGCCACTTTACAAGATCTGTCCGGACTTCACCAACCTTCAACGACAAGATAAGGAAGTTAAATCCCCCACAAATTCGGAAGAGTCTTACGGGCGCAGAATATTCCAAAATACGGCAAGAGGAGGTTTAAGAAAGGAAGGAAATCGGTGGACGGCAGGAAAGAACCCCGCAGAAAAAGTCCTAAAGGGGGCCCACAACCCTCGATCTGCCAACCTCAACAGCGAAACACAGAGAATTCGCGTACAGCACCAAACTACAAGGCTTTATCTCGAAAAAAAAACTTATGGGGGAGGAAGGGGGGAGAGAGTAGCGATCTATGCGGCGGTAAGCGACTTTGGGGAAAGGGGTCGCAGGGAGGTTGGTTCGATGGTGTGTTTGGGGAGAGAAGTTGGGACATTAAGGCCGGCACGAGGTTCTACTGCGAAACGAAGAAGACGAGAAGGTCTATAGAAAATGTTTGTTTGGGGGGGGGGTCCAACAGTGTTGTTAAGTGAATTTATTTGGGAAGGGGCCGGTATGGAGGAAGTTGTTGAAGAGATTGTTAGA